>Ga0209979_1004455_pt1 | contig 11583 bp, 12 predicted proteins | sample AnhtaG_FD_183114 | JGI IMG/M metagenome (GOLD analysis project Ga0209979, IMG submission 183114) | Deep subsurface microbial communities from Anholt, Denmark to uncover new lineages of life (NeLLi) - Anholt_01485 metaG (SPAdes) (version 2) | ecosystem: Environmental > Aquatic > Marine > Oceanic...
CCTTCCCAAAAGTTTCGTGGGCGGCAGATGTCCACATCTGCCCCACAGGTGGTGTGGTCTCGCGTAGGTGGCGGCCTTGTGTCGCCACACCCTTCGACTCCGCTCAGGGTGACGTTGGGTTTAGAATCCGTGGAGAAATAAGTGTGCCGATGGCACCCCCGCCCCTGCGCGGTTGTGTCGGCTTATGAGACAACCTCTCCACATCTGCCCCTCTCCTCCGCGCTCGGTTTAACTTCTTAAAACACTTGACAAAAAGGGCTTATTCACTATATTTTCAATTGGGTAAATCCAGGTTGTTCTTTCGGAGGATATTATGAAAAAAGCGGTAACACTTCTGATTGCTGTGGGGGCAGTTGTTAGTCTGTCAGCAGCTTCGTTCGCTACAATTATCCATGTCCCGGCCGACCAGCCGACCATCCAGGCTGGAATCGACGCGGCGATTCCGGGTGACACTGTTCTTGTCGCTGACGGCACCTATACCGGTAACGGCAATCGGGACATTGACTTCGGCGGCAAGGGGATTGTCCTGAAATCAGAGAACGGCTCTGACTTCACCATAATAGACTGTCAGGGCGAGTGGCTCGACCCTCATCGGGGGTTTTTCTTCCACAGTGGTGAGGATTCTATGGCTGTGGTTGATGGGTTTACGATTCAGGGCGGTTATGGTCCCTTCGATGATCCCAATGGGTATTCCGTAGGCGGCGGCATTAAGTGTGACTCTTCTTCATCACCGTCGCTGATAAGCTGCATCATATCTGAGAATCTTTGTGGAGATAACGGCGGCGGGATTTATTGCTACAATTCCAGTCCCACCATCAGCAACAACACCATCAGCGGAAATTCAGCTGTGTACTATGGCGGCGGGATTTATTGCTACTACTATTCCAGTCCCACCATCAGCAACAACACCATCACCGGAAATTCAGCTTACTACAGCGACGGCGGCGGGATTTATTGCTCCAATTCCAGTCCCACGATCAACAACAACACCATCAGCGGAAATTCAGCCGTTTTCGGGGGCGGCATTTTTTGCTGGGACTATTCCAGTCCCACGATCAGCAACAACACCATCACCGGAAATTCAGCTAACAGCGACGGCGGCGGGATTTCTTGCCTCCATTCCAATCCCACTATCAGCAACAACACCATCAGCGAAAATTCAGCAGATCGGGCCGGTGGGATTTTTTGCTGGTATTCCAGTCCCACCATCAGCAACAACACCATCAGTGGTAATTTAGCTAGCAACGGCGGCGGGATCTGTTGCAGGGGGGGATCCAGTCCAACAATCAGCAACAACATTATAAGTGGAAATTCAGCTGGCAGCAGCGGCGGCGGGATTTTTTGCTACAACAATTCCAGTCCCACGATCAGCAACAACACCATCATTGGAAATTCAACTAACAGCTACGGCGGCGGGATTTCTTGCTTTGTTTCCCATCCCACAATTACCGGCAACATCATCAGCGACAATTCAGCAATGTTCGGCGGCGGGATTTATTGCTATAGTTCCAATCCCATCATCAGCTACAACACCATCAGCGACAATTCAGCAGAATCAGAATCCGGCGGCGGGATTTATTGTTGGTCTTCCGATCCCACTATCAGCAACAACATTATTGCTTTCAGTAGCCAAGGTGAAGCTGTTTATTGCTCTGGAAGTAGCAGCCCCGTGCTCACCTGCTGCGATGTCTATGGTAACGAAGGCGGCGACTGGGTCGGCTGTATCGCCGGCCAAGCTGACACAAACGGCAACTTTTCCGCTGACCCGCTGTTTTGTGATACGGCAGCCAGCGATTATCATCTAAGCAAGTTTTCACCCTGCCTACCACAGTACAATAGCTGCGGCGTTCTGATTGGGTCACTTGATCTGGGCTGCACCGGCCCCTACATCTGCGGCGACGCCAACGGAGATTCGTTAGTCACGATGGATGACGTGGCCTTCCTGCAAGCTTTTTATTTCGATTGCAGCTCTTGTCCAGACCCACTGGGAGTAGCTGACCTCAACTGTGACGGGTCCGTTGACTTGGCAGACATCATATACCTGGCTGCATACCTCAACGGCACCGGCCCCGAGCCGTGCTGCTGGTAGTAAGATGAGTTCATGTAGGGCAGAACCCGAAGCGGTTCTGCCTACTCAAGCTATAAATTGGCAGAACCACAAGGAGTTCTGCCCTACGGTTACTAGGTTTTTCTTACGGAGGATATTATGAAAAAAGCGGTAACACTTTTGATTGCTTTCGGGGCAGTTGTAATCCTGTCAGCAGCTTCGTTCGCTACAGTTATCCATGTCCCGGCCGACCAGCCGACCATCCAGGCTGGAATCGACGCGGCGATTCCGGGTGACACTGTTCTTGTCGCTGACGGCACCTATACCGGTAACGGCAATCGGGACATTGACTTCGGCGGCAAGGGGATTGTCCTGAAATCAGAGAACGGCTCTGACTTCACCATAATAGACTGTCAGGGCGACTCGCTCGACCCTCATCGGGGGTTTTACTTCCATAGCGGCGAAGATTCCACAGCCGTTGTTGACGGATTTACGATTAGGAACGGAAATGCTGTCAACGGCGGCGGGATTTCTTGCAATTTTAATTCCAGTCCCACAATCAGCGACAACACCATCAGCGGAAATTCAGCTAACAACGGCGGCGGGATTCATTGCCGTTATTCCAGTCCCACCATCAGCAACAACACCATCAGCGGAAATTCAGCCAGCTACTACGGCGGCGGGATTTATTGTCGAAACTCCAACCCCACAATCAGCGACAACACCTTCAGCGGTAATTCGGCCTATAACGGTGGGGGGATTTCTTGCAGGATCGGTTCCAATTCCTCCATCATCGACAACACCTTCAGCGGCAATTCAGCCGTCCATGATGGTGGCGGGATTCATTGCGATGAGAATTCCAATGCCTTCATCAGCAACAACCACATCAATAACAACTCAGCCAATTCCGGTGGCGGCATTTTGACCTACAATGCCAATCCTACGATTGGATACAATATCATCGACGGTAATTTAGCCAATGCAGGCGGTGGTATATTCTGTGCTTATTCTACGAATCCCGTGATCATCAACAACACCATCAGCGGAAATTCGGCAGACGGTGACGGGGCCATTTCTTGCTTTGACTCCAATCCCACTGTGGAAAACTGCATAATTGCCTTCAGCAAGAGCGGCAGGAGTGTTTTTTGTAACCCCAGTAGCAACGCCACCCTCACCTGCTGCGATGTCTATGGTAACGAAGGCGGCGACTGGGTCGGCTGTATCGCCGGCCAGGCTGACACAAACGGCAACTTTTCCGCTGACCCACTGTTTTGTGATACGGCAGCAGTCGACTTTAGCCTGAGCAAGTTTTCACCCTGCCTACCACAGTACAATAGCTGCGGCGTTCTGATTGGGTCACTTGATCTGGGCTGCACCGGCCCCTACATCTGCGGCGACGCCAATGGGGATTCGCTGGTAAACCAGGATGATGTGGCTTTTTTGCAAGCTTTTTATTTCGATTGCAGCTCTTGTCCAGACCCACTGGTAGTAGCTGACGTCAACTGTGACGGGTCGGTTGATATCGCAGATATAGTCTATCTGGCGCAATTCCTCAACGGCACCGGCCCCGAGCCGTGCTGCTGGTAGTTCGTAGGTCGAAACCCATGCGGTTTCGACAATTGTCTAATCCCACCGCAAGCGGTGGGCCACCCGCCAAAGGCGGGGTGGGCCTACTCAAGCTATAAATTGGCAGTCTCGGGGAGACCTGCCCCCGTTTTTGAGCAAATGGCAGGATCACAGATCCTGCCCCGCTTCTCTGTAGCTTATCGCTCGATTATTTTAGAACCTTCGAGAATCCCTTCTTTCTCTATCTTTGGGCGGACGAGCTTCGTCAACTCTCAGAGTCCGTCCTTCGAAATCGGTACCGTTCAATCCCTCTTTCGCTTTTTTGGCTTCCTCGGAGTTGGACATTTCGACAAATCCAAAGCCTTTGCCTTCAATTATGTTGACTTGCTTGACTTCACCATGATTGGAAAACAACTCCTGCAACTGTTCATTAGTTACAGTATAACCAAGATTTCCTACGTAGAGCTTGCTGCCTTGCATTTTAACCTCTTTGATCTTTACTTGTTTGTGTCCAATAGCCCTTCTTGGGGAGATACCGGTAAGACAGTGAGTCTGACCTCTCTAACAAAACACTACCGGACGGGAACACCTTTTCTAATATCTTCGGTCATCTCTTCTTTGTCTATCACCTCCTTTGGGCGGGCGAGCTTCGTCAACTCTCAAAGTCCGCCCTTCGAAATCGGTACCGTTCAATCCCTCTTTCGCCTTTTCGGCTTCCTCTGAGTTGGACATTTCGACAAATCCAAAGCCTTTGCCTTCAATTATGTTGACTTGCTTGACTTCGCCATGATTGGAAAACAATTCCTGCAACTGTTCATTAGTTACGGAATAACCAAAATTTCCTACGTAGAGCTTGCTGCCTTGCATCTTAACCTCTTTACTTTTTACTTGTCTGTGTCCAATAGCCCTTCTTGTGGAGATACCGGTAAGACAGTGAGTCTGACCTCTCTAATAAAAACACTACCAGACGGGAACACCTTTCCTAATATCTTCGATCATCTCTTCTTTGTCTATCACCTCCTTTGGGCGGGCTAGCTTCGTCAACTTTCAGAGTCCGTCCTTCGAAATCGGTACCGTTCAATCCCTCTTTTGCCTTTTGGGCTTGCTCGGTGGTGGACATTTCAACGAATCCGAAGCCTCTGCCTTCAATTATATTGATCTGCTTGACTTCACCATAGCTGGAAAACAGTTCATCCAACTGTTGACTGGTTACGGTGTAATTGAGGTTTCCTACATAGAGTTTAGCGTTTGCCATTTGGTCCTCCTTAGTGTTCACTTCTTTGTGTCTCATAATGTTTCTTGTGGAGGTAGTACCAATACAGCGATTCCAACCTCGCTCACGAAAACATTATCAAACAGGGGTTCCTTAATCAAAAACTTGTTTCTCAATATCTATTGCGTATCCTTATCACCTACTTTCGTTCGTCAGGTCCGGCTGCGGTTCATTATTTCCACTAATCCTTCATCGAAGCCAGGAACTTCTCGTTGTTCTTGGTCTTCTTAAGGCGGTCTATCAAGAACTCCATCGCTTCAATCGGATTCATCTCAGCCAGGAATTTGCGCAGGATCCAGACTTTGCTGAGCGTTTCCGCATCCTGAAGCAGCTCCTCTTTTCTGGTAGAAGAGCGATTGATGTCCATAGCGGGGAAGATTCTGCGGTCGGACAGGCGACGGTCCAGTACCATCTCCATATTACCGGTGCCCTTGAACTCTTCAAAAATCACCTCGTCCATACGCGAGCCGGTCTCAATGAGGGCAGTAGCGATAACGCTAAGCGATCCGCCTTCTTCAATATTGCGGGCGGCGCCGAAAAACCGCTTTGGTTTATGCAGGGCGTTGGAGTCAACACCGCCGGAGAGAATCTTTCCCGAATGCGGTACTACCGCATTGTGCGCCCGTGCCAGCCGGGTGATCGAGTCCAGAAGAATAACCACGTCATGCCCGCGCTCGGTGAGTCGTTTCGCCTTTTCCAGCACCATATGTGCCACCTGTACGTGCCGTTCGGCCGGTTCGTCAAAGGTTGACGAAATTACTTCGGCGTTAACGGAGCGCTTCATGTCCGTCACCTCCTCAGGCCGTTCGTCAATCAAGAGCACCATCACCTTGACCTCGGGATGGTTAGTGGTGATAGACTGTGCGATCTTCTGAAGGATCATCGTCTTCCCGGCTTTTGGCGGCGAGGTTATCAGCGCTCGCTGTCCCTTGCCGATAGGACACATCAGGTCGATTATTCGAGTTGTCAGTTCCTCACTGTTAAGCTCCAGCAAGAAGGGGTCTTCCGGGTAAAGGGGCGTCAGATTGTCAAACAGGCTGGTGTGCTTGGCCAGCTCCGGGTCCGCAAAGTCTACCGACTCGATCTTCAAGAGTGCAAAGTACCGTTCGTTGTCCTTCGGCGGGCGTACCTGTCCGGAGATGATGTCGCCGGTGCGCAGGTCAAAGCGCTTAATCTGGGACGGCGAGACATAGATATCATCCTGTCCCGGCAGGTAGTTGTAGTCAGGCGAGCGAAGGAACCCGTACCCCTCGTCAAGTGTCTCCAGAACGCCCTCGGCCAGAATAAGTCCGTCGGCAGAGGACTGTGATTCCATGATCTTGTATATGAGTTCTGATTTTCTCAGCCCGGACACGCCCGGAATATCAAGATCCTCTGCAATTTTAAGAAGCTCGGCAATGGTTTTGGCTTTGAGCTCTGTTAGTTCCATTTGCATAATCTATCCTGTCGCTTGATAATTGTTAATCACCTTCAAAGTATCTATCCCAATTCTCAGTTATCCGTCAACTCCTCAACCGGCGCATCGCCCCACAGCTTTTCCAGGGCGTAAAACCGCCGCGTCGGTTCACGGAAGATGTGGACGACCACATCGATATAATCGAGTAAAATCCAGTTTCCCTCGTTTACTCCTTCGCGGTGATTGGGCCTGTAACCTTCCTTCAAAAGTCCCTCGTCAACAGCTTGGGCGATCGCCTTCACGTGCATATCAGCCTCACCCGAGGCGATGACAAAAAAATCGCAGACCGATGACAACTCCTTGACCCTCATGACCTTCACTTCAAACCCTTTTTTGGAAAGAGCCAGGCGTCCGGCCTTACGAGCAAGAGCAAGTGCGGACAACTTCTTCAGGGTAGGCAGTCAAATCTCCTTACTTAATGATTCAGGGCAGCTTCATGGACTTATAATCCTCGCCGACGACCAGGGTGGCGGAAACCTGACGGCTATTGTGCTCAAGAGGCCTATAGACCACCTCGGAAGGGTCGAGGCCAAGTTTTTTAGCCAGCAGCGCCGCCGCGGTTTTGTCCTGCTCTCGTGATATAACAAACGATTTTGGCAGTCCCCTGAGATCAAAATTGACCGTGTCGACAACCCGCAATTCCAGCACGGAATCTGTGTAATCCGACAACCTCTTGGCCACTTCGCGCGTCAGACCTTTAACACCGCTGCCGTTGACTACCTGGAGCCTTACCAGATGCGTCGGCCTGTTGATCACCCGGGAGATACCGCCGGCAACCGTCAGTGTTGATGCAAGCAGGTATAGCAGCACAATCAGCAGGGCTGAGCCGACACCGATTCCCAGATACTTGACAAATTTTACTCGTTTCATTAACAGCGCTACAAACAAATCAACTATCGCTTATCTTTAGGCTTTTTGGGAGGCTATGGCATGGGAGCAAACTTTGAAGGGAAATGAGGACATACCCTGGTGTGGTCAATCACCTCTTTAATACGGACTCCAGTAGTGTGGTCCGAGATAGTTCCGGTAGGCGTAGGGGCTATACATGCCCGGATACCTCTGGACACTGATACTCATACGAAACTTGTCAGACGGGTGGAAGTCCAGCCAGAAACCGGGGAAAACTGACGCACTGCGGTTGCCGTTGCTCCACATAGCGCCGACGTCATGGGCAATACCCAGGTTAAACCCCAGGGTGAACTTGGAGGAGAGCTCATAAAGCATCATCGAGTTCAGCATACCGACCGATCCGGAATGACCGTCGCTTGAAAAGAATGATATCGAATAGCTGTGAGACCACTGCATACGAGACAAGTCCAGAAGAGAAAAAGGACTTGCTGTTGGCTTGACGCCCAAACTGTTTGACTGCGCCAGTGCCTTTAGCTTCGCTTCGTCGGAGGATTGAGCCAATACCGTGGCCACAACAGCCAGGACCAACACTACGGCTAAAATCTGTTTCATGTCGTTACTGTATCTACTTCACAAGCTCCAATAATAATCTAATACAGTTCTACCCCGCTGTCAACAAAAAAATCATTCCCTACACTGTTTGTCGACAGCTCTGGGTCATACCTGTATTCTTATAACGTTTCATTGCAAAACTCGATGCAAAAACTTTAACCATGCCTGCCGGAATAGGCGAACTTCTTGGCAAGAAGCTCCAGCTGCTCTACCGAGTTCACCCCCAGTACCTCATCTGGATTCTCCGCAGTGACGACCGCTACGCGTAACCCGTTGTTACGCATTATCTTAATTGTGTCGGTTAAGTAATACTCGCCCTGTTTGTTTTTATTGTCGACCTTATCGAGGGCAGCAAACAACCGCTGAGTGTCGAAGCAAAACGTCCCGGTGTTGATTTCCTGAATCTGGCGCACTCGCTTGGAAGCGTCTTTATCCTCGATAATACCCTTCATTATGCTGCTGTTACCCTCCCGGACAATCCGGCCGTAGTCAGCGGGATTATTCACAATGGCGGAAAGGCAGGTGGCGGCAGCTTTTGTTTCTTCATGGACTTCAAAAAGCCGTTCAATAGATCTGGCCGACAGGAAAGGCACATCGCCTAAAGCAACGAGGGTCGTTCCCGTGAAATCGCCAAGGACGTCCCTAGCCATCTGCACTGCGTGACCGGTACCAAGCTGCTCGTGCTGCCACACAAATGAAACGGGGTATTCAGACAGCTCGTCTTTGACCAATTCTCCCTTATAGCCGATCACCACTATTAGCCTTGTAAAATTGAGTCTGGCCAGAGTATCCATAAGGATTGTAATCATCGGCCGACCGTGGATGCGATGCAAGACCTTGGGAATATCGGATTCCATCCGTTCCCCCTTACCGGCTGCCAGGATTATTGCCGCTCTGTCGTCAGACATTTGATGTTCTCGGATTTGTTTCTCAAGTTCACGCTGATCTGAGGGGGATCACACTTCTATCGGCTTGTTGTTTTTATCGACATATACGACAAATGGCTCAAACTCGGCGGCCTGTTCCTTCTCAATGTGGCCGAAGGCAAGAATAAGGACGATGTCTCCCACCGATCCCTTACGCGCCGCCGCGCCGTTCAGGGCAATGACGCCGCTTCCCGCCTCGCCTTCCATAACGTACGACTCGAACCGCTCGCCGTTGCTGACATTAGCCACTAACACCTTTTCCCACGGCACCAGGTCGGCTCGACGGATCAGGTCGGCATCGATTGTTATGGAGCCGACATAGTTGAGGTTAGCATCGGTAACCGTGGCCCGGTGAATCTTCGATTTGAGGACTGTAACCAGCATTCCTTTCTCGATCTATACGCTTTTCCGTCAACGTTTTAATATAGCGAATTTCCTCTGACATGCAAGAGGGTTGGCAAGATAGGGCCGGAACCCCCGACTCCTGTCCGCCTTCGGCGTGCTGAATCCCTAAGTCGGTCTCCTATTTGCATCATGACAACTCAAAAAACGTATCAGAGACACCTGACCTACATCTGAACTATTTGTTTCACATAATTAGAAAACGATATTAGGTGAAGGTAACTTAAATGTCGTTCTCTCGGAAGCGGGAGTCCATGTTCGTTTCTGACCCAGCGCCGGCTACTTGGATTCCCGCCCGCATGGGAATGACGGGCTGGCCGGTAGGGCGACCATGCGGTCAAGCTCCTGGGGGATGTCGCGCTTGTCCAGTTTGCGGACAGAGATAGTCGTTCGGTTGTGGTGATCGGTGGTTTTCTCGGCGACATAATGATGGTCGGCGGCACGGGCTATCTGGTGCAGGTGGGTTATGACGATGATCTGGCAATCCTCCGAGAGCTTCTTGAGCTTTTTGCCGACCTCGGTGGCGGTTCTGCCGCCGATACCGGAGTCAACTTCGTCAAAGACCAACAACGAGTGTGAAAGTTGATTGTGCCGCCGTTCGGCCGATTTTAGCGCCAGCAGCACGCGTGAAATCTCCCCGCCTGAAGCGGTTTTGACCAGCGATTTCAACGGTGCGCCGGGATTGGCGGAAAAAAGGAAGCGCCCTTTTTCAAGGCCATATGCATACGGCCGCACCGCTCGACCGTTAAGAAGAATACCCCCGGCATCATCATCGTCATAGAGAAACTCAAATTCAAAGTTGCAGTTGTCAATTGCAAGTTCATTCAGCTCGTTGATGACCAGTTTTCGCAGGCGGCGCGCCGCCCTCGTGCGGGCTTGAGAAAGAGCTACTGCCTTTGCGGAATAGTCTTTGTACAGCCGGTCATTCTCCTTTTCCAAACTGTCTATGAAACTGTCTATATCCGGTCGGTCTTTTAACTTTTCGTTGATTCCGGTCAGCGTTTTCAAGACCGCCTCCTCGGAGCCGCCGTACTTTTTCTTGAGGTTGTAAATCTCGTCAAGACGCAGGTTTATTTCCTCGATACGCTGGGGGTTGTCCTGAATTGAGGAGCCATACTGCTGGACAAAGCGGCGCATCTCCTCGACCTGGAACTCGATCTCGGCCAGGGTCTCCATCTGTTTTTGCAGGGAGCTGTCGATAGCGGCCATGCGATCAAGCTCCTTTCGAGCCAGACCGAGAAGGTTGGAGATGGAGCTGTCGTCGGCGTCAAGAGTTTGCTGAACCATCTCGGCTGATGCCATCAGAGTGCGGGCCGAGTCGAGAATTTTCCGTTCGTTGACAAGGTCCTCCTCTTCGCCGACACGAAGGTGCGCCTTCTCAATTTCAGCCTTTTGAAACAGCAGCAGTTCCCGATCCCGTTTGAGTTGTTCCCGTTTGCCTTTGATGTTGGCAAGCTCAGCGGAGACTTTTTGCCACTCGGAAAAGACTTGCGCGACTTCCTCTCGCAGCGGCTCAAGGGAGGCAAACCGGTCGAGAAAGGCCAGGTGATTATCTTCGTTCATCAACATCTGGTTGGCATGCTGCCCCAGAATTTCAGCCATTGGGGCAGTGATTCGTCTCAGTTGAGAAAGAGAAGCTTGCCTCCCGTTGATTTTCGCTTTTGATGTCCCATCGGCGGCAAGCTCGCGGCTCACTTCAACCAAATCATTGTCGCCATCTGATGGGGATTCCCTGAGAAAGCCGTGTGGCAGTCGGGAGAGGTCAAAGGTAGCACAGACGGCAGCGCTATCAGAGCCGTGGTGGACAAATTCCCTGTCGGCCCGCTCACCCAAGGCGAGGGCAAGGGCAGTGACGATAACCGATTTCCCGGCGCCGGTCTCGCCGGTCAGTACCGACAGTCCCGGCTCAAACGTCAGCTCGACGCTGTCAACCAGTGCAATGTTTTCAATCTTGAGCTTAGTCAGCATACAGGCCGTGATCTTTCATTTGCTGCAGAATCCGGTTTGCCTCCTCGTGGTTGCCTTCCGTTTCCGCCTGGGCAAGCTCCTTTCTTAACCTGGCTCTGATCCGTTTTTGCTTACCATCAATGATCTGTTTTACCAACTTCCTTGTTTCCCCTTCGAGTTGGGCTGGATCCCACTCAGTGGAGGCGATTTCTGTAACCAGAGAAGCAAACTCCGAATCCTTGGCGTTGTCAACGAGAACCTTGGCGTCGACAGCGCCCGCTGTTTGATATTGATTAATCATCGCACTATACAAACGTGATAACTCGTTTGATTCGAAATCATCGGGTGAGATATTTTCGAATATGCTGTCTATCGAGCCGGGGTTGTTAAACAACAAGGAGAGAAAACCGATTTCAATCGGACTGTGTTTTCTCTTCGGTTCGTCATCGGGGGCTGCCGTCCCTCTGTCTTTTGCAGGGATAGTCTGGAGAAGCTGAACGTCGAC
>Ga0209979_1004456_pt1 | contig 11583 bp, 12 predicted proteins | sample AnhtaG_FD_183114 | JGI IMG/M metagenome (GOLD analysis project Ga0209979, IMG submission 183114) | Deep subsurface microbial communities from Anholt, Denmark to uncover new lineages of life (NeLLi) - Anholt_01485 metaG (SPAdes) (version 2) | ecosystem: Environmental > Aquatic > Marine > Oceanic...
ACTTCTGTTCGCTACCGCGCTTTACCTGGGGACGCCCGCCTTCCGGCGCATCGATGCGACCGTGGAGGAGGCCGTGGCGGAGCGGCGCCGGCGGCCCATGCCCGCGAAGGCCACGCCGGGATAGGCGGTTATCTGCCCCCTGCCACGAGAGCCTTACCCCGTGGTGAGGCGCTCCACCAGCCCCTCCAGCTCCTCCTGCGAGTAGAAGTGGATGACGATGCGCCCTCCGCGCCGACCCGTGGTCAGGCTCACCCGCGTCCCCAGAGAAGCCCGCAACCGCTCTTCTACCTCCAGGAGCTCCGGGCTGCGCATTCTGGCCCTGGGCCGAGCGGCCCGAGCGCGCCGCGGCCAGGAGCGGACCAGCTCCTCGGCCTGGCGGACGGAGAGGCCCTCCTCCACCACCGTGTGCCAGGCGTGGCGGCGCTGCGATTCGTCTTCCAGGCCCAGCAGGGCGCGGGCGTGGCCCTCGCTGATCTCGCCGCCAGCCAGGCTGGCGCGGATCTCCGAGTTCAGGCCGAGCAGGCGCAGGGAGTTGGCCACGGCGGTGCGGCTGCGCCCCACTCGGGCGGCGATCTGCTCCTGGGTGAGGCCGAAGTCCTCGTGCAGGCGCCGGTAGGCCCCAGCCTCCTCCAGCGGGTTGAGGTCGGCCCGCTGGAGGTTCTCGACCAGGGCCAGCTCCAGGAGTTGGTCGCTGGCAATCTCCTTCACCACCACCGGCACCTTCTCGAGGCCAGCCATCTTGGCCGCCTGGAGGCGGCGCTCGCCGGCGATGAGCTGGTAGGTGAGGGCCCCGCCCGGGTCCTGAGTGCGGCTCACCAGCAGGGGCTGAAGCATGCCGTGCTCCCGGATGCTCTCGGCCAGCTCCCGCAGCGACTCTTCTCCCAGGCTCGCCCGCGGCTGATGAGGGTTGGGGACGATGAGGTCCACGTCCACCGCCTCCACGCTGGGGGCGGCACGGGGGATGAGGGACTCCAGGCCTCGGCCCAGGCCGGTCTTACGGTTGCTCATAGTGGTCACCTCACAGTGGCATGCCCGCGCCGGCCCGCCGAGCGGCGGTAGCCTGTAGCACCTCGTCGGCCAGGGCTTGGTAGGCGCGGCTGGCGCGGCTCCCGGAATCATAGGCGGTGATGGGCAGCCCGTGGCTGGGCGCCTCGCTCACCCGCACGCTGCGCGGAATGATCACCTCAAAGGTGTTGGGGAAGTGGCGACGCACCTCCGCCGCCACCTGCTGTGACAGGTTGGTCCGGCGGTCGTACATGGTCAGCAGGAGGCCTTGCAGGCGCAGACCTGGGTTCAGGTTGCGGCGGACCAGCTCCAGCGTCTGCATAAGTTGCCCCAGCCCCTCCAGGGCCAGGTATTCGCACTGGACGGGCACGATCACGCTGTCGGCCGCGACCAGGGCGTTGATCGTCAGGAGGCCCAGGGAGGGCGGGGAGTCCACCACTATGAAGTCGTACCTCTGCGAGGCTCCCTCCAGGACCCGTCTCAACCGGTACTCCCGAGCCATCAGAGGCACCAGCTCTACCTCTGCACCGGCCAGGTCTGCCCTGGCTGGTGCCAGCCAGAGGTTGGGTTGGCCGGTCTCCAGGATCACCTCCTGGAGGGGCGTCTCCCCGAGCAAGGCTTCGTAGATAGTGGGCCGACCGGCCGCGGACAGCCCCAGGCTAGCGGTGGCGTTCGCCTGGGGGTCCGCATCTACGATGAGCACGCGGAGGCCTCGGGCCGCCAGGCACGCCGCCAGGTTGACGGCGGTGGTGGTCTTGCCCACGCCGCCCTTCTGATTGGCCAGGGCCAGGATAGTCATCGCAGGCGGACCTCCGGATAGCGGGCCAGCCGCTCTTCGATCTGTTCGCGGGTGGGTACGCCCTCTGTGCCCGGCGCGGCCACGGAAAGGCTGGCGGCGGCTCCGCCAAAACGGGCCGCCTCGCCTATGTCTCCGGTCTCCCACAGGCGCACGAGGAAGCCGGCTGCGAAGATGTCGCCCGCCCCGGTGGGGTCCACCTCCTCCTCAGGGAAGGGGGGCAGCCTTCGCCAGCGGCCCCCCGCAAAGATGCGGGCGCCTCGCCAGCCCTTGGTGAAGGCCACGATGGGCACGTCGCAAGTCCAGCGGTGGAGGTCTTCGCGTTGTCGGCCGAGGTCTTCCTCGGATACGAATAATACCTGGGCATCTCGCCAGAAGGGGGTTCCGCGCCAGCGTTGGCGTCGTACCTGGCCCTGGGCGTCCCGGCGTCGCAGCCAGCCCTGGGCGGAGACTCCCACGAGAGAGTCGGGGAACGCCTCGCTCAGTTCCGGGCTCATCTCTGGCCAGACCGGCCCCAGCAGCACGATCCTGGCGGCGCGCCAGGCAAGGGGTACATCTGCTGCGCTGATGGTGGCTGCCCCTGCCGAGACCCACTGGCGCCGATGGCCGTCTATGTAGCGGTTGTCGAAGGAGATGGTCGTGTCAGAGGGATTGCAGACGACCTCCGCCTGCGGCAGGAGGGCGCGACAGTCCACGTCGGGACCTGCGCGGGTAACCACGCCTACACTCAGGCCGACCCGCTGCGCCAGCAGAGAGGCGAAAGTCACCGTGCCGCCGGGCCGCCAGCCGTCCGGGCCCAGGTCCTTCACCAGGTGACCAATGACCAGGAAGTCGGGCACAGGCATGGAGCCAGCACCTCCCCTAACGACGCAGGGCGATGGTCACCTTGCGGCTCTCGCCTTCACCCATGCTTGAGGTGACCACCGACTGGTCCTTGGCCAGGGCCAGGTGCACGATACGGCGCTCGTTGGGGGGCATGGGCTCCAGGGTGACCGTCTGGCCGGTGCTGCGGACGCGCTCCGCCATGTGCAGGGCCAGCGCCTTGAGGGCCTGCTCGCGGCGTCGCCGGTAGCCCTCGATGTCCACCGCAAAGGCGGCCTTGGTCTTGATGCGACGGCTGACGATGAGGTTCACCAGATACTGAAGGCTGCTCATGGTATCGCCGCGTCGGCCGATGAGGATGCCCAGGTCCTCGCCCCGGACATCCAGGACGGCCTTCGCCAGCCCCAGGCCGTCGCCAGGGGTCTCCGGCGGGCGCACGGTGACCTCGGCATCTATGTCCATAAGCCTGAGCAGGTTCTCCAATACTTCTGTCGCCAGCTCCGTGTCCCCCGTCACCCCCGGTGGCAGCAGGGGATGGACGCGCACGCGGGCATCCTCGCCTCCGAAGCCGAGGATGCCGCTGCGGCCCTCGCTCAGCACCTCCACCTCGACCTGGGAACGCTCCAGGCCCATCTCTTGGAGAGCCGTTTCTACGGCTTCCTCTACGGTCTTACCGCTTGCCTCGACGTCTGCCACGGCGTTTCTTCCTTCTCTTACTCTTACCGCTGCTAGCGCCGACCGCGGCGCCCACCAGCTCCTCGCCCTCTTCCGCCTCCTCGCCCTCGCCGCTAGGTGCCCGCTCCTTTTGCGGCGCCGGGGGGGCCGGCTGCGCCCCGGGCAGGGTGAACAGGGTCCGCCAGTCCAATTTCCGGCCCATGTAGAAGTACTGCATGAAGATGCCTACTATGCTGGTAGCCGCCCAGTACAGGGCTAGACCGCTGGGCACGGTCATACTGAACCAGGCGAACATGAGCGGCATCATCCACAGCATCATTTTGTTCATAGACTGCTGCCGCTCGTCGGTGCCCTGGGGGGTGATCATGCGCTGCTGCACCCACATGGATGCGCCCACCAGGATGGGCAGGATGAGGCTCGTGTCGGGCTGCCCTAAGTCCAGCCAGAGGAAGGTGTTCTCCAGGGGCGCGGCGTTGCGGATGTAGGACCAAGGGTAGAGCCGCTGGGAGAGGTCGATGAGGCTCTCCGGGGTGCCCCCCAGGGTGAAGCGGATGCTCTGGTAGAGGCCGATCCAGATGGGGAACTGGATGAGCATGGGGAGGAGGCAGCCCGCGGGGTTCACCCCGGCCTCCCGATAGAGCTTCATGGTCTCCTCGGAGCGGCGCTTGGGGTCCTTGTACTTCTTCTGGATCTCCTGGATCTTCGGCTGGAGGGTGGACATGGCCCGGGAGGCCTTGAGCTGAGTGCGGGTCAGGGGCCAGGTGGCGGCGCGTATGATGATGGTGAAGGCGATGATGGCCAGGGCGAAGTTGCCGAACAGCAGCTTGGTGAGGACAACGAGCGCGTTGGTCATTGGCTCCACCAGCAAGACGTTGAACAGGTAGATGATGATGTCCATCGCTACTCTGTCTCACGCAGGTCGATGGTCTCCAGCCGTCGGCCCGTTTCTGGGTCTATCCTAAGCAGCTTGCCGTCGGTGGTGCTCACGAGCACCTCGTCACCCAGCAGCAGCGGGTCGGCGAGCACATCTGACTCCAGCCAGATCGGGCCGTAGAGTGCCGCGCCCTCCGCGGGGTCCAGCCCGTAGAGGTTACCCTCTCGGTCCACGACCATCAGCACTCCTCCCGCCAGCAGCGGCGAGGCTCGCACCGGCGCCTCCAGCCCGTGGCTCCAGCGCAGCTCACCGGTGGCCGCGTCCAGGACGTACACCTTATGGTCCAGGCTACCGGCGTAGACCGTGCCTCCGGCCACCAGGGGTCTAGTCAAGAACCAGTTACCGGCCTCGAAGGACCATATCTCCTCTCCCGTGGCCGCGTCCAGGGCATACATGTGGCTGTCCAGGGAGCCCACGAAGACCTGCTCACCCACCACTACCGGCGGGGAGCCCACTCCCGCTGCAGTGGTGAAGGTCCACCGGATCTGGCCAGTAGCGGCATCCAGGGAGTAGACTCTGTGGTCCAGGGAGGTCACGTACACCACGCTGTCCGCTACCGCCGGTGCCGACCAGATCTCGTCGTCCGTCAGGAAGCTCCACTGTTCTTTGCCGTCGTCGGCATCGACAGCATACAGCTTGCCGTCGGAGGAGCCCACGTAGACAGTCTCTCCAGATAGGGTGGCGCCGCCGATGAGGGGGCCGTCGGTCTCCAATCGCCAGGCTACTGTCTCGGTCTCCAGGTCCACAGCATAGAGGGTGCCGTCGTAGGCGGGGACGTAGACGCGGTCGTCATCCACGACGGGAGTACCGTAGAGGGCGATGGGGTCGATCTTCTCGCCGTCGCCGTCCTCAGGTGGAAACAGCCTGTGGACCTTCCCGGAATCCAGGTCCACGAGTAAGAGCTTGTCTTCGTTCGCCGCCAGGACCCCTCCCGGTACGGCCAGCGGGCTGGCCCAGCCCTCGGGCGAGGCGATGCCGACGCACGAGGCCAGCAGGAACCCGGCCGCCACCATCGTGGTCAAGCTCCAGAGCCGGAGGCGTCGCGCGAGGCGCTGTCCTCTCAATGAAGCGCCCGCCTTCCATCTCTGACTTGTTTCACGTGAAACGTCGGGGCTTTCAGGGCACCGGGTCATAGCCACCCGCATGGAACGGATTGCATCGTAAGAGCCGCCTGGCCGTGAGCCAGCCGCCCTGCAACAGGCCGTGCCTGTCGATGGCCTCGTACCCGTAGTGGGAGCAGGTGGGCTGGAATCGGCATGCCGGCGACATCCCCGGCGAGACAGACCGCTGGTAGAATCGGATGGCCGCCAGGATCACCCGCTTCATCCCCCTTTTCTCTCTGCCTCTCCGGACTCCTGGCGCAGCGCGCCCGCTCGCGAAAAGAGTCCGGTCACCGCATCCTGCAACGTATCATAGTCGGCGGCGGCGGCCGGACGCCGGGCGCTGATCACGATGTCCCAGCCAGGCGCCACTGGAAGGGGGCGGACCGCCTCCCGCAGGCGCCTCTTGACACGATTTCGGGCCACAGCCTTGCCGATGCCCCTGGCTACGCTGAACCCGAAGCGCGTCTCCGCCGCACCGTTCGGCAACACCCGCAAGGCTACCAGTTTATGAGCGTAGAGACGACCCCTCTGGTAGACGGCGGCGAATTCCCGACGCTTCTTCAGCCGTTGCTGCTTGCGCATCCCTGCCCGCCGGCAGGTGGGCGCCCTAGACGACCACCAGGCGCTTACGCCCCTTGCGTCGGCGCGCCCGCAGCACGTTACGCCCGGCTGGCGTGCTCATGCGGGCCAGGAAGCCGTGTTTGCGCCTTCGCGGGATGCGTTTGGGCTGGTAGGTGCGCTTGGGCACGCCGCGTCTCCTTCGGGATCGAGGCTAGGCCTCAGTATAGGTCAGCCCCTGGGGGGTGTCAATTGCGCTGGACTCCCTCGGCGGGCAGGGCCGGACGCTCCAGGCCCTCGTAGAGCTGACGGTAGTGAGATAGGTGCTCCATCACCAATTTGACGAAGAGCCTGCTCTCGTGGAGGTCGATCTCCTCCACGAAGAGGTCCACGTCGCCGCCCGAGAGGTCGCGCCAGCGCAGGGCATTGCCGGGACCGCCGTTATAGGCGGCGAGGGTGTGGTAAATGTTGCCGTCGAAGGCGTCGAGCTGGTCCGACAGGTAGGTGGCGCCGAATCGGAGGCTGACCGCGGGCCGAAGGAGGTCCCGAGTCTGGAAGCCCTCTTCGTTCAGGCTCTCGGCGATGGCCTGGGCGGTGGAGGGGATGACCTGGGTGAGGCCGAGGGCTCCCGCCGTGGAGCCAGCGAGCGGGTCGAAGAAGCTCTCCTGGCGGACGAGCGCCAGAAGGAGCAGCGGCGGCACGTTCTGGGCGTGGGCCGTCTCCAGCAGGAGATCGACGTAGTCCGCGGGATAGGCCAAGCGGAGCACCTGGGGTGGGGCCTGAGCGGCAACCTCCGGCGGAAGCTGGCTAAGGAGCCGGGCTGCGGCTCGCGCGGAGAGGTCGGTGAGGGCGAGGGTATGGAAGGCGCGGGCCAGGTGGTAGAGGGCAGCGGCATCGCCGGCGGCGTCGTCGAGGAGCGCGGTGAACTCGGCAGAGGCCTCGCGTGGCATGCCAAGGGCCAGCAGTTCCTGGCCCAGCTCCCAGCGCGGGTCCAGTAGGGTGCGGTCCACGTCGACGGCGGGGTCCATGCGCAGGGCGTCAGCCAGCCAGGCATCGGCGGTGCTCCAATCGGGGGCGTCATCGGGGAGCAGCGCGACATCTGTCTCCAGGGAGTCTCCCTGTGGGCTATCCGAGGCGAGGAGCGCTGCCCGGAGGCCGTAGTAGCTGTCGGGGGCTGCGGCGGCAGCCCGCTCCAGGGTAGCGGGGCCGTCCGGCGAGTGCGCCGCGAGGGCTGCTTTGGCCGCCCAGAACAGGAGGCGGGCCGCTTCCTCGCTGTGGGCGTTGCGGGCGAGGAGGGTCCACTGCCCGGTGGCGTCCTCGTAGCGGCGCTGCTTGTAGGCCACCAGGGCATGGCGAAACGAGGCCTCTGCGGCCCACTCGGAGCTGGGATAGAGGGTGGGGAGGTCGTCATAGACGAGTTCGGCCTCAGAGAGGCGGCCGCCGGCCTCCAGCAGGCGTGCCCTCCACCACAGGGCATCGTCGGCCAGAGGGCCCTGGGGGTTCATATTCTGGGCGCGTGTGTAGGCCTGGAGGGCGTCCTCGGTGTCGCCGCGACGCTCGGCCAGGACGGCCCAATAGTAGGTGGCGCTGCCGGCCAGAGGAGGCCGCGGGGTCTGGGCCAGGTAGCGTTCGAAGGCAGCTTGGGCCTCGTCGTTGCGGAAGGCCCGCAGGTGCACCAGGCCTTGATAGTAGGGGTCTACGGCGATGCCCGCCGCCAGCAGTTCCTCCAGGGCTGCGGAGGCGGCCGACGTAGCGGGGTATTCGACCAGGACGGTGAGGGCGTCATGCGACCAGAGCGGGTCCCCTTGGGCTCGCCGAATGGCCGCCGAACGCCAGAGGGCCAGGGCGCGGTCGGCGGCTACGGGGCTCTCCTGGAGCTGCTCGTATCGCTGGCGGGCCTCCGGAAGCGCTCCCGCGCCCTCGTAAGCCTGGGCCAGGTTGAGGATGAAGGAGCGGCGGACCTCGTCGGGCAGGTCTGCCGCCAGCGCCTTGCCTGCCTCGGCTTCCGCCTCCTGGGAGCGGCCCAGTTGGGCGAGCAGGAGGGCCCGCTCGATACGGGCGTAGGTACTAGCACCACCTCCGGCGGAGATGTAGGCCTGGTACATGTCGAGGGCTTGTTCGGTGTCACCGAGCGCAGCCAGCGCCTGGGCGAGCAAGAACCGAGCAGCGGCGAGGTCTGTCCCCGAAGGTGCTTCGTGCAGAAAGGTATCCAGCTCAGTGCGTGCGTCCTGGTAGCGCTGGTCATTCAGCAGGAGCCGGGCACGGGCGAGGCGAGCATCCTGCCGGATGGCGGCGGGGCCGTGGTCGAGGATGGCCTGGTAAACCGCGAGGGCCTCGTCGTACTGGCCGTTGCGGGCGAAGGTGCGGGCGAGTTGGGGATCGGCCGGGGGAGGCGTCGGCGAAGGAGCCGCCGAGGGCCCTCCCGCTTCCTGACAGGCCGAAGTGAGAAGGGGGAGACTGGCGGCGAGGACGACAGCGGAGTAGAAGCCGAGCCTGGAAGAAAGCTTGATAAGCATAAGAGGGAGCATGCGTCCCTTCCCTTTGACACCGGTTGGGGTCGATGTTACACTGCTTCGGTAGTCTGGTCAAAAGGTGCTTGGGGCCGTCCTGATGAACTTATTGCGCTGCACGGTCATCGATGGAGAGGGAGGGATTAGTTTCATTGCCCATGGTGAAGTGCTGGCCGCTCTGGCGAAGGGCTGCGTGGCCAATCCTCAGTCCCTGGAGGAACTGCTGGAGTACAGCGAGCCCTTCTATCACACGCTTCGCGAGCACGTGCTGAACGGGCTGGCCATCTTCGATGAGCGCAACGTGAAGGGCCGCTACGAGGCTATCCACAAGGCGCTGGAGATGTGTCGGCCCTATGAGCAGCCTGTCTTTCGCATCGTGGACGACCTGACACGCGAGGCCAGCCTACGGCCGGTGAAGGCTGGGGCTGTTCTTTTCAACCTGCCGGCTCGGCGTATCGTGCAGCTTCAGAACAGCTACCGGGAGATTACTCGAGTGGGCCGGGGCCGCGTGTTCGACGGTGAGCGGCTCACCAACGATATGTTTTCCTATCGCCTGCCCAAGGAGTGGGCCTTGGTGCCTTAGGGGGGCTGGTCGTGCCTGCCGGCAGGCAGACGTTTTTTCGTTAGGCGGGGCATGGAGCGAGACCCTAGAGCTTCGGAGACCTGGCAGGGGCGGCCCGTCTGGGCGCAGATCGACCTGGACGGTCTGGAACACAATGTCCGTGAGCTGAAGCGCCGGGCAGGGGGTGCGGCCCTCCTGGCGGTGGTGAAGGCCAATGCCTACGGCCACGGCGCTGTCCCGGTAGCTCGATCCGTTCTCGGTGCTGGCGCCGACCGCCTGGGGGTCATCTGCGTAGACGAGGGGGAGGAGCTGCGGCGCAGGGGGATCGGGGCGCCCATCCTGGTGATGGGCCACACCCCGCTCGCCCAGGCCGAGGCGGCCGTAGAGCTGGGCCTGGCGCTCACCGTCAACTCGCGCCAACTCGCCCTGGCCCTGTCCCGATTCGCCAGCGCGCGGGGCGTTGAGCATGCCGTCCATCTGAAGGTGGAGACGGGAATGAATCGGTATGGGCTCTCTCCAGAGGAAGCGGTGGCCCTGGCGGAGTGGTTGCGAACCCTTCCCGGCATACAGGTGGAGGGGCTCTTCACCCACTTTGCCTGTGGTGACGAGTGTGACAAGGGCTTCACCATGCAGCAGTTCGCTCTATTCATGGACGTGGCGAAGCGGCTGCCCTGGGTCCCTCTGCGTCACGTGGCCAACACCGCTACCCTCCTGGACATGCCGGAGCTCTCCCTGGAGCTCGTGAGGCCGGGTATCGGCCTGTACGGCTGCTACCCCTCCGCCGAGGTGGGCCGCACCGCCGAGCTACGGCCTGTCCTCTCCCTTAAGAGCCGGGTGGCCCGCCTGAAGGCCCTCCAGCCGGGCGAGAGCGTCAGCTATGGTCGCACCTGGACCGCGTCCCGACCCAGCATGGTGGCGCTGGTGATGTGCGGCTACGGTGACGGCCTGCGTCGGGCCCTGTCTAATCGCGGCAGTGTACTCATCCGGGGGCGGCGGGCACCCATCGTGGGCCGAGTGGCCATGGACATGTGCGTGGCCGATGTCAGCGATATCCCGGGCGTGGCCCTGGACGACGAGGTGGTGATCATCGGGCGGCAGGGCCAGGAGGAGATCACCGTGGAGGAGCTGGCGGCTCTCTGCGATACCATCAGCTACGAGATTCTCACCGGCATCAGCGCGCGGGTGCCGCGGCTCTACCTGCGAGGAGGTCGGGTGGTCTCGGTTCAGACGCTGGTGCAACCCGCGCAGGAGGAGCCCGCACGGGCCATAGAGAAGGCCACACCATCCCCCTGAGATCCAATCGACATAATGACGTTCATCTATCCGCGGAGTGAGCCCGGCAGCGGCAGCCACCTAGACCTAGTGGAGGCTGTGAAGGCGCTGGAGCGAGAGACAGCCGAGGAGGTCGAGGGGCTCTCGGAGGAAGTATTACAGTTCCGCCCCGCCGAGGGCGAGTGGTCGATCAAGGAAGTGTGCGGCCACCTGCTGGACAACGACAAGGTCTGGCATCAGCGACTCCAAATGGCGGCGACGCAGGAGAGTCCTTTCCTCCCCTCGTTCGATCAAGAGGCTCTGGTCCGCGAGCGCAACTACCATCAGCAGGACATCCGCACTATTCTGGACGCGCTGTCGGAGGTTCGCACGCGCACGACGGAGTTGCTCGCGCACCTCGTCCAGTGGAAATGGGCGCGCCCCGCATACCACTGGGAACGCGGTCGGATGAGCATCCGCCAGATGGTCGAGTTTGAGATGGGGCATGACCGGGAGCACCTGGAACAGATTCAGCGGCTCCGGGAGCAGGCAGCAGCCGAGGTTAGCTGAGAAGGGCCTCTAGGCTCCCTCAGGCCTTCCCAGGGCCAGGCCGATGAGCCGATAGGTGAGCTTGGCGGCCATCTGGGCGCAGGCGCGGGGCCCGTAGGCCGGTGCTAGCTCGGTCACGTCGAAGCCCACGATACGCCGCTCCCGGGCTACCGCCGCCAGCAGGGCGGTTACATCGTCCCAGAGCAAGCCTCCCGGCTCTGGCGTCCCCACCGCGGCCATCTGCGACGGGTCGAAGGCGTCCAGGTCGATGCTGACGTAGACATCGTCGGAGAGGCGGGGGACCACTTGCCGCGGGCCATGAGCCTGCGAGCGTAGCGCCTCCGGCGAGTAGAAGTGCATCCCCTGCTGGCGAATGTATGTGGCCTCCTCTGCGCTGGCGCTGCGCAGCCCTACCACCACGAGCGGGACGTGCTCGGAGATGCGGCGCAGGGTGCAGGCGTGGTTATAGGGAGTGCCCAGGTATTCCTGGCGCATGTCGGCGTGGGCGTCCAGCGCCAGGGCGGAGAGAGCGGGGATGCGCCGTGCGTGAGCCCGGAGGGTGCCCACGGCCACCGTGTGCTCCCCTCCGAGGGTCACGACGAATTTCCCGTCGTCTAGCAGCTCCCCCGCTACCTCCTCGATGCGCTCCACCATGGCCTGAGCGCTGCCGGTGTGAGGAGCCAGCTCGGGCAGGGTATGGATACCGGCCCGATAGGGCTCCCAGCCCAGGGCCAGGTCGTGGAGCTCCATGTCCTCGGAGGCGTCGATGATGGCGCGGGGGCCGTCGCTGGCGCCCGCGCGGCCGGTGGTAGTGGAGT
>Ga0209979_1004457_pt1 | contig 11582 bp, 14 predicted proteins | sample AnhtaG_FD_183114 | JGI IMG/M metagenome (GOLD analysis project Ga0209979, IMG submission 183114) | Deep subsurface microbial communities from Anholt, Denmark to uncover new lineages of life (NeLLi) - Anholt_01485 metaG (SPAdes) (version 2) | ecosystem: Environmental > Aquatic > Marine > Oceanic...
CCTCTATCTTCTTGACCTCACTTACCTCAGCCTTTGGAAGGGTGAGTTTCAGGATACCATCTTTGTACGTTGCATCCAATTTATCTGTCTTAACTTTCTCGGGAATCCGGAAGCTTCGCTGGAACGAGCCGTAACATCTCTCAACTCGATGGTAATTTTCGTCCTTCTCTTCCTTTTTCTGGTTCTTTTCCCCTTTGACGGTAAGGATACCATCTAAAAGGGTTACGTCAAGGTCCTTCACATCCATTCCCGGAATCTCGCCAGTAATGACATATTCTTTTTCCGTTTCAGTTATATCAAAAGCTGGCACCAAGAGCTTCTCCTCACCAAAAAAGCTTGGAAGCGAAAGGTCGTTGAAGAACCGGTCAAATAGATCCAACTCTGGAATTAAAGACAGAAAACTTTCTCTCCTTGGTACTAACTGTAGCATTCTTGTCATGTCTGACACCTCCTCTCTCGTGTGTACCAAATGTTAAATAAATAGTAATCATTAGCGTTTTTAATTCAAGAGCTGGTAGGGATAATTTTTGATCAAATTTATTGAATATTCACCACAGAGATACGGAGAGCACAGAGAGGAGATCTTCTTCGTTTGTCGGGAGATACCGACAAACGAAACCATCAGTCCGCCGCAGGCGGAGCAAGAACACCCCATGCCAGACAGCAGCGCTGGTTGCTCGCACAGGTTCTTTCCTTCCGCGCAGGGGATTGAATTTTTTCAATGCCGGTATCTCCCGCCATTGAAAAATAATGAATCCTCAGTGGCCTCTGTGCCTGGTTTATTGTTGTCAATATTTTTTATTAATTGATCTATACAGCCTTAGTGAGTGTCACCTAGCCCAATCCTGGTATTTGAGAGTCTCAACTGAGCCCTGATCTTGCTTTATTGGGACTTAGGGACGACGGGGAGTATTCACCTGATCAGCGACGAAGTCATGATGATCAGCATGACAACGCCTGTGGCGGTCCCTGCCCTGATCATCGCGCTGCAGAGCTTGCGGTTGGTCAGGTCTCTGTAAAGAACCCCACTCACCAATAGTGCGTAAAAGACGACTAGGACACTGAGCTCTGTTGGTGTTCCCAGCCCCGTAATCATTGCCACGAGGATGAGAACAGGCATTGTCAGCGCGGGAAGGGTGGCCAGGAGGTCTAACATTAGCGCCTTCCATGGGATAGGGGCATGCGACTTGGGGACGTTACGTTCTCCCGGCGGGCAACCTAATAGCAGAGGCCGATTTGTCCCAACCCAGCAAGGATACCTGGAATGACGCCAGCTAGAAAGAGTGCCCCAATAGAGGCCCCAGATATAGTGGAATAGATGATCATGGGAATCGAAGGGAGTATGATTACGCCCACCGTGGAGCTTGCAGCATTCACGGCCGAAGCAAACGGTAGTGGATAACCCTCCCGCTTTTGCCACGGGATGAGCACCGAGCCAAGTGCTGAGGCGTCCGCTACTGCCGATCCTGAAACGCCAGCAAAGAGCATGGAGGCAACCACACTTACGTGGGCCAGTTCCTCCCCTCATTCTGCCCACGAGGCGGTTTGTGAATTGGATGAGCCGTGCTCCCAACCGTCCTGTGATCAAGAGCTCACCGGCCAGTATGAAAAAAGGGATAGCCAGCAACGGAAAGCTCTGGGTTGGACTGAAAAGACGTTGTGTGGTGACCTGGAGGGGAAATCGGTTAGACAAGGGGGACGCTGTGTCCCCTGCTATCAGGAGGGCATAGGCAATAGGAATGGAGATGGCCAGCAGGATCGGAAGGAGTATAAACGTGACGCCAGCCACCTTAACAGGCTTAGATATGGGAAAAGGAATGAAGGAGGCAATGAACAGGCTTGAGGCCGGAGAGGATCCTGAGAAAATTGAAGAGGAGATGGGAGACATTTTGGAGGAGGACCCATTTGCTCTCCCTGAAAAAAAGGTAGCGAGGGAAAAAAATAACGCCCCATGTAAAGATGAAACCCTTTATGAATTATAGATCTCCATTCACCTTCTCAGAGGGCAGAAATGGTGTAAGTGTAAGAGTTTCGCTGCACCGCTTATTGTTATCCCGTAAAAGATTATAGGAACAGATCCTGTAAAATTATCTATGGTATCATTAACCAGGGTTGTTCCTGTGACAAGAATAAGATCTGCCCATTTTTTAATATCTTTATACACGGAAGAATCTTGAACCCTTACCCCTGACTGAATAGTATCAATCTTTTCAGGGTCTCTGTCACAGATCCTAACCTCAAAATTACGGAACACTTCCTCAAGGAGGCGTGGTTGGTGTCCTATCATCCCTATCCTTTTAGGTGAGAAGGGTAAAAGGACATCTTTTAGATACGTAGCACACGTCACTGGATCGTCGTCTTTGCAGTGACAGCTCTTTTTGATTATTCCCATTTTTCTTAACACAGCATTGGCTGTAGCTACAAAAAGGGCCCTATGAAAATTGGAATCCATGGGGAGATTAATTACCTGAGAGAGACTCCCAGAAAAATTTCCGGTATGATCAGAGTAGGCCTGGCCTTTGACATCTTGAAAAACTGCCTGCATTATCCGCTCTTTCCCCTTTAGCAATGGATAATCGTCGTGAGCTGGACTGCCAATAGCCTCCTCAGGCGTGAGAGGTCGTGCAAAAACAGAAACCATTTCATTTTCAAGGGCATGTTGGGATATAAGTTTCCGCATCTTTTTTATAAATTGATGTAAAAGAGTAGCCATTATATTCCCTTTCCAAATGGGCAGATTGGATACCGGCATTTTGAGCAATTCAGACATAGTCCCCCATGTCCCAGGCTCACAATTTCTTCTCTGGTAATTGTGTCTCCAGACATGGCCCTCGGGAGAAAGATATCAAGTACCGTGGTCTTGTAATAGAAAAGTGCAGCAGGTATACCAAGAATAGGAATATCTCCTATATAGGCAAGAGCAAACATGGCACCTGGAAGTATCGGGGATCCGTAAGATACCAGTTGAGCGCCGGAAGAGACAATTCCATCAAGGGTAACATCATCTGCATCTACGGAAAGGCCACCGGTGGTAATAATAACATCACAACCATCTTTTGCCATCTGCCTTATTGACTGAGATATTACCTCTTTTTGGTCAGGACAGATTTGGTGGGATATGATTTTTCCACCAAGGGATTGAGCTTTAGGTGATAGGATATCTAAAGAATAGTCTTTAACCCTGCCAGAGAAAACCTCTTTCCCTGTAACTATTACCCCAACGTGCTTTCTTGAAAATGGGAGAAGCCTTAAAAGAGGCCCCTTATCCCTGATTTCTTCTACTATTGGCCAGAATTCGGACTCCTTTACCGCAACAGGTATAATTCTGGTAGCGGCCACTGTCATACCTTCAAAGCACACAGTATTTTGATGAATGGTAGAGCAGATGATTGTTTCAGTCTGATTTATAAATGTTAGCAGATTAATATTGATTTTCAGTAGACCATTAATCTGGGTCTTTATATTAAACCTTCCTTCGCTTGGCCCCTCAAGGGCAAACCATTCTTTTTGAAAGGCCTCAGCCAAAACCTTAGCTGCATCATCTTCATGGATGTAGCCTCTATTAGGGTCAAAAACATACACATTGCTCTTGCCCATATCCCTCAAGACAGGTAGATCATTCGCAGTCAGGATATAACCCTTCTTAAAGGCAGGGCCCTTCGATTTTCCTGGAATTATCCGTGTGATGTCATGGGCCAGAGGCTTTCCAACAGCCTTCTCGATTGATAATTTAATCATACACAAGCATCTTGATATGTAACTCACAGAATTTTTTTTGAACGACTCAGTTAATAACTTCCAATCGTTTGAGATCCTTGGGAGTATCAATATCGTATATAACTGAATCATCCTGCCATGGGATTCTTTTTACCGCTTCGGGGAATTTATGCATAAGGCCCCTGAGACCTACATCTCCGGTAATCTGGTTGATCTCGTTTTTAAATCGATCGATATCGACAATGACTGGATGGCCAATGCTACCGTTATATGCAGGAAGTAGCATTCCGATTGGTTCCCTCTGAAATGCGTCGATGAGATAGTTAATCGTTTCTGGGCTGAGAAAAGGAAGATCCGCGAGAGAGATCAATACCCCACAAGCTTTCTCTTCATCGGTAAGACAGGTCAGACCCTTGTGAATGGAAGAGGACATTCCTTTCTTGAAGTTTTCATTGGCAACCAGTCGCCCCCCTCCCCATCGGCAGGAGAAGGAAAACCACTGGTCAACCTTTTTTCCGACTGCCAGGCCGGAAAATGAAAATGTGTCTGTATTCCCCGTGATCGTTTTCCGAAGATTCGGGGAAACTACCAGTACAAGCGGGGAGATGTGACTTTGCAGGTGCACCCTCAAAGCCCTCTCTAACAGTCTTTCACCTGTTGGAAGGAGGGCGAAGAGCTTTTCAGATCCAAAACGCTCAGAACCACCTGCACCGAGAAGGACACCAGGAATGGGTTCCATTTATGCTCCCTTCAGGTTTCTTAAGGGTAGTATGAAAAAGACATCCCTTCCCACGCTCAGGTTCTCAGCAAGGAAATCCTCTTTCCTTATCCTGGCAAGGATATCTTTCGTTTTCGTTTTTATCGTAATGGTAACAACAGAATTATGAGAAACCTCCTCCACTATGGTTCCCCTGAATCTATTGATCGGAGGACCCGGAGGCTCATCTTTGCTCACATAGATGTCCTCGGGGGAGATTGCGATTTTACTAAGGTTCTCCTTGTCCCAAACCGTTACTATGGTAAATCCTCCACAGTTCGCCTTGACTAATCCGTTTCCCAGGACCTCATAACCCTTACAGTCAAAGATGTTGGGTGATCCCAAGAAATCGGCCACCTTATACCCATTGGGACTAAAGAAGATCTCCTGAGGTGTTGCAACCTGTTCCAATCTGCCTGACTCAATAACGGCGAGGCGATCACCGACCTCTTCGGCCTCTTTGAAGTCATGGGTAACAAAAATGGTGGTTAGGCCGAGCTCTTTCACGATCCGCTTGAACTCGATCCTCAGATATTTCCTGGTCTTGATGTCTAGGCTGTTAAAGGGTTCATCCAACAAGAGGATCTTGGGAGATGGTGCAATTGCCCTTGCCAGGGCTACCCTTTGTCTCTCTCCGCCACTCAAATTCTTCGGGTATCTTCCCAGAAGATGGCCGATATTGAGCAAGGTGCACATTTCATCTAATCGAGCCTCAATCTGATCGTGGCCCCTTTTCTTTGTTGATAACCCATAAGTGATATTCCGCCTTACATCCAGATGGGGAAACAGAGCCAGGTCTTGAAAGAGATAACCGATTCTTCTCCTGCTGATGGGAATTGTATCTATGGGCTCACCATCAAATAGTACCGACCCTTCATAGGGAGCCAAACCGCAAATAATATTGAGCAGGGTTGTCTTGCCTGCACCTGTGGGGCCCAGGAGCACCAGAAGTTCCCCATTCGATATTGTTACGCTTATATCTCGGCAAACAAAATTGCTAATGTTTTTAAGCTCTATCGTTGGCATATTATCGCCATTTGCCAGTTAGCCGATGCTCCATAAAGATAAAGAATTTTTCAAAAGACAGACACATTACCGATAAAACGATCAAGCACACGATGATGATATCTACCCTGATGAGGCTCTCTGCCCTCATAAGCAACGCCCCAATGCCAGTGGGGATGGCCACCATCTCAGCGGCTATAATCACCCTCCAGGCCATACCTGCCTCCAACCTCAATCCGGTAAATATATTAGGGAGAGCGAGAGGGAGAAGTACTGTTTTTAATATTTCCATCCTGGATGCCCCGAGGATCTCTGCCGCCTTGATAAAGCCCTTGGGCACGGCTCTGATGCCGGTTATCGTGTTATAGAGCACGGGGAAGAAGGAACATATAAATATTATGGTGATGGGCAGCAATTCCCCTATGCCAAACCAGAGCATCAAAATGGGCAGCCAGCCCAGGGCGGGGATGGGGTACAAGAGGCTGAATATGGGGTGAAGTGCCTTGTTTGTGGTTTCATTCCATCCCATACAGATCCCTAATGTTACACCGGCAAGAGATCCCGTGAAAAAGCCGATCAAGACTCGAATCAGGCTACTCAGAAAATTATCAACCAGTACGCCATTGGCAATCAGGTGGCCGAATTCCTCCATGACCACAGAGAAAGGAGGGAAGAAAAACTGCCCGGGGACGAAGTTTAATCGGGCTATGATTTCCCACAGGGCCAGGAATATGGCTACCGGCAGTATCTCCCATCGTCGCGTGGTTTTTGTGACCTGGTTCATCTCAGAAACCTCAAATCCAGTATCTGTTCCGCCTTGAAGACCTTCTTGATGTAGCCCAAGTGATATAGGTAGCCTATCGTTTCTTGAACTGTTCTTTGATCTATACATGTAGTGTAATCCAGCCTTGCCATTGAGCGTAGCAAGACCTGGGGAGTGATCTCGAGCCTTGCCGCGACCTTACCCGCTTTAAGGGGAAAGACTTGCTCCCCCGTGACTGACATTTGTCTAGCCATGATAGCTGCTGCCTCACTGGGGCGCTCATTAACCCAATCAGTTGCTTTTTGGGTTACCTTTACTAATCTTCTGACTGTTTCTGGATTTTCAGTAATCAGTTTTTCCTTAACCACAAGAACGCTTCCCTGCATGTCTGCCCAGACATCCTGGCTGGTGAGCAGCATCGTAAAGCCTAGATTTTCAGCCATGGTAGCCCATTGCTCTGGAAGGAAGGCAGCATCAAGCTGCCCTATTTTAATGGCTAAGCCCTGTTTCGGCGGGCTCATACGCTGGACTTTATTTAATATCTTGCCATCATCAAGGCCATATTTGTCTATGGTCTTGTGAAGAAGCACATCAACAGTACCACCTTCTCTTACGCACCCAATTCGAATGCCCGGCTTTTCTAAGTCCTTAACCGTCTTAATCTTATCTGGATTGACTACAAGTCCATAGCCATATTTGTGTATTCCCGCAACGACCTTTATTGGCACCCTCGCATTGGCATAAGCGTTAATTGCTGGCACGAGACAGATATATGCTGATTGTATGTCTCCACGGGCTAGCGCCGCGGCGAGAGCCATCCCCGTTACGTAGCTTTCATAAGCTGATAATTTAAGCCCCTCTCCTTTAAACCATCCTTTATCCCGAGCGATATAAGCGCAGGCAGCGTGGTCCATAAACTCTACTGCCATACCGATTTGTATCTCTTTTCTGCGCCGCGAATTTTCTTTACTCTGGGGGGAGAGGGAAAGACAAAAAACCCAAGAGATGCATATCAGGGCTAACAGGAACAGAATATTATCGAATCTTTTCAATCTGCTTTCCATGAGACTTCACACCCTCCAGGTTTTCGCTGTATGATCCTTTTTTCTTCTAACTTGAATTATCTCTGCCATAATGCTAACCGCTATCTCTTCGGGCGTTTCTGCATTAATATCTAAACCGATAGGGGCATGAACTTTCTCTAATCGTTTTTTGGTAACACCTTTAGATTGCAAATGTGTGAATATAGCCTGATTCTTCTTTCTGCTGCCGATCATCCCGACATAGGCAGCATCCGTTTTCACTGCCCATTCGAGGGCCGTTTCGTCCTGGAGATGACCCCTTGTGACAATTGCGATGTACGAGGATTTATTTATGGTGAGCCTGGGGAAGGCCAGTAGAAGATCTTGAGCAATAACCTCATCTGCTTCAGGAAATCGCTCTAGATTGGCAAACTCCGGCCGATCGTCGACGACCACAACCTTGAATCCCACCATCTTGCCCAATTTGGCTAGGAAAAGGGAGATATGTCCTCCCCCAAAGATATAGAGGCACGGCTCAGGAGCGATAGGTTCCACAAAGACCTCCATATTTCCTCCACAGATCATGCCTTCCTCTGCCACCTCTTTGCCGGTAAGATCAAACCGCAAGACTGTGGACCTGTTTTCCCTCATGACTTTCATGGCCTCCTTGCACACCTGTGCCTCCAGACTTCCTCCACCAATTGAGCCGAGAACCGTACCCTCGTTTCTTATCAACATCTTCGATCCTATTTCCCTCGGGGCAGAGCCTTTGGCATTTATCACGGTAGCAACTGCAGCAATCTTTCCTTCAGATCGAATGCTCACGATCTCCTGAAATATGTCTTCCATATCAATACCTCCAAGCGGGAGCTATTCCCGAGAAATGACCTCTGCAACTGGCGGATGTACCTGCGCCTGACCTAAGACAACTCGATCAATCCGGGGATGTTTTGCTGCAAGGATTTTGGAACCTATGTCCCTGGCCATTGATCGGTCAGCATTCAAATCCATCTTGTTAATAAAGGGGATTATCCTTGCATCGGCCGGGCTCCCTCTGGTCATACCAGAAGGGTGAAGCATGAGATTAACAATGGCGTCTGCTGAGACCGTTCCTCCCAAAGGAATCCCGGTCAATCTGGATGCGATCTCAGATCGAAACACATTTTTTTCTGACAGCTCGCAACCTAACGCATCAATTCCAACCATGGGTATTACCAGAGTAGTGCATGGGGGAAGTACCGGTTCGTACTCAGGATTCGGTGCTTTCAGGGGCCTCTTGGATGCCCCATCTGCCTCAATAATAATATAGTTCACCGGGCTCAATGTAATTAATCTTGAAATCAGTAATGGGTTAATCCCTTGTAATTTACCAGAGCCGGCTAATATCTCTGAGGCGATTGTAATATGGCCCAATGCGCCTGCCTTTTTTAGGATGAAATCTGCTATCTCCTTTTCTTCTTGTGAGATAAGCAGATAAGGGGTATCGGATGAGGAAGGAGGAAATATTTTAGTTGTTGTAGTGGTAATGACAACCTTTTCATGCATAGACAGCTCTCGAGAAAGGGCAAACATGAGGGTGGTTTTACCTCCGGCGCCCACTATGCTAATCACATCCTTTGGGTGAATGTCGAGAGCCTCTTTTAAACTATTCATGGTTTTAATAGACTTCAAATGTTTTTCCTTGTTATTTACAGGTCTCACCGATTGAGATTAGACAGTATTCCTTCCAATACCCCACCCCCTATTGCGCTCGCCTTATCGGAGATAGTATAACAGTATTCCTTAATTCCCCTCGGATCTACATCTCCTATTTTCATTCCCTTCCATACTTCAGCGCCGTCCCTCAAAAGACCTCGAATAATACCTTTAACTTTTGTTTTAATGGGAAAATCATTGACAGAGGCTACCATATCTCCGGCCTCAACAGAGGCTCCGATCTCCATTAAATTTGACAGTATGCCATTTCCAGGAGCCCTGAGAACCCTTTCAACCGAGAAACCGGCAATCAACCCGGGGATACCGGTGTCTTTTTCCGCCTCTCCTTCTTCTATAATTTTTCCCAGGTTGTGGCCTCGCTTTGTCTCCACCACTAGATGAGCATCTTTTCCTGCGTAGAAGCCAGGCCCCAAGGCTATGACCAAAGGGGCGTTTGTGATCTTTGTCCCCAGGTTTTTCTTGGCCATTATGGCATCCACCATAATATCCGGTTTCAGAATTTCCTTAATTGTGGCTGTGGCATCTACTATGAGAGGCATTCGATCACTATTCCATACCTCTATCACTTCATCATATGAGTTGACACGTTTGGCAGTTATTCCCTCGACTGTCTTTTCTCCTTCATAGACTGCCTCACAAAAGGAGACCTCTCTTCTCACTGCTTGGGGTTTGGGTATTTCGGTCATACAAACCCTGAAATGGCACCTGCTTAATCGGTGAGCGACCCCGCTGGCCATTTCGCCTCCACCCTTAATAAGCACAATACTATTTTCTATAGACATCTTTTTTCCACTTCCATCTTAAGAAAAAAAGGTTTTACATTCCTTGAGCCAGGCAATAGCAGAGGTGGTTTGGGCAATTTTGAAAGAATAAAGGGCTTTTTGAAACTCATCCATACTATTTTCTTTTGGAGGCTGTATTAAATGGAGTTTTTCCTGCAAGATGTCGATCTGTTTATCAATAATATCTGTGGCTCTCCTTAATTTAAGCTCCTTAATAAAAAAGAGCTTGGCCATAAATTCTATGCGCAGGTTGCGTACATGATTGACTGGAGAGTAGATCCAATTTAGAAACCCTTCTTTACCTGTTTGGGTGATGGAAAATATCTTTTTTGCTGGCCTATTATTTTGCCATTCACCCTTTGATATCACCACCCCATTTTTTTCCATCCTTTTCAATAAGGCATAGATTTGGCTCATACTTAGGCGCCAGAATTGATCCATGTGAGATGAGAAATAGCTATGCATCTCATAACCATGTTTTGGGCCGGTCATGAGAATACCGAGCAGGGCATATTCTGGTGACAATTTAAAGCTCATAATGGCTCATTATTTTATTCATTGTAAGAATATTCCAAATTGGAATAGATTTCAACACAAAACAGCAGTGTTCACAAGAAGTAATTATAGTTAAAAGTATATCAAGGCATGATTTTACATAGGTTTTACCATCTATCATTTGCAGCGAGAAGGTAGTTGACAAATAGAGGACAAATAGGAAGGAGAATACTGGAATGTTGGCCCGCCCTGGCGCGACTATAATTTATTGCAATGCTGCTAACGTGATATCTCGGAAACGAAAGCCTTAGAATTTAACTCCAGTAAATCAGGCCTGCCAGCCATCCGGCAGGCGGGTCTGGGCCAGGGAATGCTGGGTTCTGGAAAATGTGGCAATGGATTATTGTTAAAGCATCTCTTGACAAGCAAGGTAAAAGATGAGTAAATTCCTGTTAAAATCAACATTCCAATATTCCACCATTCCATTATTCCATCTGGCCTATATGAAACATGTTTCATTAAAAATAATTTTATTTCAATAGGTTGTGCAACTTGCAAGACGTATAATTGCCTCTTGGAGTTTGTAGAATTTGGAGGATTTTATGTCTGATAAATGTGATCGCTTGGGCTGTGACATTGGTGGCACATTTACCGATTTTGTCTTACTGAATGACCAGACAGGGGAGATACAGATTAACAAGTGCCTGACTACTCCTCACGATCCCTCGGATGCAGTGGAAGAGGGAATAAGGGAAATGGAGCAAAAGACCCCTGGCTTTATAGGTAAGCTCGATGAAGTGATACATGGCACAACTCTTGTCATCAATTCAATTATAGAAAGAAAGGGAGCGAAAACCGGACTCATCACCACAAAGGGTTTCAGGGATGTCCTAGAGCTTGGCAGGGAGATCCGATATGCCCCATATAATATTTTTTAATGAAATGAAATGATAAGAATTTGCTTTCTGGTAGGAAAGCATAGGAAGGTGTGGCCTTGTGTGTCAAGCTCGGATCACTGGTAAATATTGGTGTAAAAACCCTCTATCAAATCAATGCTACCGCCCTGAACGAATTTATCCCTGAGGGGATAGCGTTAGTCCCCCTAATAGAGGAGCACAACGGATCTTATCAATGAGAGAACCCCTTTGGTTTCTTGTCTCTGGAGAACTCCGTTAGTTATAGGGAGCAACCTTGGGCCCTATATCACTTGCCTTTTGTAAGCCTGCCTGATACATAGACCTTGGGATGAAATGGGCTTATGTGCCAAAAGGGACCGCAGAATGGGGCTGGAGAGATGAATCAAGGTATCATATGGGACCTGGACG
>Ga0209979_1004458_pt1 | contig 11580 bp, 8 predicted proteins | sample AnhtaG_FD_183114 | JGI IMG/M metagenome (GOLD analysis project Ga0209979, IMG submission 183114) | Deep subsurface microbial communities from Anholt, Denmark to uncover new lineages of life (NeLLi) - Anholt_01485 metaG (SPAdes) (version 2) | ecosystem: Environmental > Aquatic > Marine > Oceanic >...
TTTTCGACCTTATGCAGAAGTACTGTGCCGACACGATGTACGGCGGATATTTTGAGATGTTCGAGAGGAACTGGGACCTGTGCGGGCCGGGCAGCGGGGGTGGTGACAGAAAAACGCTCGATGTCCATATGCACCTGATGGAGGCGTTTACCACGTTGTATGAATGCAGCGGCCAGAGCGTGCACCGCCGAAAACTGTTGGAAGATATAGACATTCTGATAAAGAGAATTCTGCACCCGAAATATGCGACCGGCATACCGCAGTTCACGCCCGATTGGCAGATAGCGCCACAGATAAAGTTTGATATTATTTGGGGCTGGGACCGCTTTACCGATGGCGGAGAAAAGCCCAACGCCGGGGACAATACCTCAGCCGGCCACAACGTGGAATTCGCCTGGCTGCTCGCCCACGCGACAGACATTATGGGTGCCGGTTTCGAAGAGTATCGTGACGTTATTAAAAAGGCGATGGACCACGGAATGAAAAACGGTATCGATGATGAATACGGCGGCGTTTACGTCGAGGGTCCGCACTCCGGCGGTGTTTATGACAGGGAAAAAGAGTTCTGGCAGCAAGCGGAGGTTATGATTGGGATGTTGGAGGCGGCCCTGCGGTTTGGGCCTGAAAAATACTGGCCGGCCTATGAAAACGTGCACCGTTTTGTTTTCGATAAGATGATAAATCATCCCGTGGGTGAGTGGTGGCCGTTGCTGGCCAGGGAGGGTGAACCTGTTTGGACGCATATGAGCCATTCCTGGAAAGTGAACTATCATACCGTTCGTTGTATGGTACAGTGCATAAAACGGCTCGAGAAGTTGCTCGAAGAACTTTATTGATCTTTGTAAAACAAATGAAACTTATAAATTCACAGAAAACGTAGGTTTTATCGTTGATAACACCCCCAAACAAGTTTGAGGGTGCCACCCCGGGTTCCATTAATATGGGTACATACGCTTCTAACAGGCGTAACGCAAAGCTCAATAATAATAGAGACTTATTTATGGACTACGACGGCAAATACAACGTCTTTGACCTTAATCGAATCAATACGTATCCCTTGGGTACGCGCAGCAACAAGGTTAAGCTCGATGACCTTATTCGGCCGATGGACATCGACCATATTGCTATTGATTTACCGGAAAATACTTGCAGCGATATCGAGACTATTGCAGGGGCTGTCGTGTCGAGCAGAAAGGCTGAGAAGCCTGTTGTCCTTTTTACCGGCGCTCATTTAATCAAAAACGGTCTTGGCCCTTTGCTTGCCGACCTTGTGAGGCGTGGTCTCGTAACTTTAGTTGCCGGGAACTGCGCCACAGCCATCCACGATTTTGAACTGGCGCTGATAGGCCAAACCAGTGAGAATGTCCCCGATGCTCTCGGCAAAGGCCAGTTCGGAATGGCTTACGAATTTGCTTACATCAATTGCGCTTTGTCTATCGGCAACGAGTACAAACTCGGCTGTGGCGAATCGCTTGGCAAAGCAATCTGTGACGAAAATTTCCGCAGCCAGGTCTTTGCCTCAGTTGCAAAAGACGATTCACCGCGCAATTTCGGCCATCCGGAAGTTAGCATCCTTGCCGCCTGCTATGAAAGTGACATTCCCTTCACCGTTCACGTTGGGATAGGCACAGACGTAATCGACCAGCACCCGTCTTTTGACGGTCAGGCCAAAGGCGGCTGTTCCGGCCGGGATTTCCTTATCTACACAAATGAGATAGCCAAGTTTACAGACGGCGGTGTCTTACTTAACATTGCAAGTGCCGTGACCGGTCCGGAAGTTCTGCTTAAAGCAGTTTCAATGGCTGCCAACACGGGCAATGTCCCAAATAATATCATCACCGCCGACTTTGACCTCCGCGACCACGAGCCAGAGGCGATGAGCGATGAATCTTCGGAAGGTTATTATTTCCGCGACCAAAAGAGTGTTGTAACACGAATCCCCAGGGCATTTAACGGCAAAGGATTTTATATACAGGGCGACCAGAAACAAACGTTTCCATTGCTCTACAAAAAGATTATAGAAGGGCTGTAACTAAAAGGTATTTAACGATGAAAGAAAAACGCATCAATGAAATCCTGAATCGGATTAAGAATGTTAAAATAGCGGTTTATGGTGATTTTTGTGTTGATGCTTATTGGCTGCTCGATGCGTGCGGCTCGGAAGTCTCGGTGGAAACCGGCCTGCAGGCCCGGGCGGTCGGCAAACATTACTATTCGCTCGGCGGTGCATCAAACGTAGTGGCCAATATTGCCGCCCTTGAGCCGGCAGCCATACAGGTAATAGGTGTTATCGGGGATGACATCTTCGGCAGAGAGCTGAGGCGCCAGTTCCACGAGCTTAATGTCGATACAACGTATCTGGTTGTTCAAAAGGAAAATTTCGATACCGTAACCTTCGGCAAGCCGTATCTTGAAGGCAGTGAACAGCCACGAATTGACTTCGGCTTTTTCAATAAACGAACGGAGGCAACCGACAAGGCTTTGCTGGACGGTATCGCCGGCGCCCTGAAGAGTGCAGATGCACTGATAGTAAACCAGCAGGTCCCTGGTAGTATCACAAACGAGTCTTTTATAGACTGGGCTAACGCCCTGTTTGAACAGTTTGCGGACAAAATAGTTCTGCTCGATTCCAGACACTACGGGTACAAGTTCAAAAACATCTATCGCAAGACGAATGATTTGGAGGCGGCCCACCTGAACAACGTCGATGTCAAATTGGACGATGTTCTTACGTTGGCCGATGTGAAGAAGTACGCTAAGAACCTTTATCAGCAATTCAGCAAACCCGTATTTCTAACCCGCGGCCCGCGCGGCATCATAACCGTTGATTCCGAAGGTATCCACGAAGTCCCCGGCATTCAATTATTGAAAAAGCTCGATATTGTCGGGGCCGGAGACACAGTAACGAGCGCGTTGGCTTTATGCCTGGGTGCAGGCATCCAGCCGGCCGAGGCGTCCGAGCTCGCTAACTTTGCCGCTGCTGTTACCGTTCAGAAGTTATTCCAGACCGGCACTGCATCTGGCCCGGAAATCCTCGAGGTCGGTAGAGATGCTGATTATATCTATCAGCCGGAACTCGCCTCCGATAGACGCGGAGCTTGCTATTTCAGAGACAGCGAAATAGAACTTTGCTGCGAATCAATACTATTTGGCCGAATAAAACACGCCGTCTTTGATAATGACGGGACCATAAGCACCTTAAGACAGGGCTGGGAAGAGATAATGGCTCCCGTGATGGTCAAGGCCATTCTTGGTGATAAATACGAGACCGCTGATGAGACCCTTTACCACAAGGTCCGGAACCGTGTCGCCGACTACATCGACAAATCCACCGGAATTCAGACCATCATACAGATGGAAGCTCTTGTCGAAATGGTAAAAGAGTTTGGCATCGTCAGTCCTGATAAAATCCTCGACAAATTCGGCTACAAGGAAATCTACAATGATGCCTTGATGGAGCTTGTTACCAAGCGAATCGAAAAATTCAAACGCGGCGAACTCGACATCAATGACTACACAATCAAGGGCGCATTGGAATTCTTAAAAATCCTGCAGCAGAGGGGCATAAAACTTTATCTGGCCAGTGGGACAGACCGCCAGGATGTTATCGCCGAGTCCGAAGCACTTGGTTACGCCGAGCTTTTTGACGGCGGCGTTTACGGTGCTGTGGGTGATGTTGCTAAATATTCCAAGAAGATGGTCATCGAGAAGATAATGGCCGAAAATAATTTACAAGGCCCAGAGCTGGCTGTCTTTGGCGATGGTCCCGTTGAGATACGTGAATGCCGAAAACGCGATGGCATCGCCGTCGGTATCGCCAGTGATGAAATCCGCCGCCACGGCTTAAGCGCCGAAAAGCGCACCCGTCTGGTCAAGGCCGGCGCACACATCATCGTGCCCGATTTCTCACAACACGACAAGCTCATAAAATTATTATTCGATTCCCGTGAAGTGGGTGCCCTCCAGGAGTGAATTTACAGCGCCTTTTCACACGAGATTGAGAAATGCCGATATTTGAATATAAGTGCAACGATTGCGGACACACGATGGAGTTTCTCGAAAAAACGAGGACTCCTCGAAAACATAGCTGCGAAAAGTGCAACAGCACCAACTTACAGAAGCTATTGAGTGGTTTTGCCGTTGGCCAGAGCAAGTCGGCGAGCCTAACCTGCGAATCCTGTCCGAGCGGCCCGTGTCCAACGAGTGCCTGTCCGAGCGGCACATGCCCGCTTTCGTAGTTTTTTGGAAACGCTGTTATTTTCGAAATGGTCAAGTAAAAGTGGAATCGCTCCGCGGACTGGTTTGAATAGATTCCTCGGCTGCGCTGCGCTCCGCTCGGAATGACAGTGGTCGTGCTATTTGCTTTGGTTTAGCCAGATGTCCAGGCGAGGTGTTTGCCAGCCGTAGGGTTTGCCTAAGATGTCGTAGTCGCCGTCTCCATCGAGGTCTGCAATCTTGGATTCGTGCAGGGCAATACCGCTTGAGACCTGAGTGATTTCAAAGTTTCCTTTACCGTCGCCCAGTAAAATTAGATTTTTGGCGTCCGGATTCCTGCCACCTAATCGCATTTCCGCGACCCAGATATCGAGGTTGCCGTCGCCGTTAAAATCGATGAGCGCTAAAGAGTGGCCACAGTCTATTTCTTCGAGCAATTTTTTACTGACCCAGGTGCCTTTTTTCCATTCGTACATTATCAGAGGTGCTTGGCCGTCTCCTACAACTAAGATGACTTCCGGCCGACCGCCCTTAATCAACTGCCCGGCCGCTGAACGAGAGAATGCGTAGCCGGCGTCGATGATATTTGGTGTATAGCTGGTTCGGCTGTTGTGTTTGAACCAGCGTCCTCCGCCCACTATGTCAAGCTTGCCGTCACCATCAATATCCGCTTTGGCCAGTCCTTCATGTTCGTTGATTCCCTTAAAGCCTGGGTATGTTCCCCGCTGTTCCATCTGGCTGTCTTTGCTCCAGGAGTAAATCTCTGTGCACTGCCAGGCCTTAGCTTTCTTAGGATTTTTTGGAATTTCGGCGATATATAATTTGCAGCCACCCTGGTTCCAGAATACAAGTTCCGTTTGTCCGTCACCGTCGAAGTCGCCGAATATCTGGTCGTGGTGTTTATTGGCGCCGAAGTTTTTGATTTCGTGCCGCTTCCAGGGGGTCTTGGGATTGAACTTAGGATATGGATTTTCCCACCACCAGAGCCTGTTATCCCGTGAGTCTCCCCCGAAGACAATATCAAGGTCTCCATCTGCATCGATATCGCAGGAGTCTGCTCCAGCTTCGATATGCAGGGCTTCGTCATCGACGACATATTTTGTCCAGCCATTTGAACTTCGACGATACCAGACGACCGACGGTGCTTTGGTGCGCTCGGTGATGGCAAAATCATTAATCCCGTCCTTATCAATGTCGCATACAACACTGGAGGTCTGCTGTGTGCCGGCATTCGGAGTCGGAAGGTCTCCATTTACCGTCGATAGATGTTTCCAGCCCGCAGCGTTTGCCTTTTGTAAAGCGAAGCTGCAAGTAGTAAGGTAGCTTGCTGCAATTAACACGCTGACTATTAACATTCTCGGTTTCATTATAGAATCTCCTTATTTTTGTTGTGATGGGTTATGCAAAATAGAAATCAGGCGTATATTGTTTGGAGGAATCTTTTTTTGACTTTCTCAAATAATCCTGCGAATCCTTATCGTGGACGTTCAAAGGTCTTCAAGCTCAGCTAAGAAAGAATCAGACTTATCCAGCTCCAGCTCAGGGAAGCTGCCGGAGAGCTCCTCTGCCAGGACCTTTGGTGGAGGTACTTTCGCTGGGGGTTTTGGTTTGGCCTTGGGTAGTATAATTTTTTCAGGCTTGCCGTCAATCTGCAAAAGGAACGTAAGGGGGCCTATTCTGATATAATCGCCTGCCTTAACCGTTGTCTCGTCTATACGTTTACCATTAAGGAACGTGCCGTTGCGCGAGTCAAGGTCTCGAATTTTCACGGCCTCTTTGTTCAGGTTCAGTTGGCAGTGCCTTTTAGAAACGACCGTAAGGGGGATACACAAATCACAGTCGTGGCGTCGGCCAATTATCGTATTATCGCTCGGCAGAGTAAAAGCTTTTTGCGAGCCGTCTTTTTTGAATAGAACCAGATTAACATCCATTCTACCTTCCTCGCTATCAGTTTATACTTTTTTCCACGAATACCTTTATTATATAGATAAAAGCCCTGTATGACAAGAAATAAATCGGACGATAAATAATATTGACAGAGCCTGTTCATTGGGTTAAAAGAGACTGACTTGAAAATTTTAGCCACTCTGGTATATTCATAGGCATACACAAAAAGGATTTGTAATATCGGATAGATATATGGCAAAAGTTACACTGCCCGATGGCAGCACATTGGAAGTTACCGACGGCACGACGGCACAGCAATTAGCTGAGCAGATAGGACCGGGACTTGCTAAATCGGCTGTAGCAGCGAAAGTCAATGGCCAAATAGTAGATTTATCCACTCCGATTAATGGCGAAGCGAACGTTCAAATCATTACTCTTAAAGATGACGAAGGCCTTGATGTGATGCGCCATAGCTGCGCCCACGTAATGGCTGAAGCTATATGCAGTATTTGGCCGGATACAAAACTGGTCTATGGGCCGACCGTTGAGGACGGATTTTACTATGATATTGACCTTGATGAGCCGATTCGGCCAACCGATTTCGAGCGTATCGAGGAGAAGATGGCTGAAATCATCAAAGCCGACGAACCGTTTGTTCGCAAAGAAATGACCAAAGCCGAGGCCTTAGCGAAATTAGCAGGCGACAAATACAAGACCGACAATATAAGCCACGCGGATAGAGATGTTATTAGTTTTTACTCGCACGCAGATGGCTTCGAGGATTTGTGCCGGGGCCCGCACGTACCCAGCACAGCTAAAGTCGGAAGCTTTAAGATTATGTCGGTGGCCGGCGCCTATTGGCACGGTGACCCGACCCAAAAAATGCTCCAGCGGGTCTATGGCACCGCCTGGCCGACAAAAAAAGAGCTTGACGACCACCTGCAAAGATTAGCCGAAGCGAAAAAACGTGACCACCGCGTGTTAGGCAAACGACTGGATTTATTTAGTTTCAACGAAGCCGGCCCCGGCTTTGCATTCATTCACGCCAAAGGAATGATTATCTGGAATGCCATAGTAGATTTTTGGCGGGGCATTCACCATAAGTACGGATATGAGGAAATCCTCACACCTATAATTCTTAATGAGCAGCTTTGGCACAAGAGCGGCCACTGGGACAATTATAAAGAGAATATGTACTTTACCAGTTTCGATGAGACAAGCTATGCGATAAAGCCGATGAACTGTCCCGGCGGATGTCTAGTTTACAAGACTCGTCAGCACTCGTATCGCGAATTTCCGATGCGCGTCGCCGAGCTTGGGCTGGTGCATCGACATGAGGCCAGTGGCGTTATGCACGGGCTTTTTAGAGTCAGACAATTCACCCAGGATGATGCTCATATTTTTTGCACCCCCGAGCAGATAGAGTCCGAGATAATCGGGGTCATTGAACTTACCTTTGAGATATATCAGGCCTTCGGGTTCGAAGATTTCCGCATTGAGCTTTCGACCAAGCCCGAAAAGCACATAGGCTCGGATGAGATTTGGGAGACGGCTACAAATGCCCTCGAGGATGCTCTCAAGCATAAAGATATTGAGTACAAAATAAATGAGGGTGATGGCGCATTTTATGGGCCCAAAATTGATTTTCATATAAAAGATTGCCTGAAAAGGTCCTGGCAATTAGGCACAATTCAACTGGATTTTTCTATGCCGCAGCGGTTCGGCCTGGTTTATACCGATAAAGATAACACGGAGAAAGCTCCGGTTATGATTCACCGGGCGGTTTTGGGCTCTTTTGAGCGCTTTATTGGTATTCTTATCGAACACTACGGTGCAAATTTCCCGCTTTGGCTTTCGCCGGAGCAGGTAAGGGTGCTGCCGATAAGTGAAAAAAGCAATGATTATGCGAAAATCGTTGAAGACAAGCTAAAAGATGCGTCTCTGCGCTGCAGTTGCGATTTTTCAAATGAGAAAATAAATGCCAAAATTGCCAAAGCCCACAGTGAAAAGCTCCCCTTTATGCTGGTAGTCGGGCCCAAAGAGTCCCAGTCCGATACCATCAATGTAAGAATCCGGAGGGTAAAGGAGAATAAAACAGTCCGGATTGATGAGTTTTTAGGAATAGCAAGGGACAAAATTGCCGACAAAAAAATAGATTTGGCTTTTTAGAAATATAAGTTATAATTGTTGGTTGTAAAAGACCCTAAGAATAATCGATTAATGACTTGTTACTTTATAGAAAGGTAAGGTGGTACACAATAAGTAAACGAGGTTTAAAGGTAAATGGAGGAATTCGGGCCGAAACAATTCGGCTCGTTGACGAGTCAAACAATCAGGTGGGCATCATAAGTAAATACGAGGCCCTCAACAAAGCACGCGAGTTAGGGTTGGACCTTGTGGAAGTTGCCCCTACCAGCGACCCGCCGGTTTGCCGGATAATGGATTACGGCAAGTGGCAGTACGAACAAAAACGCAAGGTTCGCGAGGCTCATAAGAAAAGTCAGCACCATACTGCAACGCTGAAGGAGATCAGGCTCAGACCCGAAACCGACACACGCGACCTTGAGATTAAGCTCAAACACGGGCGCGAATTTCTGGAGAAAGGCCACAAGGTACAATTCACAATGTTCTTCCGTGGACGCCAGATGCTGCACCGGGACCGGGGTTATGCGATGTTAGAGCAAATCACCGAATCACTACAGGATTTGTCGAAGATTGAACGACCGGCCAGAATGGCGGGAAGACGCATGACCTTATTAGTTGTGCCCAAATAGCTTTTTGTTAATGCCATTTGCCGTTCGAGGATACTGCGTGTTACGGGGGCGGGTGAGCAGATGGGGTCAAATCCTGCACAAGCCGGCACCGTAATTAAGATTGTTCGCTTAGCGTTTCGCATCGCTATCCCTTTCTTTGTGGGCTTTGCCTGCTTTCTCTCGACGCACAGGCACACTTGTGTTCCTTTGACTTTGTAAAAGGAATCTTATTTATGAACGATAATCAAAACGAAGTGAAAGTTACCAAACGACTCAACAGGCTTATTAGTAGTTCTGGTGTACATGAGCTGCGAAAAGTTGAAAAAGGTAATATCTTAAAGAATAAAAGATTTCGCGGAACTGTACAAGATTGGTATGGTAAAAAAGCTCCTTGGCCTATGATAGAATCGGATTTAATTCTGGTTTTCGAAGATCATTCGAAAGCTATTGATGACAATCTAATTGCAGCGATAGAAATCAAATTCTTTAAACAATCTCAAAATTTGGATAAGCAACTCCGTCAGGCATATAGAGAGTTCGGTCAGCCTTTAAGGAATCTTATGTATGGGTTTGATTCTGTGGCACTTTGGCATGTTTTTGACGAGACTATAGATGAAAGAAAAATCAGAAATTACACGACCATTGTTGGGGATACGATTACGAAGCTTAATTTGCCAGTAGTGTATCTCGCAACAAAGATATCTGAAGACAGATTTAAAATCTTTCAGCCATGGGCTTTAGACTATAACGATATGAACTATATATTAAGAAGCCTGAAAGGGTTATTTGAAAATAAAAGAAATCCCTTGTCGCAGTCTGAAATTAAAGAATATAGAGACGCTCTTAAGGTTACCTTGGCTATACCATAAAAGGTAGAAAAGTCATCTCGATTTTTTACAAAAGGTTGAAAAATTGATTGGGAAATAAAATTGTGAAACTAAAAATAAAAGATAAAGAAAGCCTCGCTAAAATTTTCCAGATAGTCTCTTGGTTAGATTCTCGTAGGTGGAATGCTGAAGAAAACTATAACTTTGTCCATTTTTTTAGAAGTGACTTAACAAATTGTGAGAAAATTCTTACCCATTGGATTTGTTATATTACAGATAGACAAATGCCCTTCGAAATCGTTTGGGATAAAGGGGGGTACGTTTTTTCGGAAATGGTATATGAATTTTCAAGAAGTAATTTATCACCCCAGCAGGTCTTTAACAAACATTACGAGAAGTACCAAGATAAAAAGGGCAAAGAGCGATTTAGATTTAAATCTGCAAATAATGTTACTTTTGCCTCGAGATATATTACTAATGATTATCAAAATATCTTACAAACATTAGAGGTCTTAAATTATCAAAAATACAAAAGAAATATCATAGTCTATATTGTTGATATTATACGAAGATTCCAAAGAGAAGAAGACCTTCTGATAAGAATAGCATGTGCGTTACATTTGCTGACTTATCAACTTAATAGAGGCGAAGCAAACTCTGAAAAGATTATAGGAATTCTAGATGACGATAACACATTTAATGGAATGCTAAAAGAATTTAAAAGAACCTCTACAAAAGGGAAAAAGAGATTATGGTGTTCTGTTAGAGATTACAAAAAAGGGTTATACCATGAAGTATTTAAAGAAGCTATAAAAGAAATTGCTAATAACAATGCAAAAGAGTTAATCAAAAGATGGAATAGCTTACCCATGGATCAGATAGAGTTACCCGGAGATGTTTGGAATAATAGCCCGCTATTTAAAGATAATTTATTTGCAAATGTGTTAGATATGAATAGTATTCCAAAAACTTGGAGAATGCCAAAAATTATTAGGGAGCTCTATAATCAATTGAAAAATAACGAGGAAATTAAGGATTTTTATCCGGAACAATTTGACATCACGTTTGATTTTGTTCCAAGAATGTGTAACAAGAAGCTATGCAATGTTTGTGTTTTTGGAAGAAACGGGGTTGGGTTAATCTGTATTCCAACGCAAGATAAATACTGTCCCGTAGCCCTATTAAGTTGCGGTTATATTGCTAAATGTGTGGGAAATCAAGGAAATTGTATACTCAGAGAAGATATCGGTAAAGGAATATGCAAAGGAGGATTAAGAAGAGCATATTAATTTCACAAAGGCAGCAAAAACTGAAGAATTATTTACAAACTAGGGACAGCCAACTATTAATGGCTGGGGACGGTACGCAAAAAAGGTGATTTTCCCCTAATAAAACCATTTTTTCATTGTTTATTGTTTGATAATATGTTATAATACCCGCATGTTAGCCAAAAGGCAAACATAAACCGCCAGTAGGCGAAGATGACATTTCGGTTTGCATGTCGTAAGCCACTGAGTGGCAAGGACTTAGAGCCAGCCGGCCCAGATTCGTGAATTCTAAATCGTAAATAGCGAAGTCAAAGTCAAAGTCAAAGATCCGCCGTCTTCTGGCGGAATCCAGCCTTCCTTGGACGGAATCAATCAGGAAAAGGGGATGACGGTGAGCGGAGATCAGCAGACCAGGGGATCGGGATGCAGGAGATCAGCAGGCCAAGTACCGAATATCCGGTTGAGGTTACGCTACTCGTTTCGTTTATTGTCTTTCGGTTACGTCTTAAACGACGATTTACGCTTAACGCAACCGATACGAGCTGCGCATCCGTTTGACGAAATTCTCCTCTACATCTGTCGAGAATCCTCTACAAATCAGCTACTTTTTATGCAAAACAAACCCAATTT
>Ga0209979_1004459_pt1 | contig 11580 bp, 7 predicted proteins | sample AnhtaG_FD_183114 | JGI IMG/M metagenome (GOLD analysis project Ga0209979, IMG submission 183114) | Deep subsurface microbial communities from Anholt, Denmark to uncover new lineages of life (NeLLi) - Anholt_01485 metaG (SPAdes) (version 2) | ecosystem: Environmental > Aquatic > Marine > Oceanic >...
CCTCATCATTGAGAAGTTTTTTCAACAGCTCAAATGCAAGATTCCTATGGGGCATACCTTTGACTTCCGCCAGAAACTCATCAGAAAGAATAGAAATATCAGGCTTTTTGAGTCCCGCTGCATCAAAAATATCAATTACCTCGTCAGAGACAATTGCCTTAGAAATGATCTGTTTGATAGCAGAATCCAACTCCTCCTCAGGCTTACCAGTGCTAGTCTGAAACTTAGCAAGTCGAGAACGAATAGCCTGGAAGAAGCCGACATCATCACGAATCTTCAAAGCCTCTTTGTGAGGAACAGCTAAAGCAAAAGCTTTGGATAACTGAGAAACATAACCCAGCAATCTATCCTTACCATCCTTTTGCTTGAGGATATGCTCCTCAGCCAAAGCCATAATAGACATCTTCTCTCTCGCAGAAGCAGCAAAAAATTGTCTATAATCAAACCTGTGAAACATCGCAGAAACAACCTCATACTTCTCAATCATCAATGCAACAACCTCTTCCTGATCGAGAGTAGGTCTACCCTCACCACCACTCTCAGTATATTCAGAAAGAGCCTTCTTTAGCTCATCAGCAATACCTAAATAATCAACAATGAGACCACCGGGCTTATCCTTGAAAACTCTGTTTACTCTTGCAATGGCCTGCATCAATCCATGCCCTCTCATAGGTTTATCAACATACATAGTATGTAGCGAGGGAACATCAAAACCAGTAAGCCACATATCCCTAATAATTGCTAATCTCAACCCAGCAGTAAAATCCTTCATTCTCTCCCCAATCGCCCGTCGTCTTGGCTTGGTCCGAATATGCTCCTGCCAACTGACAGGATCGCCGGCAGAACCAGTCATGATAACCTTCATAAACCCCTTGTCATCATCTTTGTGATACCAACTCGGCCTCAACTTTCTAATCTCGTTATGCAAATCAACACAGATACGTCTACTCATACAAACAATCATAGCCTTACCGTCAAGAATGTTAAGTCTCTCATTAAAATGCTCAACTATATCCTTGGCAATCTGCTCAATACGTCTCTTGCTTCCAACCACAGCCTCAAGCCGCGCCCACTTAGTCTTGAGCTTTTCCTTCTTTACCGTTTCTTCCCTCTCAGTAACTTCCTCAAAACTAGGGTCAATCCTCGGTCTCTCATCGGGTTTGAGCTCTAACTTTGCAAGTCTGCTTTCATAATAAATCCTAACAGTAGCGCCATCCTTAACGGCCTGTTCGATATCATAAATATCAATATCGTTTCCAAAAACCGCCCTGGTATTCCTATCAGTCTTCTCAATAGGAGTCCCGGTAAAACCAATAAAAGAAGCATTAGGTAAAGCATCTCTCATGTGCCTTGCAAAGCCATCAATGAAATCATACTGACTGCGATGAGCCTCGTCTGCAATAACAACAACATTCCTCCTGTCAGAAAGTATCGGGAAGATATCGCCTTTTTCTTCTGGAAGGAATTTCTGGATCGTAGTAAAAACAACACCACCAGAAGCAACCTTTAGAGAATCTCTAAGTTTACTCCTAAAGGCAACCTGAACAGGCTTCTGTCTTAACAGATCCTGACAACGACTAAAAGTACCAAAAAGCTGGTCATCCAAATCATTCCTATCAGTCAGGACTACAATAGTTGGATTGTCCATAGAAAGAACAAGCTTACCGGTGTAAAAAACCATAATCAAACTTTTGCCAGAACCTTGAGTATGCCATACAACACCACAGCGCCTATCAGTCCTAGAAGCCTTGAGCGTTGAATCAATAGCCTTGTTCACTGCGTGATACTGGTGGTAAGCAGCAAGCTTCTTATTTAAGGCGCCCTGTTCTTTTTCAAAGACCACAAAATGTCGAACCAAATCAAGGAAAATGCGCTTATCAAACATACCCCTCAGCAACACCTCTATCTGTGGAATTGCCATCGGAGCTTTTTCTGTTCCATCTATTGTCTTCCACGGCAAGAACCGTTCCCAATTAGAAGTAATGGTTCCCGACCTTGCCTCAAGACCGTCACTGATAACCAGAACCTCGTTGAAATGGAAGAGGGAAGGAATCTGGGCTTTATAAGTCTCAAAGTAATTAAAGGCGGATTTTACAGTAGCATTTTCATCGGCAGGATTCTTAAGCTCAATCACGCCCAACGGAAGACCATTTATAAACAAGACAACATCTGGCCTGCGATTATTATTGTTTTCTACAACAGTAAACTGGTTGACAGCCAAAAACTCATTATTTTGAGGCTTATTAAAATCAAATAGCCAAACCTTATCACCAATTATCCTACCGTCTCTGCGATACTCAACATCCACTCCATCGATAACCATCTTGTGAAAACACTGATTATTAGCAACAAGGTCGGGGTTCTCTACCCGCAAGACTTTCTTCAGTGCTTCTTCTCTAACCTCAATAGGAACAGAGGGATTAATCTTATCGATAGCAGCTCTCAACCTATCAATCAAGACGACAACAGAATAATCCTTTCTCTCAGGCCTAGAGCCATCAGGAGCAATATTAGGTCCATAAATAATTTTATAGCCTAACTCTGAAAGTATATCTAAAACGACGCTTTCAACTTCTGACTCAGTAATTATTTTTGGCATTTCCTCTTCTTTTAGCTGGCAGTAATCTTTACAACTCTATCCCTTCTATCCCATTCTGCTATTAAATTCAAAATCGTCTGAACGCCTTCAGGATAATTGTCTAAGGGTTTATCCTCATATTCATTGTAGGCTGCACCAATCTTCCCATGTTTATCTGCCTGGCTACGTAAAATCCCGATAATGTTTTCTAATACAGGGTTAATCTGAATTATCCTTCCGTAAGTATCGTCTAGCGAATGCTCAATGAATTCATTCTCTTTAAACATACGTAACTGTGATTCTTCTTTGTCCGTTTTGCCTTCCTTGTCTTCTGGGAAACGCAGAGGGTCAATATCATGAATAACAATGTAGGGAATCTTAAAATTGTTTAGCACTCTCATGAATATATGAATATTGGTCTTGCCACCACAATCAACAACGCAAATATTATTGGATGGGAAATCATATCTCTTGTCTTTTTCCGCATGTTTTATCGCCCAAAAAGGGATTATGAACTTCTCCGTATTCCCCTCAACAAGAATAACCTTTCTCGAAAAAAACATTTCGCTTCTAGATAGATCAAAGAAGCTCAAATATCTAAACACCTTTTCTAATCTCCTTTTGCTCTCACCATCCTCCCCCTCAAATATGTCCCCCGTAAATTGGCAAATGTTTGTCGGATTTGAACCATCTCTGTTCACAAGTACCATATTCCTATAACTAAACATATCGACGAAAAAACTGGAATGGGTACAGACAAGTACTTGGTCAGTCTTAATAATATTCTCCAATACTTCTTTCATCTTTCTCTGACCATTGGGATGTAGATAGAGCTCCGGTTCCTCTATTGCCAAAATAAAACTTCTAAATGACTCCTTCTCTCCATCAGCATTGATATTGATAGCCTTTGCGTATGCTCTTATATACGCAAAGATCAAGGCTCGTTGTAATCCGTGCCCCTTAGAGTCAATAGATGTAGGCAAAGTATCATCTAAGGTAACCTTTACGTCCTTGAATAAATCAACAAGTTCTGGTGTTACTATTTCAATATTGACTCTTGAGCCAGGCATGCTCTCAGAAAGTATTGAAGAAATGGTTCCTTCAAAATCCTTAATCTCTTCTAGTCTATCTTTTTCGCTACCATCATCAGCCTTATTCAGAAACTTCTTCAATTCATTCAACTGTGCTTTTACTTTCTCGAACTTTGGGTTTTTCTGAACTATTCTGTTTGTCAGATCTGCAATCAGTTTTCCCATCATAGCTTGCTGCGTCGTTTTGGATTCATCCTGCGCATCCGTCACTGCAGGAAGCAAATAATATTTAGGCAACAAATCAGCTAAAACCTCTTTCAGCCCTGCTGGATTCTTTATCCAACCAGGATTCCCCATCTCAACCTTTCCCTCTTTAATATGTTTTTGGACACCTTGTTTGTAGGAAGCTTGGGTCGCACTTCCGTTCTCTGTCTTGAAATAGTCAGGAAGATTCTGTTCAGAGACTATATTTCTTATGTCTGCTTTGTATTCATCAAATCTGGAAAGATCAAAATGTTTTTCCTTTGGTCTTGCCTGCCAACCATAGAAAGTCATCTTGTATTTATCATTACCTTCATCGTAATCAACCACTTTCTTGACCCGTATAGCATCTTGATATATCCAGTGCTTAAGATATTTTTGTGTTCTATCAAAGTGGCATAAACGGTCAAATGTCAGAATAATTTCAATAGGTATCTTTCTATCCTTGTAAAAAAAACATTCCTCATCAATACTCCTCATAGACTCTTGATAAAAGAGCCCTAAAGCACGTAGGATATTTGATTTTCCAGCATTATTCTCTCCAATAAAGGTCACCATATCCGCAATATCAATAATTACGGAATCGATAGACCTGAATTTACTTATCTCAATCTTTCTTAATTTCATATAGCTGTGTCCCCAATTGGAACTCTAATCCTTCCAGACATAAGACGAGGGAGGAGAGAATCACGCATACTCTCAAGCTCTCTGCTCTGCCATGAATTCGCAGTTATCTTGTCGAAAATCGGAGTAGCAATATTGTGATATCTGTGTATGAAGTCTTCGGGTGGAACGATTATTTTGAGATAGTCAAAGCAATCGCTGGGAACTCTCTGCCTTCCTGAAGTACCAGTCATTGAGCCAATTGCGAAATCTCTTACTTCCCTACTTCTCGCTAGATAGAATATGTAATAACACGAGGTTATTTCTTGGGGAGCCATAACAATGAACTCTGTACTCCCAAACCCAACTTCTCTTTCCTCAAGCAGAGAGACTATAGCGGTTTTTCCATGTTCAAGACTGGGAGTAATCCTGGCTAGGAGAGTGTCCCCACTTATGAATTTGGGACCAGAATCGTAGTTCACTATCTCATAGTGAACTACCCATGACTGCCAAGGAATCAAATCCGCCATAGAAATCTTCTTGGCCAATACGCCCTTGGGCAGACTTCTTTTGGGATTCACTCCAACTACTTCCGAAAAAACATTTACTCTCCACCCCTTCGGTATCTCTCCCAACTCTGATTCAACCATCTTTCCACCACTGGACCTGTAAGGCTTTCCTTCATCATTGGGAAACTCAAAATCAACAAACCAGTGTTTAAACAACTCCTGTCCGATGGACTCAAGTGTTTTGTTTATCTTTTGATTCAGTTCTATTTTCGAATCTAAATCAGAAAGGATTTTTGCAATAGCTTTTTGTTCTGATAGATCAGGAAATCCTCTTTGTAATTTCTCTAAATATTTCCAAGAAGCTCTTGGCATTCTTGTCCCTTCAGAAGAAAGTGTAGCCTCTTCTATCATACGTCTATCTGCGAAAAAATAAAACAAGAACCAATTATCAAATTTTTTATTAGCATCTATCACAAAAATATCTGTAGAACATACACCCTCAAAATTGGGTCTATAGACCTTCCTGAAGTACGGTCGTAATTTCCCAAACAGTATTTGGCCTTTTCTAAAAACCAGTTTATTGCTATTAATATTCTTGGACGATCCAATAGAAATCAATCTTAATGTGTTTTGCTCGATGTGCTCTAAACCAATATAAGCTCTACTGTCCTCCTTAGAAGGAGAAAAAGAGTCTCTTACTAAATGGCATACATCTCCAATTTCTTTCACATTCCAATCTTCTGGGATTTTTCCTATTTCTGTTTCTTTAAATTTACTCTGTTTCATTCAGACATAATCCTTTATGAGTATTCAATTTTTCTTCTTAATCCGCTTAGCTGTTTGTGAAATCTCTGCTTCTAGCTCCTTTATTGTCGGCAGGTTTCCTTTAAGGTCTTTCGGCAATCTCTTTGTTAGTTTATACTCAGCCACACCAATTGCTTTATGCATATCGCGCAGGGCATACTCTACAATGACTTTATTTTTTGTCTTGCACAATATTATGCCAATACTGGAATTATCTTTCGGATGTCTCATTATGTCATCAACCGCGTTTAGATAAAAATTCATCTTGCTGGCATATTCAGGTTTAAACTCCCCTGTTTTTAACTCTATAACAATATAAGCATAAAGACGCGTATGATAGAAAAGAAGGTCTATATAAAAATCCTGATCTCCTACTTCAATGCGTTTTTGCCGTCCTACAAAAGCAAATCCCACACCAAGTTCAAGCAGAAATTGTTCAAGGTGCCGAATTAAGTTATCCTCCAGTTCTTTTTCCCTCACATCTTCACGTATGGTTAGAAAATCAAAGTGATATGGATCCTTAAGCATCTGATGGGCAATGTCTGATTGAGGAGACGGTAGTGTTTTTCTAAAATTAGTTATGGCTTTGCCCTTACGCTGGTATAAACCGCTCTCTATTTGATGAATCAAAACATTACGGCTCCATCCATTTTCGATGGTTCTTTGAATATACCAAATCCGTTCCTTATCGTCTTTTATAGAATTAAGCAAAACTACATTATGCCCCCAGGGTATTTGTGCAACAAGCTGTTGCACAAATTGCTTATCTGGATAGCTCTGAGCAAAAGCACGCATATATTTGAGATTTCGTGGTGAAAATCCTTTTATTGCTGGAAATTCTCGTCTAATATCTTTTGCAAGACGATCTATAATTTTTGCTCCCCATCCTGCCTGTTTCTGTCGCTCTAAAATCTGATTTCCTATATTCCAATAAAGCAAAATTAATTCGCGATTAACTGAAAGTGATGCTTTTACCTGTGCCCGACGAATCTGAGTTTTGACATTTGTTAAAAATTCAACATATCCTGCAGGAATTCCTTTTATTCGTGCGATAGGTTGTCGCAGTTCTTTCTGCTTTTTATCAGATTTCATATCCTATACCTTTCAAATTTTTCTTGATTACCGCCTCTAATTCATCTGACTTTTTAAATTGTTCTTTCAGCTCTGAAGTTAACCGCTTCATTTTCTCCTTAAACTCTTCGCCATCTTCTTCTATTTCTTCTACTCCAACATATCGTCCAGGCGTCAGAATATGTCCGTGTTTTTTAATCTCATCTAAGATAGCTGCTTTACAGAATCCTTTTATGTCCTCATACTTTCCACCTTCTCCTCTCCAAGCGTGGTAGGTAGAAGATATTTTTTCAACATCTTCATCAGTAAGTTCTCTATGTCTCCTGTCTATCATTTCTCCCATATTTCTGGCATCAACAAAGAGAACCTCTCCTCGTCTATCTTTGAATCTGTGGTTCTTCTTGTCCCTTGCAATGAACCAGAGACAGGCAGGAATCATAGTGTTATAGAACAACTGAGAAGGCAAGGCTACCATACAATCTACTATGTCTGCCTCAATTAGATTTTTCCGGATGTCACCCTCACCGGAAGTGTTGGAAGACATTGAACCATTCGCCAAAACAAACCCTGCAACTCCCATTGGAGATAGGTGATAAATGAAGTGTTGTACCCATGCAAAATTTGCGTTTCCAACAGGAGGCGTCCCATATTTCCATCTTATATCTTCTCGCAAAGCATCACCGTGCCAATCACTATCATTGAATGGAGGATTAGCAATAACATAATCCGCCTTCAAGTCTTTATGTGCATCATTCAAGAAACTGCCTTCATTGTTCCAAGCTATATTCCCATCAATTCTCCTTATGGCAAAATTCATCTTGCAGAGACGCCAAGTAGTCTGGTTTGACTCCTGACCATAAATAGAGATATCTCCAATTCTTCCGCCGTGGGCCTGAACAAACTTCTCGCTCTGAACAAACATCCCGCCAGAGCCACAGCAGGGATCAAGAATTCTGCCTTTGTAAGGTTCAAGCATTGCAATCAGCAGCCTGACGATACTGCGAGGGGTATAAAACTGACCACCTTTTTTGCCTTCCGCATCAGCGAACTGTCCTAAGAAATACTCATACACTCTTCCCAAAATATCTTTACTCCTGTTTTCCTCATCTCCAAGACCAATAGTCCCAATCAAATCAATGAGTTCTCCCAGCCTTTGCTTATCAAGAGCCGGCCTAGCATAATTCTTCGACAAAACACCCTTGAGAGTGGTATTATCCTTCTCAATCTCATCCATAGCGTCGTCTGTAATTTTGCCAATAGTAGGCTGTTTAGCGTTCTTTTGTAGGTAGTTCCATCTTGCCCTTCTGGGAACATAAAAAACGTTTTCCGCCCTGTATTCATCTGGGTCTTCAGGGTCAGCTTCAGCCGCAGAAGACAGCTTTGTGTGTAATTCGTCAAAAGCATCAGAAATATACTTCAAGAAAATAAGTCCCAGAACAACGTGCTTATACTCAGCAGCATCCATGTTGTTCCTCAGCTTATCTGCTATCTTCCAAAGTTTATCCTCGAAAGGTATGTCTTTTTCTTTGTGTTTTTTCATTTCTCCATCTGCTCTATTCTTTCGCCATCTCCAGCTCGCAGTCCTCGCATCCTCCTACAATACTCACGGATAAATACGGTTCCCGGAGACCAAAATCATTCAACCCTTGCAATTCTGCTTTGTTTATTCACTGGTCTATGTTTCTGTCCCATATGGTCGCACGCCTATTCATTTCTCGCTCGCAACATGTTCAATTAGGTTATCATATAGAACAACTCAAACCTTGTAAAGCCTTCCCAACGTATCAAATCCTGTCTCCGGAATCTTCCCATTACACAGGGATGAAACAGTGTTCTTGTCTATTCCGGTTCGCCTTGCGATTTGCTCTACGGTCAGATATCTTCATCCCTCGGGTGCCTTCTCTTACGTCCCAGAACTTTCGTTCTGATGAGATACCACGGCTGACTATTTAAACACATCATCGAGCGTATTTGCTTTCCGGATATTCTCAAGGATTGCATACTTGGGTCCCTGCGGTTTCAAGTGGGGATTCTTTCCTAAGCCAACTGGCCTTTTGAGCTTGATAGGGTCGCCATCAAGATATAGTTTATACTTCCCGGTATCTTCATAAGGCTCAATTCGGTTAATTCTGCCATAATGCGTAATCTGTGAAATAGGAGCCACTTGGTACATTGCGATATATTTGATGTGGGGTATGGACTTTGGATTAAGACGAACAGCCCACCATGCTTTTTGCTCGATAAATGCCGTTCTGAATCCCTCATCTTTAGCCGCGCAGACCAGAGTATCCCATTCTGGCGAAGATTCGGTGACGGCTTTAGTTTCGCCAGACTCCGCTGAATCACTTTCAGTGACTTCAAACTGATCTTCAATATTGAAATCTCTTTTTCTACGAATACCAAACTTGCGTTTGTATTCATCGTCGATATCATCGAAATGCTTCAAAACAATTCCGGCAAGATCATTCCCGTCTATCAGCTTTACTGGTATTTTCCCTAGAGCTTGTGCTTCTTCAATGGCCCGTGGGGTAAAGGTTGATAGAGTGATCAGGCAAGCCTGCTCACCTTGGCTGAGAGCTCCTCGGAGAGCAAGTACAGGTTTATTACCAATAGGGTTTCGAACGCGTTTGACTTGAACTCGCAAGGTAATATTTGCCAAGCCTTCTGCATCGAGTATGCCATTGACATCAATTCCCTTGTCCCCCGCATACTGCGTAACTTCAGCCGTAAATCCTATTATTTGGAGTACATGTCCTATGAATTCCTCGAACTCTTTTCCTGTTAAGCCCATCAAACCGGACAGAACAATATCTCGGATTCTTTGTGGCTTTTCCGCAGGTGTATACGTCCTTCCTGCAATCAGAGCATCCAGTTCGGTTGCATATCTATCTAGAGAAAAGATGGTAAGAAGGCCCCCGACGGAATAGGCTAGATTCGTGGACATGTCTTCTTTGAGAATTAGATGTTCATACCAGTCTACTTCTCTACGATGTTTGTATGGACAATCATCCTTGGGGCTATTCTCAAAGTAATACTCACCAACTTTACCGACTAAATACTCTCCTCCTCCCAAGGGTGACATGACGATATCGCCTTGGGCCATTTCCAGACCAAAACGGCGAAGTTGTCCAGCATGTACGGCGACTTGAGTTGGAGTGTAGTCATATGTTGTCCGGGACAGGTTGTCCTTTATCTTCGCAAGAGTCCCTAGGTCCAAGAGGTTTGGTACCTCATTCCAGCCTACGGCCACGAATCCACCCCTTTTCGCCTCTTTCGCATATTTCGATCCCTCGCCGATACGGACTAAATAATATGCCACGGCCTACCTCCTAATTTCTATTTGTGCCTACGGTTTGTCTGACCTTATGGGCAATTGCCTGTGTCCTTTGGTGACAACGATTATCGTGACGGTCATTCTGCGTCCTGAACTGTCTCCGGCATCGGTAGCTAGAAATTTTTCACGCTGTAGTGTTCTCGGTGGTTTTGAAGAAAGCCGTATGGATGACCTTCTTTCAATATAAGAGAGCAGAACCTGCGAGTGCTTTGCCTTCAAATCAACGATCCGTCTCCTGCCCTACTGACTTACATTTCTTTTCTTTGCAACGCTTCAATTCAATAGGGACAGCACCCATTTATTGATTCTTACTGGGCCTTCCACGGCGCAAAGCCTTTAGTTGTCGCCTAGGCAGTTCTTCTATTTTGCTTATGAAACCATCATCTCCACAAGGACGTTCGACCTGGATGCTACTCCGTACCTCGTCCATCCCTACCCTATTATTCTCTTCGGTATATCCATATCTTCAAGAAGTATCTTCGAGCATAATCTTTAAGCCAGCCTGAATATTGTCTGAAATTATCCTTATCTTCAAAACCGTGCTGCTGATAATTTCCCCTCTGAGTGACATGATGAGGAAAACCTGCTGCTACTGCTCTTGAAATTTGTGGCATGCCAGCAGTTTACATACATCTAGTCAATCTATCGATAATAGTGGTCGCTGTCTCTGTTTTTCTGTTTTTCATATGAGATTTGAAAGACCTTCTATTTCAATCAGGCACTACCCTCTTAAACCTCTCATCAGCTTTGTTTATTCCCTGAACAAATTTTTTCCACTCATCAAACTTAAAGGCGCAGCTTGCTGAGACATCAGCCGAAGCAACGTAAAGACCTATTTCATCCTGGTCTATCTCTACTCCGATGGAGAGAAAATCTCCAATCTTGGTCTGTGGCAACAATTTCTTTTTCATCTTTTTCCTCTTCAAAAAGGAAATTTCCAGGCTTTTCTTATCAGTTTTCTCCCAATGTATTTATTCTTTGCCCTTCTTGCTATTCTTTTCGGATCACCACTGGCGAGCTTTTCGATATCGTTTGCTGTTCTGGCAAGTTGATAGAGAAAGCTGGTGCTTTTACTCATCACAAAACCTCCTTGAGGGAGCCTTTCTCGATTGGCCCTTTAAGACTGTCAACTTTGAGAGACATACTAATGCCTCCCATAGGAACTTGATACGCCCTGATTATTCGGTAATCTGCAACCGGAGAGTAATATCTGCAATAACCCTTAGCTGAAACGAAACCCTAACAATTATTGAGGTTTGTATCAACACCTTATATCCTCCAACTCTCTGCGCCGACTATAGCTAGACATTCTTCCTGTCTTGCTGCTCTGTGCAGCCTTAAAGAAAGCCATATGAATAACTTTTTTTCGATATAGAAGTGCAGAACCTA
>Ga0209979_1004461_pt1 | contig 11574 bp, 9 predicted proteins | sample AnhtaG_FD_183114 | JGI IMG/M metagenome (GOLD analysis project Ga0209979, IMG submission 183114) | Deep subsurface microbial communities from Anholt, Denmark to uncover new lineages of life (NeLLi) - Anholt_01485 metaG (SPAdes) (version 2) | ecosystem: Environmental > Aquatic > Marine > Oceanic >...
TTAAGGGGGCGGGCGAATTTCGGTTAACGTTCCCGGTGTATGCGAAGTTGCGGAGCGTAGCGGAGCAATTTGGGTGAGCGTAGCGAACCGCATACACCGTGTTATATGACCCGAAGGGCAAGGTTGCGAAGCAACCGCAGAGTTCCGAATCCCGCCATTTTGTTTGCTAATTTGCTTCTCAGCAAAATCGCCTACTACTGGTAGTTTAAATCTTTCTCCCTTGAATGCTTTATACATCAACAATAGCCAAAGAATTAATCCCAATAGCGTTATCAGAGTCGAGACCACTCCCGATATCGCCCACCCGATGAATGGAATCATTCCAACGACTATTGGTATTACGAATGATATCACAAAGAGCGGTAGAAATGTCGCCACCGATTGCATTGCGTGAAACCTGACAAACTTGTTTTCTTTTTCCAGCACCAGGAACACTATTCCGGTTATGAAACCCAAAACATAGCAGAGCAGACCTTCAACGTTTTCATTCATACCTAAAGCTGTTTTATTGTTTCCCATAATTTAACACCTCCTTTCTTTTTAAATTCAGTTTATTCTACTACCCCAATAAACACTGATGTGTAGTCTGGGTATTCACCATGAAGTTCACATCCCATGCTTAGCGATTTATCGCCCTTACTTGCTACTAGGGACCAAAATCGCTGTTCCTCCTCATCAATCTGAAGTCCACTGATAATAATATCCCAACCATTCGCCGGAAGCTTTTCCTCGTAGAAATCAACAACCTCATCAAAACTCGCTGATGTTATATAAGATACCTCGGTCATTCCACCGACACTCAAATAATCTGTCCGTACTGAGCCCGGATAACGAGGCACATCTGGAATGTCCTCTCCTGGGACATCTGAAGTTGGAGGCCCTACTTCTTCTGGGGTTACTTCTTTCCTTTCCTCCTCGGGAGCTTCTTCAACCTCTTTCGGACCAATTATAACCATTACCGTGACTTGATCTCCTGCCTGTATTGTATAAATTACTGCTATCTCATTTCCCTTCTCAAACCCTGTTCCAGTGTATCCAGCAGCTACCACACCTTCGCCCATAAAGGTCCAGCCGGCGGCCCGAAATGCTGCTTTAAAGGAACTCGCAGCGTCCGCAACAGTGCCCGAACCCATATATTGAGTTATAGTAACACCTTCATACTCGTGCTCTATGAGAGGAAGCTTGGTGAATCCTGAAGGTACAGTGATTCCACCAGGACCTGTTTTTGCCTCAGGACCTACGCATCCACTTATCAGCACAACTCCAATTACCAGCACTGTCAAAAGTGCCAGTATCCCCAATTTTTTTGTGTTCATTTTCATCGTGATTTATAACCTCCTTATCTTTTAAATAGTTACGTTCGACCTTTAAATGTTTTACCTTTTTCACGGCGGGGTTCGGAATTTCATATAACGAGTAATATATGAACTTAATTTCGTTTAATTCGAAGTTTCTCGATTAAACACGAACTATGAATAGCGGGAAAGATTTTTCCAGTAGAGATCAGAAGCTCACAGTTCTTGCCCAAGCGTCAACTATACGCGTGTTCCTGAAGCTCCTTATTCATCACCTCTCGGGCAAGCCATTGACGACTTTTCTGCTTACCCCCTTATGTTGATGTAGCTAATGGCGTCCGATTTATTTTGATGCCTAAAGCGCCTTGCCAGCATGGCTTAAATTCAGGCTGTAGTTTTCATCACAAGGGGCAAATAGATCTTCACGAGACAGGGTTCTTGTAACTCCCACCTTACCGCGTCGAACCCAATCTGCCGGCCGGTGGCGAATTCCTCACCGGTGGCATCAGTGAGCCGCACATATCCCTCGATCCCAGCGTCAAAGTTATAGGTTCCCAGGTTGACCCATTCATCGGAGTAGTCTATTTGGCTCACCACAACAACTTGGACGCCATCGCGGTGGTACACCTCGTATTCGCGCTCTGTGTGGTGGCGTACTGGCTGGGTATAAAAACGGAGACCTGGTAAGAGCCACATTGGGGGAGGTCAGGGCGCCACTCGGCCCAATTGTCGATGGTGTCACCGTAAACATAGGTCCAGAACATGTGCTTGCGGTAACCGATGGGAGCCTCCCACCAATACTGCGGGGTGCCATGGCGGATGAACCCCTCATCCAGGTCATCGATGATGATTGTAGCCATGTCTGCCGCAGATACGATCTCCAGATCAAGTTTTGTAGCTTCGTTACCGTTCCGTGCACTCGCAGCCACTGGTGCATAGAGCGATACTGTTGTGATGATGACCAGCAATATGAATAATGCCCTTTTAGCCATGTCCTTATCCTCCTAATGTGGATTCGCCAAGGTCACAGCTTTAACAAGAGTATAACTTTTCATACCCTACTCCTTTTGTTATAGCGCGTGCTCTTGAAGCTCCTTATTCGGTATAGCGTTTTCGGGGTTGCCGAGGTCGCCGAAGGCGATTTGGACGAAGCGTAGCAAAGTCGGCAACCCCGTGTTAACCGACCCAAAGGGCAAACGAGCCACGTAGCGGCGAGCGCAGAGTTCGCCCGCCCCTCTTGATCCCTCAGTTCCCTTTCTCGAGACAGGGATGCTTGTATCTGCTTGCGTCGCCAAGCCAAAGCAAGCATTGTCAGGGAAGCTGTCAGTTGGCCGATGATTCGAGGGTGAAGGCGCCCGGGTGATCCACGTCCGGTGTAGCGCCTACTGCAACGTGTAGTAGTCCGGGTTGTCTGCTTATGACGCGGTGATCTGATCACAGGTGTTGGCCGCCGGGTCGTAGGTCAGGCTGGCGTGGGTGACGCCCGTGACGCAGAACTCGATCACGTCTCCGGACTGAACGTTCTTGATCCGCCCGGAGCTGATCGTCGCGACCCCATCGGACCCAGTCGTTCCGGAAGCTCCACTCTTGAAGAGCGTGCCGTTCAGGAACCAGTCACCGGTTACGGTAGCGTCTGAGACGGGGTTGCCATTCTCATCCACGATCTTGACTGCAGCCGTGGCTTGGGTGTTCTTCCCCCTCTGCGAGAGCGAGAGGTCGATGCTGGCCACATGCATACTGCTGCCCGGCTCAGGCGTAGGTGTCGGCTCGGCGGGGGCGAAGTAAGCCAGGATGCCGTCGTGGATGGCCTGGGCGATTTGGGCACGGCGGCAATCGATGCAGTCGGGGTTGGGCTCTATGGGCAAGCCACTATCATCGGAAATGTAAATCTGCGTGACCAGTAACTCAGCCTCCGCCGGATTGGACATGAACAGCGGCTCCATCATGGCCGCCGGCATGTCGCTCTTCAAGAGCACGCCAGAGGCGTACCGATCCAGGCCGAAGTCGGTGAAGTTGTCACGATCAGGGGCCGTATTCTTCAGGTACGGATACATGACGTCGTAGATGGCCTGGGCCAGGACCTTGTCGTCGTTGTGGAAGTAAAGGGCCAACGAGCCATCCATGGTGAGGTCAGACGTGCTGTTGGTGTGGACTGAGACGAGGATCGTTGCCTGCTCGTTGTTGCAGAAGGTGTAGCGGTCGTTGTTGCTCTTGTCAGAGTCATCCGTCCTGGTCATCACCACCGTGGCCCCGTCGGCTTCCAGCAGGGCTTTCAGCCCATAGGCCACGTCGAGGTTTATGTCCTTCTCCTCCAGGCTATACTCCTCATTTATTGCACCGGTAGCGGAGCCGCCGTGGCCGGGATCGAGGCAGATCTTCTTGCCAGTGAGGGCATCGGTTGCAGTTGCCATGTGCGCTGGCACGATTGTGATTAAAAAGAGGCTGAGGGTAGCGATGATTAACAGGGTTATTTTCGTGTTTTTCATAGCTCTCCTTTCGCTATCTCTGTGCTCGTGATGACATTTGACCTAGACAAAATTAGTCACTTGCAACTCCGTCACCCCCTTATGCGAATTTCCTGGTGCAGTACTTTGGACCTACCTTGGAGTGGACGAGAGCCTTTGCTTGCACCTTTCCTGCGGTCGACAAGTCCTAGGAAGCGCAGGCTTTTTGGGAAATGGCTGCATCTCGACCTCGACCCCTGCCAACGTACCGGTAGGCTCGGACAATGCGTCTGGGCAACTCAAGTCCAAGCTAAAGGCTGTGACTGGGGGCGTCCGTGACCTTGGCCTCGTAGTCGCCGGTGGGCCCGCTTCAGCATGAAAGTGACCTGGCCGTCCAATAGAGTCTCCGACACTTCGCCATCACCCTTCTTATGGGAACGCCTAGGTCGTCAGACTATGACTTCCTAAGGGGTCACAGTGAAGCCGTCTACGAGAACTCCAGACGAGCCATCAGGGTTCGTCACAGGCACGTTCCACACCCTGTTCTGACGCGGCCCGCCGCTCTTTGCGGTGACGGTGGCGGTGATGGTGTTGCCATCAACGACAACAACATTGGAAGCTGTCGGTGCCGGGCCGTCACCATTTTCGAAGGTGACCTCTGCTCCCGATGCGAAGCCTGACCCAGTGATGGTTACATCTATCGTAGTGCCCGCTTGCATTGTGTTCGGGTCAATACTCGTCACGGTAACCCCCGCCGTCGGCTCGTTCACCGTCACCGTGGTGCTCTTGGAGTTGTTGGTGGCATCATCGTCGGTGAAGTCGTGGCTGGCGGTGAGGGTGTGGTCACCGGTATTGGCGTTGCTGGTGTCCCAGGTGAAGGTGAGAGTTGTGGAAGCACCCGCCGCCAGACCGCCGCTAATCGTCTGGGTGCCGATAGTAATGTCATCGGTGGTGTCGGACGGGGTAGCATTGTCGGAGACAAGGGTGACATTGATGTCGCTGTTGACGTCCTGGTTGCCCACGTTCTTCACGGTGACGCTGACGTCCACTGGGTCGCCCTGTACCACCGAGGTGGGAGCATCCACGGCTGTGACAGCGATGTCGGTGACGGCCGAGTAGACAGCGTAGGTCTGGTAGGCCTTCCAGGAGGGTTTTTCCCCCCAGGGTTCGTCAAATGGCGTCAGCAAGCCGTAGTACAAATCGGCCGGCGGAATGTCCCTGAGCTGAAACCAGTAAGCGGTTTGGAGGTAAGTTGTCTCCTTGAATTTGCCGTAAGCGGCTTTGAGATTCTCCGCTTGTATGGCCTCGGACACCATGTCAGTCGCCCACCCAACTTCGGTGACAAAGGTTTGCTTTGCCGTTTTCTTGCCTTCGTAGGCGGTGTAAGCACTGCGCACATCCCGCAAGTACGTGCCAATCTTCCTCGCCGACGTGGTGCCCCCTTGGTCGATATAAAGGTGCTGGCCAATACCGTCCAAGGGATAAGAGCCGTACTCAGCCTTAAGGTCGTCCCATCCGGCATTTGCCTTACCCTGGTCATACGTGGCTCGCAGGTAGTCGCTGCCGCTCTCAGGTACGCTAGCGCCTTTTGCCGCACTGGCCGCCGACGGCCGCTCTGAGTCGCGCACGAGCCTTACTCCATAGCCCGGCCTCATTGGGTCACCTCGCTTTATAACGGGCCTACCCTCCACAATAGTGGCCAGCCCACCCGAGTCATGACCAAATACGCCACCGGAGACAAATCGCGCACCCCTGATCCCGGCGGTCTTGACATCCTCGTACACATGACGAAGCAGCCAGGCGAAGTTGGAAGGGTAGATGAAGCTACTACCGGTATAGCCTTCCTCGTCGGAATACGTGGTGTAGGCGTTGGGCTCGTTCCACACCTCCCACAGGTCAATCTTTCCTGCAAAATGCTCCGCCAGGATAACGGCCGCGTTTAGGGAGAAATTCCTCAGATACTCGTTGTCCCCATTGCCCCCGTCTCTCTCAACGTTGTCGGCCTGCCACTTTGATTGATCACCATGCCAAGACTCATTGGACAAAAGCCCAAGAACTTTGAGATTGTTGTTGAGGGCGTTGGCCACCACCTGATCATAGAGGCTTAAGGCGGAATAGTCAAAGGTCTCTGTTTTTGTCCAGTCCTCAAAACCACCTAGCCGGAAGTTGATTCTCACCCATCCGGCTCCAGCTTCAGCTATCTTCGCTGCTACGGCATCGGTGAAGAGCACGTTGCCCGCATCGTCTATGGCCCAGCCGTCCTGAAGCCCCTGGTTGCCCTGCGACACTGCCAAAGCCTGGCCAGGCCCTACGGTGAGAAGCAACACGATCAGTAAGATCGAAAGCACCAAGGTAGTGATTCTGTACATCGTAGGCCTCCCTTCCCATCAGGCAATTTATATTAACCCGTCTTACATAAGAGAGGTTGTACCCCTCTATCTAGCAGAGGTAAGCTTCCATCACCTCGAATTTCTCATCGAGGCTTCGCCGTGAGCCTTCGGGCTGACCCTGTCAGGGGAAGGCTCAGCCAAACGGTCGGCCACAAGTTGGCCAAATGTGGCATAGGCGTCACCTCCCCTTCAATCCAAGACCAGTCTCGCCTCCTCTACTTCGCAGAGGTGGTCGGTTTCGCCATTGGCTCCCCGCAGCCCAGGCGACCAGATACGGGCTACAGCTCATCGCCCCCCTGCCGTTTCTTCCCAGGCAACCAGAAGGGCAAGATTTAGCCCGATGCCTACTTGAGCTTGTGACGGAAACCCTAATCCTACTCCACCGTGAATGTGATCGGGTCACTGCTTCCCGAGTCGTATCCCTCTTTGGAAGCATCGGCCCAAGTCGTATACTCACCACTCCACTTAGGAGTGAACTCGAATACAGTCACACCATCCTTGTCCGTAGTCTGATCCCAGCCGTAGGAAATCGGCTTGGGTGTGAGAATGGTGATGTGTGCCGTGGCGCCCTCCACCGGATCAGTTCCGTCCGTCACAGTCGCCGTAATATAGACTGGTTCGCCACGCTTGTAGGGCGGGTCCGAAAGAGCGATAGTAACGGACAGCGTTTGCGGCGTTTGCAGCTCCCCCACGGTTATGCCGATAGAGTCACTCCCGGTTTTGCCGCCGGAGTCGGTGACCGACGCCTCGATGATGTGGTCACCGTCGCTGAGGGTTGTGGAGAAGCTGCCCCCCGTTCCTATTTCGCCGTCTGTGCTGGAGGTCCAGACCAAACTGGCTGTGAGATCGCCGTCCTCAGTGTCACTAGCCGTTCCTTCGAATAAGATGGTAGCCTCGAACTCGAAGGTTGAGCCATCGGTCGGGCTGATGATGGAGACGACGGGAGCATCATTGCTGTCGCCTCCTGCTTCTCCTTCCTCGTGTCCGTGTCCGAACCAGTCGTAGTAATAGGTGGGGTTCCCCTCCGAGTCTGTGTACCAGTGGACATCATAGGTGTCCAGTTGCTCCACCGTAGTGGTGTCAAAGTTCGTGTCCCAGGGTACACAGTCCCAATTCCCCGACTCATCTTTGTCACAGATTTGCGTGTTTAAGGCGGTATATTTGTCCACGAGAAAGTGGGCTTTGCGGCCTCTTTGGACAGTATAGGCCTCGCCGTTGTTGTCTGTCTGGTTCGATTGCACGCATGGCGACGTGCCAGTATCGTACTGGATAAGGTAGACCTTCTCACCGTTCTCGTTGAAGTACCCCCCCGACACAAGGTTAGTGTTGTCAACACATTCCCATTCGGCGAAAGTGGTGACGGTAGCACCCTCGGGCACATCGAAATCTGGGATGACGTACCCCGGCGATCCGTCCCCCCAGCCAATGTACACGAAAATCTTGTAAGGGCCGTCGCTGCACTTGAACAGGCCGGATTCCACCCAATAGGCCTGATCACCCCAAAACACCAGATGGCTCGTCCGCCAGAAGCATTCGCCAGCCCTCGTCTGCACCCCAAACAATTGAGATGAGTGAACGGTGGCTCGCTCTGCGACAACATCAGCGTTCCAGGTACCCACATGATGATACCCAGGGTCGGGAGGTGGTTGTAATGGGTTTACCGGCTGGCGATCCGGAGGGACATCAGGCGGCGGTGTTTGCACCTGGCCCCCGTCTAAGACGCAGCCCGCTGCATTAAGGTCTGAGGATATAGGTGTGGTAGCCGGATCTGTACTCACGCCAGCAGCATCACAGGTCGGAGTTGCTGCCGAGATCCCAGCCTTTACTAGTGCCAGGGCGGTGGACGCTACTGAGCTAACTATCAGCATAGCCACCAGTACTAGCGCTACCAACGGCGATAGCCTGAGCATTCTCTTTTTCATCAGTCTAACCTCCTTGAGAAAGTTTCTTTGACCGTTGCTTCCACCCGACTAACTTTCGAGCTATCGCCTCCCTTCGATCCAAGACCATCCCGCCTCCTCTTCGCAGAGGTGGTCGGTTTCGCCATTGGCCCCCCGCAGCCCAGGCGACCAGATGCGGACTGCAGTTAATCGCCCCCACCTGGCTGAGCTGTGACGGCTCCCCTGGGGGGGAGAACCAGAGGAGCCGTCACGTCAGCGCCTAAGAGATCGTGTGGCTGTCGCTGATCTCCACGTTCAAGGTAGAAACCGTAGATGCAGGCATCGTGGGTGATGTCAGTCACCGTGGCCATGTAAGTTCCGCTCGATCCCCGCTATTGCAACCGGTAGCGGAGCCGCCGTGGCCGAGATCGGCAGATCTTCTTGCCGGCGACATCAGTTGCAGTTGCCATGTGCGCTGGCACGATTGTGATTAAAAAGAGGCTGAGGGTGGCGATTAGCAGGATGAGAAGGGTCAGGATTGTGCTAGTGATCACTGATTTGTGCATATTGCTTCCTCCAAGCTGTCGAATGTATTCGGTACACCAAGCGGGGGCGGGGCTGTACGGCCCCGCCCCCTATCTATCGGCGTATGAGCGAGAGTCCAGCGCTGTCCGCCCAACAGCGCCGGCCATCTCAGGGAACTACCACTTGCCAAGACCAGGGCCAGCTGGGCTCAGGTACTCAACTCCGTGGTAGCCACCGCAGGGATCGTTGTAAACACTTTGGATTTCAGCGAACGCACCCCAGATGATAGGGCCGATCTCCGTTCCGTCGGCGGTGTACCAGATGCCGCCGTCTGAGTAGGCATCCTCGGGTACGGCCACGATCTTCACGAACCAGTACCACTTGCAGGTCTTCCCGTCGTCCTCGTATGCCCCCGACTGGTGGTTCGTCAGCCAAGCGCCGGAGCCGATGTAGCTGTCATAGCCGTAGTGTCGATCGAGCTTGCCGTCGCCATCACAGTCCTTGTTGGAGAGCCAGGCATCGTTCCACTTCATGATCAGATCGACGTCGCAGTAGTCACCGCCGATTTTCCGATCAGAGTCACAGTATCGGCCATTGAACATGTGTGCCTGGTAGTTGTACCCATATTCGTCGAAGCCGACGGTGATGACCTCTTCATCAGATGTGTAGAGCTCGCCGCTTGGAATGGTGGTGCAATCAGCGAACTTCCCGTTGTCGTTTGGGCCGCCTCTGGCCATTGTCGCCGAAGGCATCACCAATAGGGCCGCGATCACCACAGGAATATCAGCTTTTTCATCGTTCATCTCCTTATCTTTTGCACTTTATCGCCCGTCCATCTCCGAACAGGCAGGCTACAGCTCGGCAATCGCCGAGCTCCCAATCGGACAATGTGGCATAGGCATCACCTCCTGGTGGTCCAAACCACCTTGATGTTGCCCGAAACGGCTTGAGCTGCACCCTGGCCGCTGGCAGCACTGAGCACAACCCATCTCATCCGCCGCAAATCTGACCTTTTGTGCTAGTCCGTTACCTCGAGGTGGTGGGGCTACTTGCAAAATGGGTCGGACACGTTGGCTGGGTCATCGGGATCCCAAGTTAGCCCTTCGGCCGTCACACCGGTGACCGTCGTCGTGTAGCAGCCGGATGGGGCGTTCTTCAGAGAGAAGGTCACTGTCCCGTCCGTGTCGGTAGTTCCGGTGCCAGTCCAGGAGCTGCCCGAGTCGTGGTCAAGGCGGATCGACACGGAGGCCCCGGAGACCGGGTCACCCAGGTCGTTAACGAGGGCGACGGTGATGTTGAGGTGCTTATCCTTGTTGCGGCCACCCTCGGTGGCGTAATCGATTGACTTCACGCTGACGGTGGTCGCCGTTGGCACCGGGGTCAGGGCGAAGTCTACACTGGTCGTCTCGTTTCCAGTGACAGTAGCCGTCTTGGTCTGCGATTCGAAGCCGTCGGCGGAGGCGGTCACCGACCGCTCCCCTGTGGGCACGTCGGTGATGGTGTAGGTGCCGTCAGCAGCGGTTGTGGCCGACTGGCCGGTGTCCACGCTGACCGTGGCCCCTCCAATAGCGGTCGCATCGGAGGCGTTGGTCACCGTTCCTGTGATAGAGCCCACCAGGATGGGATTGAGAGCAAAGTCAACGGTGGTCGTCTGATTCTCGTAAACGAGCGCCGTTTGAGTCTGCGATTCAAAGCCGTCAGCGGAGGCGGTCACCGACCGGTCCCCCGTGGGCACGTCGGTGATCGTGTAGGTGCCGTCAGCAGCGGTTGTGGCTGACTGGCCGGTGTCCACGCTGACCGTGGCCCCTTCAACGGCGGTGCCATCGGAGACATTGGTGACCGTGCCCGCTATCGATCCGGTGGTCGCAGGAGCAGCCGCTGCCTCATCGGCGTCCACCAGGCCGAAGCCGTACTTTGTGTCTCGTCCCGGGTCGCCCAGATCATCGGCGGTCTCAATGAGCCGCAGGCGCACCTCGTCATTGACGTTGCCGTCGCTATTGTCATCGGTGATGCCGCTGGCAATGACCAAGGCAGCGGTGCCCGCCACATGGGGTGAGGCCATGGAGGTGCCGCTCTTCTCGCCATAGCCTCCGCCCAACAGGGTTGAGTTGACACCCACACCGGGCGCCGAGAGCTCCAGGTCGGGGCCTGTGCTGGACCACCTTGGTCTTTCGTCGCTCTGATCGGTTGCAGCCACCGCAATGCATGACTCATACCTGGCGGGGTAAATCACGCTGTCAAGCCTGCCCGGTGGGTCGCCGCTGTTACCGGCAGCGCATACGTTAAGAACACCCGCTGTATAGGCGTTGTCGAAGGCCGCTTTGACAAGCTTGCCCGGGTCTCCGGAGCTGCCGTAGCTGTTGTTGGTCACCTGCATGACGTAGTCCACAGCCCACTGGAGGGCAGCAATAACATCGCTATAGTCACCGCTGCCATCACTTCCCAAAACCTTTAGGGCATAGAGTTGGGCCTTCGGCGCTACGCCCACCACGCCAACCTCGTTGTCCTCAGCGGCGACGGTGCCGGCCACATGGGTGCCGTGGCCTGCGTCGTCCATGGGATCGTCGTCATCGTTGACGAAGTCATAACCACCTACGCAGTTGGCATCGAGATCGAGGTGGGTGCAGTCGATTCCGGAGTCTATGACGGCCACCTTCACGCCGGTGCCCTTGTTGCCGCTGTCGTGAACGGTGCCAGCGCCGATGCGCTTCACACCCCAGGCGTTGTCCAGTTCGGCGTCAATAGCCCACACCTTGCCATCAGGCTCAATGCGGGTCACGTTGGGATTGGCTAGAAGGCCAGGAATAGCGGCCTCAGGAAGCGTCGCAGCGATGGCCGGCACCAGGTGGTAGGTATACTTGATGGTGCCGCCCACGCCACGAACCAGCGCCTCTTCGGCTGCCCCCGGTTGGCGGGTGAAGCCGATCAGCACCTTCACTCTTTCCGGTTGCTGTCCCAATGCCGGACTAACCATCAGTCCTGACAGGATAGCAACCAAAAGGACAAGTGTCGCTATGGCAAAGACCCTCTTCTTCCAAAC
>Ga0209979_1004463_pt1 | contig 11570 bp, 12 predicted proteins | sample AnhtaG_FD_183114 | JGI IMG/M metagenome (GOLD analysis project Ga0209979, IMG submission 183114) | Deep subsurface microbial communities from Anholt, Denmark to uncover new lineages of life (NeLLi) - Anholt_01485 metaG (SPAdes) (version 2) | ecosystem: Environmental > Aquatic > Marine > Oceanic...
TCCACATAACGGGCTTCGATCCTGAAAGCGATATTGCTGTATAGCTTGGTGTAGGTGTAAAGATCGTCGTGAGAGGGTTTTCCGGAAACCACCTGCCAGACAAGTAGAAGCAGTATGACTGTCGCGACACAGAAAGCCACACTCCTTATTTTCGTGGAACTCATTTTCAACCTCCAGATTTCAGCAATCTAAAAAACCTCTTCTGTACAATCGGTAATTTAGACAAAAAGGCAGTTCTGTCAACATTTTAAATCGGTTTGGAATTCCGCTGGTGCACGGCAAGTATCGCTTTTCCTCATGGGGTTGTGTCGCAAGGATCTTGCCGAAACAGCATTCTGGCTCTCCGAGGGCACATTTCAGGCTCTTGATTGTTGCATATACAGTCAGGAGGAGGACGAGGTAGTCCAAAACGCTTGACATAATTGGATTTGTTGTTATTTTTAAGGTTGAGTGTGCTTGTAGACTTTTGGTGCTGGCGGCTGATGTCTGTTCGCTTCTCGAGGCAGGAGCTTTTTTTAGGTCGGAGGTAATTCAGAGTTAACTTCCATAAGTTTGAAGGTGTTATGAGAAACTCAGTGTTGGTATCGGTCCTGGCTATTTTTCTGTTAGTCTCCTCAGCTTCCGCCCGGGAGAAGAAAACCGCTCACAACTTTATTCTCAAAAACCTCAATGGACAGCATGTAGAACTGGAAAAGCTTTACGGGATTGGTCCCATTTATATCAGCTTCTGGGCTACCTGGTGCAAGCCGTGCGTGGAGGAGCTTCTAATAATGCAGAAGCTCTATGAGCGACACCAGGACAAGGGTTTTCTGCTCTTGGCCATCAATGAGGACAAAGCCAAGGGTCTTTCTAAGGTAAAATCCTTCGTGAAGGGTAAGAAGTTTACCTTCCCAGTCCTCCTTGATCCCGACGGGGACATTTCCCGAAAATACCGAGTTTTCGCTCTACCTTACTCGGTATTACTCAACTCTGGTGGGGAGGTAGTATACACCGGTTACGGCTTCAAACCCGGAGATGAAGCCGCCATTGAGGAGAAGATCGAAGATCTGCTGATTAAGGAAACCGAGAGCGAGAAGGAAGACTAAGGTTAGGAGAGAAGATTGAGACTGCTTTTCCTTTTAAAACTGACTTCGCTTCTATTTTTGCTGGTGCTCCTGTTTGCAGCTGGTCCCAGAGCTTTCGGATTCGAGGGGGACTGGTCAGTTCAGGCCACAAACAGCTTCGAGTATTGTCACCTCAAGGAAAACCTCGCCTTCCGATTCTTGCCTCAGGAGGCCAAGGAGGACTCCATAAGAAACCGCCTGATTGTCGATTTTCTCTTCGGGGATTTCTACGCTGGGGTCTGGTATGAGCTGGCTCCGACCGGGATTTTCAGCTCCTCCTCTTTCAAGGAGGAGGCGAAGCTGAGGCAGAGATATTTCGGCTGGCACCAGAACGGGCTGGAGATACGTGCCGGGCACTTTAACGCCACCTTCGATCGAGGTTTGGTGCTGAACGCCTTCTTTGACGATTTTGCCAACATCAGTCGGAATATCGACGGCATCAGAGTTCATTACACCTCGGATTTGTTTAACAGTGAGGTGGTTGGAGGAGAGATCTTCGACGAATTCAGCAGGGATTCTCTCAGCATAAGGGGGGGGCGTGCGGCTCTCACTCCTTTTGGGCTTTTCTCGGTTGGGGGTGCCTACCTGCGGCTCTGGGAGAGAAACTTCCTGGGAGAGATGAAAAGCACCAACGTCAAACAGGGCAACCTAGGCCTCTGGTTCGGTCCGGTTGATCTATACGGGGAGTACGCTCAGCAAGGAGGATATCTGAGCGCACTGCTTCCCGTTGAGGGAGACGGCACCTATCTGTCTGGCTCCTTGTACGGCCCCTTTTTTGGAGTAACCGCCGAATACAAGAACTATATCCATATGCAGATTCCGGGAGTGAACTCGCCGCCCGCGGTGAACCACTTCGAGAAGTCGCTCAATGGCGGTTGGAACGAGATCGGCTGGCGGCTGGCAGCCACTCTAACCCCATACAGTGACTGGAGCCTGGAGGTGGATTGGGCCAATTCCTGGACAAGAGGGACGGGAAACATCTTCGATGAGCAGTTTGTGGAAGTGAGGGGGAGCTACTATCGAGACAACGTTTTTCGTGCCAGCTACGATCGCCATAAGGAGCATGACCACCTGGAACACTGGTCCGATTTCTCCATCTATTATTACCTCAGCAGAAGAAGCACCGTCTCCATCAGCGGGCTGCACAAAAAATACGAGGATAAGTTTCTGAAGGACTATCACGAGAAGGATTTAACCCTTGGTTTTTCACACGCCAGTCTCTTCTCCATAAGCCTGACCGGCGGGAGAAGCAGCGAGCTGGCTCAGTCCCGAGATCTGCCGGAAAAGACCGCCTCCGTGGAGGTGACCGTAAAATTTCGTAACAACGACCTCACCGTCTTCCACGGCGACCAGAGAGGCGGGCTGGTTTGCACCAGCGGCGTCTGCGTCGACCAGCCAGCTTTCAGAGGCACGAAAGTGCTGCTTTTGAGTAGATTCTGACATTTCACAAAAGAGGTTTGGAGGAAAAATGAGAAAGTCGCTGTTCGTTGTTCTGGGTCTGTCGCTTTTGCTGCTGGGGACAGTTCCCTCCTTTGCCAGCCAGAGGGTGGTATTGGGGGAGATGTTCACCAGCACCGACTGAAGCAGCTGTCCTTATGCCGAAACGGCACTCGACCAGTTGGTTGAGACCTATCCCGATAGACTTGCAGTCATACGTTATCATCAGGGTGACGCCGACCCTTACTACCAGCATAACCCTTCCGAAAACTCGCTGCGCAGAAGCTATTATGGACAACCGTCAAATCCCCGCCTCTTCGTTGACGGGTCTGATGCCGGGGACCGGCAGGAAGTGCGTTGTGTAGATTCAAGGCTTGACATCTGAGCTCTGGGATACTATATTAAGTAGGTCGAGTATTTCTAAAATCTGGAGGTGATAGTGAAAGAGAGTCTGTTGGTTTTTGTCTCGTCTCTGGCGGTATGCTTGCTCTTGGCGAGCTCTGTCTCTGCCTCGACCAGGGTGGTGCTGGGAGAAATGTTCACAACCACCGGCTGAGCCGGCTGTGCCGCGGCCGATTCGGTCCTCGACCAGTTGGTTGAGTTGTATCCCGACAGAATTGCACTCGTTCGTTATCACACCAGTGACGTTGACCCTTTTTACCTATACAATCCAGAAGAGGTTGACGTCCGCCAGGACTATTACAACTGCGATATCGCTGGCTATATTTTTGTTGACGGAGCCGATGGGGGAATTGAGTTCCCGCTTTGGCAAGGGCTCTTTGAGGATCGTATGGGGGTGGAGAGCAACTTAGAAATGCGGATCAATGGGGAGTATAACGGAGTCACCAGAGAGGTTAACCTCTTTGTGACCGTAACCGCCACGGGCGAGGTGAGCCAGCCGGATTTAAGGTTATTCGTGGTTCTTACAGAGTCCGGACTCGAACATGAGCAGCGGGAACACAATCAGGTAATGCGGGACATGATTCCCGATGCGGAGGGAGAGAGTTTCACCATCTCCAACGGTGAAACTTTGCATTTTACTCGCGATTTTACATTGGACAACCAGTTGGAGGATGAAAACTGCGAAATCGTGGTGTTCGTTCAGTCTTATTCCTCCAGGGAGGTTCTGCAGTCCGCCAAAGAGGGCCTGACCACTCTGGAGCCCACCGCGGTGGAGGAGGAGACCGAGATTTTACCAGGGAGCTTTGTCCTGGCCCAGAATTATCCGAATCCCTTCAATGCCTCTACAATTATTAGCTTTAATCTCCCTGAACCTGCGCCGGTAGTTTTGGAGATTTACAACCTCTCGGGCCAGTTGCTGCGGACTATAGTTGAGGGAATGGGACAGGCAGGAAACAACCAAATAATCTGGGACGGACTCGATGAGGAGGGGAAGGGAATCTCCAGTGGAATCTATTTCTATAAACTTAACGCCGGAGAATGGTCGCAAACGAGGAGGATGTTGCTTATGAGGTGAAAAGCTTTTCTGTCCCGAAAGGGGCCCTTCGGATCGGTATCGGCCATCTTACTCCTCCGATACCGTGTCAGAGCTTTAAACAAAACCTAAAGTCAGGAGGTAAAGATGAAGAAGAGCCTTGGGGTGTTTGTCCTGGCAGCGCTTCTGTCCTTAGTGCTGGCAAGCTCTGCCTCTGCCTTGACCCGGATGGTCCTGGCGGAGATGTTCACCAACACCGGGTGACCGTATTGCCCCGCGGCCGACGCGGAACTCGGCAGGTTGGCTGAGCTATACGAAGATTCTTTAGCGGTGATACGGTACCACGTCTGGTGGCCCTCCACCGGGGATCCTTTTTACCAGTATAACATTCAGGAGAACACCGCCCGCACCAACTTTTACTTTCCCGGTAGTAAATACGTTCCCCATTTGATGATCGATGGAGCCATCGATGCCGGGAGCGGTTACAGCGCCTGGGAGAGCATGATCCGGGACCGTTGGACTTGGGAGCCTTATCTGGACATGGAGCTTTCCGGGAACTACGACCCTCAAAGCAGGGAGGTCGACCTGATAGTCAGGATGACGGCCCCCGGATATATTCCGCCGACCTGGGACCTCCGGATTTTCGTCGTGCTCACAGAATCCGAGGTGTATTACGGCGGGAGGTACTACGATGAGGTGATGCGGGACATTATCCCTTACTACTTCGGTGACACCCTTACCATCGAGGAGGGGCAGACCAAGGAGCGGAATTACGTCTTCGGCGTTGACAACCAGCTTGAAGACACAAACTGTGAGCTGGTGGTCTTCGTTCAGAACTACGACAGCCCCAAGTATGTGCTGCAGGCGGTAAAGTCCGGCCTTACGGAACTGGGGCCTTCAGGGGTGTCGATCAGCTGTGAGAATCTCACTCCGATCTTCTGCCGTGGCAAGAACTTCTACTTCAAGCTCACTGTCACCAACAACACCGGCGGTAACATCTCCGGGCCGATGACTTTCGTCGGTTATGCTGGTTATGACTGCGATCCGGGGAATGTTCTCGCCACCATCCCCAGGACGAAGACCTTCGGTCCTGGAGTCACTGAGCAATATTACTTCTTCAAGGTTCCCAATGCTGCTGGACCCGGTCAATATAGTGCTTCGGTTGGCGGCACTCTCAGTGGTTACGAGGTGTTCTGCTGCATGAACACCGATATTGTGCAGTGCTCGCCGTTTAGGACCGGCAACAACACCGAGTGGGATCTGGTGCAGGTTGAGCGTCCGGACATTGTTCTCCCGACCGTTACCGAACTCCACCAGAACTATCCTAACCCCTTCAACGCTACCACCAACATGAGCTACAGTTTGGCTGAGGCCGGTAATGTCAGCCTGAAAGTTTATGACATCTCCGGTCGTTTGGTGGGGACTTTGGTTGAAGGCTTCCAGGAGGCTGGGGAGTATACGGTCACCTGGGAGGCCTCGGGCGCCTCCAGCGGAATCTATTTCTATAAATTTAACGCTGGAGAATGGTCTGAGACCAGGAGGATGTCGCTCATAAGATGAGGTAGTGTCGATTATTGCACCGGTTAGGAAGGTAAAAAGTCACGGGTATATCCATCCGGAACTTAAACAGAACAAGGAGGATATACCCGTGAAGCCGTTTAGCATAGTTCTGTTTTGTATTTGACATTTGAGTCCTCCGATAGTATATTAAAAGGGTCAACTTGGTTTAAAGTTTGGAGGTGAAAATGAAGAAGAGCTATTGGGTTTTAATCTCGTCGGTGGTAATGTGTTTACTGCTGGCGAGCTCGGCCTCTGCTTTGACCCGGATGGTCGTGGCGGAGATGTTCACTAATACGGGGTGACCGTCTTGCCCGCCCGCAGACGCGGAACTCGGCAGGTTGGCCGAGGTATACGAAGATTCTTTAGCGGTGATAAGGTATCACGTCTGGTGGCCTTCTCAGGAGGATCCTTTCTACCAGTTTAATATTCAGGAGAATACTGCTCGCAATAACTTTTACGGTAACAACTACGCCCCGCATCTCTTCGTAGATGGCACTACAGACGCTGGCTATCAATACGGCAGCTGGGAGAGCATCATCCGGGACCGTTGGAATTACGACCCCTATCTGGACATTGGGCTATTCGGGAACTACGATTCCCCGAGCAGGGAGGTTGACCTGACGATCAGGCTCTTTGCTCCGGGATACGTTCCCCAAACTTGGGATCTCAGGCTTTTCGTGGTGTTGATGGAATCGAACATCTATTACGGAGGCCGTTACTACGACCAGGTTATGCGGGATATCATTCCCTACTATTTCGGTGACACCCTTACTATCGACGAGGGGCAGACCAAGGAGCGGAGTTACGTCTTCGGCGTTGACAACCAGCTTGAAGACACAAACTGTGAGTTGGTGGTCTTCGTTCAGAACTACGGTAGCTACAAGTTGGTAATGCAGGCGGCAAAGTCAGGCCTTTACGAACTCAGACCCTTGGGCGTGGAGGATGACCTTGAGGCTGCTGTCCCAACCCAGTCCGAGCTGCTGCAGAATTATCCGAACCCCTTCAATGCCTCAACCAAGATTAGCTACCAGCTCACGGAGGCTGCTGGCACCCGGTTAGAAATCTTCAACCTCAGAGGGGAGTTAGTCGGCTCACTGGTAAACGAAGTTCAGTCTCCTGGAAGCTACCAGGTTGACTGGGATGGAACTGACTCCGAAGGAACAGAGGTGTCCAGCGGTCTTTATTTCTATCGTCTCACCAGCGGAGAAGTGAGTCAGACCCAGAAGATGTCCTTGTTGAGATAGCTGTTTTCTCGTGGTTTTCTTCTGAGCCCCGCTTTCTGTTTGGAGTGCGGGGCTTTTTTTGTCAGTCTATCCCAACTCGGCTGAGATACTCAACGCCCCTTTTGACCTCCTGGTGACTGACCCAAGGTCCTAACTCCAGAACTTTGATTACCTTTTCGTCGAGATGTTTCTTGACCTCCGAGAAATCGACCTCGCCGTATCCTGGGGCTAAGTGGTCACTCACCCCGACACAGTCGTGGAGATGTATTCCAATGAGCCGTTGGCGGTTTTGGCTTAGGGGATTTTTCCCAGGGAAATAGCCGACATTTTGCAGGTGGGCGGCATGCCCGCAGTCATGCCAGTAACCCAAACAGGGAGAAGGCACCTCCTTCAGTATGATGGGAATCTCCTCGAAGCTCGGGATCTCGAAGAAGAAGTAGCGGTTTTCAACGCCCAATTTCACTCCCTTGTTTTCGGCATATTTCAGCACCTCGCCGAGATTCTTGATTGTCCTCTCTAAGAATGGAGGTGCATTCTGTCGGCGCAGCTCAATGAACTTCTCCCTGGTCTTGCGTATATGTTCCTCCGGGCCGAAATTCATCTTCAGAGAACGACGGAACTCCCTCTCCATCTCTCTCTGGGAGTTGTTCTCCAGTTCCACCTCCCCCACATGCAGGACCACCGCCGACGCCTCCAATTTCGCCGCCAGGTCTATGGTCTCTTTCGCGTATTTAACTGCCTTCTTGATTATCTCCTTTTTGGGGGAAGAGAAGTTAAAGCGCTTGAAGAAATCTGCATAGGAAGCCAGTTTCTTGGTGAAGGGGCAGATATTGTGGAGGCTGGTTATTCTCAACTTCCCTTTCTGGTGGTCTTCGAGAACCTCCCTCAAGAACTCCTCAGGAAACTGGTAGTTTAGTTCCAAGGCCTCAAAGCCAAGACCTCTGGCGGCATCGATTATTTCCCGACCGGACCTCTGAGATCCTATTCCCCAACTGGTTGATAAAGAGAGCATTCGATGAGTTCTCCGACAATTCTCTCAGGTGCACCTCACTGGGAGGGCTTGAGTTTTTGATTTTCCACGAGAGTGTTAACTCAGATAACGTTGGGGCATTAAATACCAAAAAACTGTTGCCGAAACAAATCATTTTTTTATCTCTCAGCCGATAAGAAGAGTATGCGAGAACTTCCAATCCAATATGCATCGCGACCCCAGTTGAAAGAGGAGCCGGAGAAGTTGGTTTCCCGTTCGGCAAAGCCCTTCCCAGTGAAAGACGTCCATGTCTATCTTTTCATTTCTGCTTCTATTGTAGTTCTTGCGGTTCTGGGATATCCGGTCTACTTCAGATCCGACGACATCGGGTATTTCACCTGGGTTAAGTCCCATCCCAACTTGATAGACTGCTTCATCCCCGGCCAAAACTATCTTTTCGCCGGGCATCGACCGGTGACGATGCTCTACTGGTGGATAGTTTTCAACCTTTTCGGGATGAACCAGACCGTCTATCAAATCGTCATGCCCGCTCTCTTGATATTATCGATAATCTTTTTGCACAAACTGTCCAAGCTACTCCTTGGGCCAAGGGTGGGGCTTTTCACGGTAGCGGTTTTCCTTTTGATCTTCAATCGATATTTCAACGTCCTGTTCTGGTATTCCAATATCAACAACCTGATGGAGCCATGTCTTGCGGTGATGGGGTGCTATTTCATCGCCAGGGCCTTTCACACCAAAGGCCTGCTCTCCAAGCTTCTGGCGATCCTTTTCTCCGCCGGGGCGATCTTCACCAAGGAGCCGAGCATGGGAATCATCTCCGCTTTCATCGTCGGTTTGCTCCTGGGTTCCCGGTCCCGTTTCCCCAATTGGAAGAAGTATCTTTTCTTGGTGCCAATTCTTCTGGTCGTAATCTATGAGTTCCTGATCACTCCCGCGTGGTCGGTCCGATTCGCCTCCTATGGTCAGGCCAGCGTGGGACAACTCATCGAGAATTATCTCTTTTACACCGATAGTCTCACCGGCGGTTTCTTGGGATTTGCGCTGTTGATTCTGTTTTTCTATTTGCTGATATCGAGCCTGTGCGCCCGTCTCTCGAGCGCCAGAACTACCACTCGATTGACTTTTTGGCAAACGCCGATCTTTTTTCTCCTGTTGTCGATCTTTCTGGGTCTGAGCGACCCGATTCTTTTTCATCTCCCATTTCTCGTGGCTCTGCTTGCCGCGGTGTGGTTGGCTTTCCGCTGGGAGAGATCTCATCTGCCTTTTGTCTTATGGTTTGCGGTGGTTTTCTTCCTGTTGCTGGGTTTGAAGAACCATATCGCAACCAATCTCTTCAACAGCACTTACGGTCTTGCGGTGCTCTTAGGCATATCTGCTGAAAGAGCCCATCGAGAGTTGAAGACATACCTCCCAGAATTGCTGAAATCACGAAAAGCTGCGACTGCGGGACTGGTGGCGACGACGATCGTGGTGGTGATCCTGGCGGGCAATCAGATTGCTTATCAATATAAGGCTTTGAAGGCCCTGAAAAACACGCGACAGAACTTCAAAGATGTTACCGAATTCATAGTGGAGAAGCTCCCGGCAAACTCAGAGCTTTTTCTCGTTGATTACGGCTCCTTGGGAAGTGAGTATCGCAGGAAGGTTATGGGGGGAAATCTTCTGGAGAAAGCTCGTTATCATAAAACCATGAGAATCGATTATATGGAGCCGCTCTTGGATCTCAGCGGTCGTCCGGACATAAGAGTGCGCCCGCTGGGAGAGATAAGCCAAGACTTCGGGTCCGATTCATACGTTCTTCCCGCCAACGTCAGAGAGGATAGCTTTCTCAAGCACCTCTTAGGTGAGAGATCAATTGAAGCTCAATCCGTTTTCAGAGTGGGGCGTGGCGTGGATTCCGCCTACGTGTATGAATTGCTCTCTTCTCTCAAGATTTCGCAGGAATAGCCCACACCACAGATTGATGCAACCGCACTATGAAAGGCTGGCGCCGTTGGCGGCAAACTCACCTCTTCCGGTCAAACCCCGTTTACGGGCACCGGAGCGATTTTCGGTCCTGTCTGGTTTTCCTTTGGCAGTGTTAGCAGATCAGCAAAACCACTTGCATATCTGGCTTAAGGTGCATATATTTAGCGCGAAATCTTAAGATGTGAGGTGAACTTGGCAAAGGTCTGTGAAATCTGCGGGAAAACACCGGGCTTCGGCCATAACGTGAGCCACGCAAACAACAAGACTCTGAGGAGGTGGAATCCCAACCTTCAGCGAGTGAGGGCACGCATTGACGGTCGGGTGAAGCGGGTCAAGGTCTGCACGCGCTGTCTCAAGGCCGGCAAGGTGACGAAGGCGGCGTGAGCTTTCGGAATTCGCAGTGGTCTTTGAAGCCGAGTCAATCGGCTTTTTTTTTGTAAATTCCGTAAAGCCTCTTCTTATCTCCACCTAAGTCGATGAAATCCCAGGGAAAGAGGTCCTGCGGAGATCTCTCGGTGTAGAGCAGAGCTTCCATTTCCACTCCCTTTGACTTAAGCAGGCTCTTGAGGGATTTGCCGGTGGAAACAAAATCCGCCAGGGCCTCCCCAACGAGTCTGGTGCCGACCGAAATCATTGCGGAAACCTCCGAACTTCGCAGGCCCTGAGCCTGAAAGCTCACCCCCGACAATCTCCCGAATCTGCTTTTGAGGAGTCTGATCTTTCGCTCTAGATCCCCTCTTGGGGAATAGGGTGCATACATGAATGGTGTCCAGGGCTTGGGTATGAAGGGAGCGAGAGAGATTCTTACATTTCCTCGAAAGTAGTCTCTCTTGATTTTTTCCACCAGTTCAACGATGGCCTTCATATCGTCGACGGTTTCGCCGGGCAGGCCGACCATGAAGTAGAGCCTCAACCTTCTGATCCCGGCCCGATTTGCAAGCTGGGCTCCTTTGAAGATCTCTTCGTCTCCGATCTTCTTTCCGATAGCGAGGCGGAGTCTCTCCTCCCCGACCTCGGGAGCGATGGTCAAAGTCCGCTCACCGGCTCTGGTCAGATACTTAAGAATCTCGAAGCTAATCTTGTCTGCCCTGAAGGAGGATAATCCCAGGCCGAATCCCCTTTTGACAATATCGCTGCAGAGAATCCCCAGCCCGGGGTAATCGGAGAGCAGAGTCCCCACCAGGCCAACCTTGGTGGCGCCACACTGGTGGCGTTCGATGGTTTCCAGCATCGTCTCTGGAGAGCCGAACCTGACCGGAGAATAGACAGCTCGGGCGGCACAGAAACGGCAGTGGTGGGGACAGCCTCGCCCGACCTCTATCAAAAATGTGTTCTTAAAGTGACTCAAGTCAGAGATCACCGGAGAGTAAGCGGGGTGTTCTTCCACACCCAAATCCAAGGCCCTCCTCACTCTTGCTGAAGTCTTGCCTGTTGCCACAAAAGATCTTTGTCCTCCCCGGTGGTCATATTCGACCGAATAGAATTTCGGTATGTAGACTCCCTCAAGTTGTGAAAGTTCAGTCAGGAGTTCCTCTTTGTCCCTTTTGCCTTTCCCCAGGAAGACTCTGACGAAATCATGAATGAAGCTTTCTGCCTCTCCGATGAAGAGGAGGTCAAAGAGGGGAGCGAACGGTTCAGGATTCAGTGTGGGTGCGATTCCACCTGCCATGAGGAGGGGGAAATTCTCATTCTCTCTGTCGCTTGCGAGAAGCGGCAAGTTCACCTGCTTTAGAAGGCGCAGGGCATGGATCAAATCGAGCTCGTAGGAAATGGAGAAGGCGACAACGTCAAAGGAAGTGAGGGAACTTCCAGTCTCAAGTGTGTAGCAGCTTCCCTCTTTTAGTTCCTTCTCG
>Ga0209979_1004465_pt1 | contig 11565 bp, 12 predicted proteins | sample AnhtaG_FD_183114 | JGI IMG/M metagenome (GOLD analysis project Ga0209979, IMG submission 183114) | Deep subsurface microbial communities from Anholt, Denmark to uncover new lineages of life (NeLLi) - Anholt_01485 metaG (SPAdes) (version 2) | ecosystem: Environmental > Aquatic > Marine > Oceanic...
GTTACGCAATCATAGAGGCCCCCTTGCCTGCTCTCTTGTCCATCGACGAGGGCGCCAACAAGCCTCGCTTTCCCAGCCTGCCAGGGTCCATAGCCGCGTACGACGAGCAGACGGTCACCATTTGGGGGATAGAGGATTTGGGCCTGACCCTCGAGGAGATAGAGGAGAGCACCACGACCGATGTAAGGGGTACCCTCGCCGGACCTGAGAGGGTGCTAGCCAGGCTGATCACCGGTGAGCCTTCTCAGGCTGCCAGAGAGCTGCTAGGCGAGCTGAAGAGGAAAGGGGTTCTTCAGTAGCGAATCGAACTTGCCGAAGCCGGAAGACGCAAGACGGGAAGTCGGCCTTTGGGATGGCCCGTGAAGTCAGGAGAGACAATGCATCATGAGCGATGATCTACTGCTGTTGAACGGCAAGGTGTATACTATGGACCCTGCATTTCCTCGCGCCGAAGCGGTGGCCATCCGTGGCTCACGGATCCTCGCCGTGGGCAAAGACGACGATCTGAGGGAAGTAGAGCAGGGCAAAGGATGGAGTGTCATTGATCTCGGGGGCAGAACTGTGCTGCCGGGCTTCATCGATTGCCACCTGCATTTCTTATGGCATGCTCTGAGTTCGACGAGGGTGCTGTTGGATGGTGCTTTCTCGCTGCAAGCGACCCTGACCAGGGTTGAGAAGCACATAAAGCAGGCGGCGTCTGGGGAGTGGGTTCTCGGTTGGGGTTGGAGCGACGCACACTGGCAGGACTCCGGATCGCCCTGCAAAGAGGACTTGGACCGCGTGGCGCCCGATAACCCTGTAGCCTTGACGAAGAAAGATGGGCATGTCATCTGGGCCAACTCGTTGGCGTTACAGATGGCGGGCATTGATGAGGAGACGCTAGAACCACCTGGCGGCGTGATAGAGAGGGATGAGGACACGGGGCAACTCATGGGCATTCTCAAGGAGGAGGCCATGCATCTGATCTACGATGCCACGCCACTCCCGGGGCCAGAGACGCGACAGGAAGCCCTACTGAGGGTGATTGGAGAGGCCCAGGGCTTGGGGCTGACAGGCATCCACGATTGCGACGGCAGCGAGTCGCTGAGCGACTACCAAGAGATGCTGAACAAAGGAGATCTGGGAATTCGTGTTTTCATGATGATCCCTCGCGGCAACTTGGATGAGGTGATCAAGGTGGGTCTCAGGAGCGGCTTCGGGAATGAGCGCCTGCGCATTGGCAACGTGAAGGTCTTCTCCGATGGCACACTGGGCTCGCAAACCGCAGAGATGTTGGAGCCCTTCACGGGTCAGCCAGGGAATCTCGGTGTGACTGCTATCAGCCAAGATGAGCTTGAGGACGTCGTGGAGCGCGCTGCTGCTGGTGGAATCGCCTGTGCGATACACGCGATTGGCGACAGGGCTAACCGTCGCGTGTTGGACGCCTTCGCCAAACAAAGGCAGAAGGACACGGGAATGACGTTGCGGCACCGTATCGAGCATGCCCAACTCCTTCGTCCCACTGACATCCCCCGCTTCAAAGAGCTGGACATCATAGCTTCCATGCAGCCGATCCACGCCACCTCGGACATTGTTCTCGCTGAAAGGTATTGGGCGGGTCGAGGGGACGGGGCCTACGCATGGAAGTCTCTGCTTGACACGGGAGCCCGACTCGCCTTCGGATCCGATGCGCCCGTGGAGTCTCCGAATCCTTTGGTAGGGATTCATGCTGCTGCAACCCGGCAGCGAGCCGATGGCGAGCCCGAAGGGGGGTGGCACCCTCAGGAGTGTCTCTCGATTGCTGAGGCGGTACACGGCTATACACTAGGAGCAGCGTATGCCTCCGGGGAGGAAAAGCAAAAGGGATCTATCACGGCCGGAAAGCTCGCCGACATGGTGGTTCTGTCGCAAGACATATTCCACGGACCGCTTGGGGAGATACTGAATACTCGCGTGCTGGCGACTGTCTTCGATGGCAACATCGTCTACGGTCGTGACAACCTCTGATCGGAGATGACAGTCACAGATGATGCTCGGCTCTATATCGCTCTGCTGGCCGGTGTGGTGGCAGTGTCCTTCGCCGCCATTTTCATTCGCTTGGCCGAGGCTCCCTCTCTGGTCATCGCCGCTTACCGTCTAGCGCTGGCTTCCCTGATCGTGGCACCGGTGGGATTTCTCCGATGCTGGGGAGAGGTGAAGCGTTTGGATAAGCAGGACCTGCTGTATGCCGTGGTGTCCGGACTTCTTCTGAGTTTGCACTTTGCCTTGTGGATAGCATCGCTGAATTACACAACGGTAGCCAGTTCCGTGGTCTTTGTGACCACGAATCCGCTATTCGTCGGCATAGCTTCCTATCTCTTCACTCGGGACCGAGTAAGCTCGGGCATGTTCGCTGGTATTATCCTGGCCGTGCTTGGGGGCATGGTCATCGGTTGGGACGACCTAGCTTTGGGTGGAGAGGCCCTGTGGGGAGATTTCCTGGCACTCGTGGGAGCTATGATGGCCGCGGGCTACCTGATGGCGGGGAGACGGCTCAGGCCCAAGATGTCCCTTTTGGCCTACATCTCCATTGTCTATTCGATGGCGGCGATCGTTGCGGTGCTGATGTGTGTACTGACCAAGCAGAGCTTCACGGGATACTCGCCACCCACGTACCTGATGTTCGTCCTTCTAGCTGTCGTGCCCCAGATCATCGGGCACTCTTCCTTCAATTGGGCGCTGCGGCACGTTTCAGCGGCGGTGGTTGCTGTCACCATCTTGGGGGAACCGGTGGGCTCGACGATCCTGGCTTATTTGATCCTTCACGAGGTGCCAACGCTGGTGAAGGTTGGTGGGGCGACCTTGATCCTGAGCGGCATCTACTTCTCGATTCGGGAGGAACGGGCAGCGCGGCAGATGGTCTTGCAGAACTGACAGAAAACGAGGACTGCATTGGAACGCGAAGACACGATTAGGAATGTACTGTTCGACCTAGACGAGACCGTGTACCCCAAAAATACCGGGTTGATGGACCTCTTGAGTCGGCGCATCACCGAATACATGTCTGGGCGCATGGGTATTGATCGGGAGACTGTGTCAGAGTTGCGCCTCGAGTACTACGAGCGGTACGGCACGACAGGCAGAGGTCTGTTCCTTCACCACGAGTTCGACGTGGAGGATTATTTCTCTTTCGTTCACGATCTTCCGGTGGAGGAGTTCCTGAAGCCCGACGGTCGCCTGGATCAGATGCTGGAAGCGCTACAGCCTAGGAAAGTGATCTTCACGAACGCCACTACTGAGCACGCGCAGCGCGTATTACGGGCTTTGGGCATTGACAGGCATTTCTCGCGGGTAATAGACATCAGGGACCTGGAGTACCTGCCCAAACCTGATCTCAGGGCTTACCGGAAGGTCCTCGAGATCCTGAGTGCCCCGCCTGAAGAGTGCATCTTGGTGGAGGATCGGTTGCGCAACCTGAAGCCAGGCAAGGACTTGGGGATGATCACCGTTCTGATAGGTAGTCAGGGTCTCGGGGACGGCGCGGATTTCGTCCTCCAGGATGTAACTGAGGTCGGGAAGGTCTTGGAGAGGATTCAGTCTGATGCTGACCAGTCCCAGCGCCTTCCGTAGGTGGTCGGATGCAGTACGTGGAGGTCTCTCAGCATGCGCCAGACATGGTGCGGTCTTTGAAGCATGACAGGTACAGTCAGCCGTAATTCTCAATCCTGACTGAGACGGCCCTGTCGCAGCGGCAAAGATCGTGAACCTGAGCAGTCGAGGAGTTTGCAGTCTGAGGCCGTCTGGGAGGATAGGTCGGCGCTACCCTCGAAAATCGGCCGGTTGGGGAGCTACGTTCCCCCCACTAGACATAACTCCCATCCAAGTCCAGAGCATATGGAGGAATAGACATGTGGGATGAATTGCTGATACCGATGGAGGAAGTTGCAGAACACATGCACGTTTGGGCCGTAGCTGAGGTGGAGGAGGGGAGGCTGGCACCTATTAGCTACGAGCTCACGGGGGCAGCCAGGGACTTAGCCGACCTGCTAGGCGTGCGAGCGGAGGTCGTGCTCGTGGGCGAGAGCGTGAGCGGACTTGCCGAGGAGTTGATTTGGCGCGGGGCCGACACAGTCTACGTGTTAGATGATCAGGCCTTGGATCAGTATCGGACCGAGTCCTACACTCAGGTACTGGGTGATCTCATCAGCGAAAAGAGACCGGAGATCGTTCTTCTCGGAGCCACCGATGTGGGCAACGACCTTGCACCGCGGCTTGCACAGCACATTGACACCGGGCTGCTGCCACATTGCACCAAGCTGGAAGTGGATCAGGCGGAGAGGATTCTGTTGGGCACGCGTCTTACTCATGACGGCGGACTCATGGAGACCAACGCCTGCCCTCAGGAGCGCCCGCAGATGGCTACGGTGCGTGCAGGAGCTGTTGAGCCTTTTCCTCCCAACGAATCGAGAACGGGAGAGTTGGACAGAATAGTAGTGGCGGTGGCTGAGGGTGAGATCAGAGCTCACGTGCTGAAGTCAGTGAAGGAGGAGTCGAGGCCCGCTTTGGGGGAAGCGAAGGTAGTGGTGGCAGGAGGCAGGGGGGTCGGCAGCGCGGAGAATTTTCAACTTCTGGAAGAGCTGGCCAAAGAGCTGAGAGGTGCAGTTGGTGCCTCTCGGGGGGCCTTCGACGAAGGTTGGGTCCCCAAGGAGTATTGGGTAGGCGGAGCAGGCGGCACAGCCGTAGCCCCTGATCTGTACATCGCCTGTGGCATCTCTGGCGCGATCCAGCACTATCTAGGCATCAAGGAGGCCAGGTTCATTGTGGCTATCAACAGCGATCCGCGCGCTCCCATCTTCAAGCTCGCCGACGTGGGCATCGTGGCCGACCTGCACAAGGTGGTCCCAGCTTTGATAGATGAACTGAGGGCGATGCGGAGTTGACGGCCGGGAATCCAACTCCTGGAGTGAATGTCTTCCAGGGTAGCTACTACGAGATCGGACTGCGGATGGGAGCCAGGCTCAGGTCCTTGCACGTTCCTCAGGCCGATCACGAACTGATCGGCCTAGCGCGGCGTTGTGAAGCTCTGATCAGCGACAGGCATGCTCCCCTCCTTGACAAGGTGGAGGGTATGATAGAGGGCGGCAGGCTCAATGCCGATGACTTCAAGGCCTTCTTCTATGCCAGGGACGCGCTCCCCCACATGGGCTGCACGAACCTGGCCGTTCTCCCGTCCCACACGAGGGACCGCTCGCTCATCGTTGGCAGGAACTATGATTGGTATTACTACTCCAGAGAATGGCGTGAACTGCGAAGCATCAATCCGAAAGGCGCCTTCCGTAGCTTGGCCGTGACCCACCATTGGGCCGGCAGCCCGGACGGCTTGAACCATCAGGGTCTGGGGGTCTTTCTAGCCGTTCTGCCCCGGCAAAGGAGCACAGAGCCTGGGCTGCAATGGCATCTGGTCACTGATATTATGCTGGATACGTGTCGGGATGTGAGAGAAGCTTGCGATTTCGTCACCTCCGTACCTCATCTGGGGGCTTTCAACTACCTTATTGCTGACGCCCGGGGACGGGCGGTAGTCGCTGAGGCTCTTCCCAACGGTGTAACGATCAGAGAGCCTGAAGATGGGTTCATCCTCGCCACGAATCACCTGCCAGGCAGGGAAGCGCCTGAGGAAGAGCTTTCGGAGGAGGATGCAAGGAGACAGCGTCGCTCGCTGATCCGATACCGTCGGGCGTCCGAGATGTTGCAAGACAGGGGACGACAGGTGGACGAGCGCATGGTCAAGGACTTACTCGGGGAGCACCAGGCGCCCATCTGTCGAGGAAACCACGATCCGCCCGAGAATAGCACGGATTTCGACGACGTGTTTGGGACCATCTGGTCGCTCATCGCCAGGCTGACAGAACAGGAGTTGCTGGTCGCCTGGGATCATCCTTGTCGCTCAGAATACAGGAGATATGGACTTGCACAGCCCAAGCAGGAGGAAGAGTGGGAGATCTCGTCGGAAAGAAGATACTGATCACTTCAGGCCCCACGAGAGGGCCTCTGGACGCGATCCGCTACATCACCAACAAGTCGACCGGTCGCTTGGGAGTCGTCATGGCCACACAGGCGCTGTCGCGGGGTGCCTCAGTCACGTTTGTCTATGGCAAGGGTAGCCTGACCCCGGATCCCGAAGTCGTAGGTGCAGAATCCTTCTCCCGTCTCAGACTGTTGCAGGTCGAGACGGTGGATGAGTTGATGGAAGCCATCAAAGAGCAGTTGCGGAGAGAGCGGTATGATGCCGTATTGCACTCCATGGCAGTGTTGGACTATGTGCCCGAGACATACGCTGACGAGAAGACGCGATCCGGCAAGGAAGAGTGGTGGATAAGACTGGTTCGGACCCCCAAAGTGGTGAAGGTCATCAAGGAGCTTCAGCCTGAGACCATCCTCGTCGGTTTCAAGCTGGAGGTGGACAAGACGAGACCCGAGCTGATCGAGGCGGCTCACCGTTCACTGACAAATAACAAAGCAGACCTCGTGCTAGTCAATGATCTCCGCGAAATCGAGCAGGGGCATCATGTGGGATACATGGTGAACCAAGCTGGCGACGTGGAGGACACTGCGGAGGGGAAACAGGAGATCGCTCGGATGTTGCTGGATGCCGTGGCGGAGAGAACGAAGTCCCATTCTGGCTAGCGAGTGCTCGATCAGGAGGTGGTACATGTCACTAGAAGGGAAAACGGTCGTACTGGGCGTTACAGGGAGCATCGCGGCCTACAAGGCGCCTACTGTGGCCAGGAAGTTGCAGAGCAAAGGTGCCGAAGTGATAGTGGTGATCACTGAGGCTGGCACTAAGCTCGTTGCTCCCCTCACTTTCCGCAGCCTCACGGGGAAGCCTGTCATCGTGGACATGTTTGATCCCTCAACCGAGTGGCAGATCGAGCACATCAGTCTGGCCGAGAAAGCAGATCTGTTTCTGATAGCTCCTGCGACGGCGAATACGATTGGAAAGATCGCGCACGGTATCGCGGACAATATGTTGACCTGCGCGGTGATGGCCACCAGGGCCCCCGTGCTCATTGCACCTGCCATGAACGTGAACATGTATGAGAATCGCGTGGTCCAGGAGAACATCAGAAGGCTACAGGAACTGGGGTACAGTTTCGTCGGACCCAAGGTGGGGAGACTCGCCACCGGCATCGAAGGCAGAGGACCCCTGGCGGATGCCGACGACATCGTGAGGAGAGCGGAGGAGCTGCTAGGAGAGGGCTGATCGTTTGTAGTAAGGGCTTCGGCCCACGGTGTGCCCCGTTGAAGCGCACACACTACGAGCGGGAAAGGACGCAGCCCTCCGACAAATGGCGCCACGTTCCCATGAGACAGGTGGTTTCCGCCTCACGACGAACGGACCTACCGATGCATTTTCCCCGGTGGCTAGCTGAGGGCATTCGCGCCGGCGAGGTAGAGGTGCCGCAGCCTTACAGTGGACGAATCAGATCGGTTTCGCTCCGGACAGAAGACGTGCACACCATGGTGTTATGGTCGAAGGACTTCTCCCGCCTCCTGGGCGACGAGGGGGGTCTGTGCCACGCCCTGGCGACGTATGATCAGCTCTTCTGTCACCTAACCATTACCGGCCTCGGAGGAACTGCTCTGGAGCCTAGCATTAGCTCCTGGACTAAGGTCGTAGAACAGGCGCCGGAACTGATCGAGTTGGTCGGCGATCCTCGACGGGTGACCGTGCGGTTCGACCCCATCGTTCATTGGCGCGATGATGGTCAGATCAGGAGCAACTTCCCGCAAGGGAGGGACATACTGGAGGCATGTGCTGCCTACGGCGTGGAGACCATTTGCATCTCCTTCGCCACCTTGTACCGCAAGGTGCGACGCCGGAAGGGATGGGACTGGTATGACCCGCCGCTAACTGACCGGCTGCGGATGGTGCGGGAACTAGTCTCCTTCGCCGAGTTGTTGGGGCTCGCCATCCACGCCTGTAGCGACGACAGCCTGCGAGAGGGAGGCGCGATGCCCTCGAAGTGCATTGATGGCGAGTTGCTGACTCAGCTTCATCCTCTAGGGCTCCCGGCGCCGACTGGCAAAGACAGAGGGCAGCGGCCTGGATGCGGGTGCACCCCCAGCGTGGACATCGGCTCCTATACCATGCACTGTCCCAGTGGCTGCTGCTACTGCTACGCTAACCCGGTCATCCCTTAGTGTCCTGCTCTTCCCACAGCCGCCGGAGCCACTCGGGTATTGCGGCCCCACGCTTCATGTCGCCTCGGACGAGGTACGGCTTGATGTCCAGTATGGGCGTGCCGTGGTACGCGTCTAGACCCCGGACGCACAATGTGTTAACGTCTCTGGACAGCAGCTCTACCGCCGTCAGGCCGATGGGATTCGGGCGTATCGGGCTGCGGGTGGCAAGCACGCCCACCAACGGCAGGTCCTCTCTGGCCTCTGGGTGCACCTTCAGGGGTGTCCCTTCTTGTCTGGGTCTATCCAACCAGAAAAGCACGACGATGTGAGAGAACTCTTCTAACCCTTCGAGTCCCTCTGCCCACTCTGGGTAGATGAGTATCTTGGAATCAATCTCTTCCCAGGTGACCTCGTGCCCCGGCTGGACTCCGTTCTCTACATGACCTATGGGGCTGAGTTCCAGTACTCTTGGGGAGTCAGGTCTTCTCATTCAGCAAAGATCCTTGGCACTACTCATGTACCTGCGCCGGTGCTACTGCGAGCCTATTCGTGGCAACACCTAGTATAGCAGCTTTCCTCCTCTCCGGAAAGGGCCCCAAGAGCAGGCTGAGGTCGCTTGACTGGGAGCCAGGCCGCTGCTATGATTGTGAATACGTCGAGCGGTGGTCACGCTGAGGGTGCACGAATGGGCAAAGCCAAGGTCCAGAGATCCGCGGGAGGCGTCGTCTATCAGCCGAGGAATGGCGACATGTGGGTGGTCCTGATAGCAACTGGGGACGGCAAGGTGTGGGGACTGCCGAAAGGACTGATCGAGAAGGGCGAGAAACCTCCACAGGCAGCCTTACGCGAGGTGAGGGAGGAGGCTGGCCTGTTCTGTGAGCCAGTGGCCGACCTAGGCTACATCGAGTACTGGTACAGGGACTCAGCCACCAAAGTCCTGTATCACAAGTTCGTTCACTACTACCTGCTATCCCACACAGGAGGCGACGTGGGCGATCACGGTTGGGAGGTTGACGAGGCATGCTGGCTTCATGTGGACCGGGCCATCGAACGATGCTCCTACGAGAACGAGAGAGGAGTGCTGGCCAAGGCCCGGGAGGAGTGGGACAAGCTGCTCGCGCGAACCACCTAAGCTTGGAAGGACTCCGTGTTGGAGCGACTCCATTGAACTGCAAACTCAACGACATCCTGATTACTGAGACCGACTAGAGTAGGAATGAGCAAGAGAGTGCTGCCTCCTCGCCTGATTGCCGTCCTCCAGGCGCTACTTGTCATCTCTCTTTGGTCGTCCTCCTGGGTCTTGATCAAGTTTGGCCTGCGCGACATTGGCCCCCTGACCTTTGCAGGATTACGCTACTTCCTGGCTTTCCTTGTCCTCGTCCCCTTTGCGCTGACCCGCGCCAATCGCCAGGCTCTACGCGGTCTTGGCAGGAGCCACTGGCTCCTGTTGACGGCTTTGGGTTTGCTCATCTACATGGTAAGTCCTGGAGGGCAATATGTCGCGCTTTCGTACCTGCCTGCCGTAACTACCATGCTGCTGTTCACTTTCAGCACGGTGACGGTTGCCTTGCTGAGTGGGATTTCACTTCGTGAGGCCCCCACACGCCTGCAATGGTGTGGTATCGCATGCGCCTTGTCGGGAGGCTATCTGTACTTCCATCCGGTTCGTATCCCCTTGGGCGAGCTTGCAGGGATAGCAGTGGCCTTGGTGTCGATGCTATCCTACTCCGTCGCTGCGATTCTAGGCCGAGGCATCGCTCGATCCAGAGTTGTCTCGCCTCTCTTGATGACTGTGGTGAGCATGGGTGCGGGTAGCATCGTCTTGCTGGTGAGCGGTCTGGCTGCCGAAGGTGTGCCTTCAATAGGTCTCACCAACTGGCTGATGATTCTCTGGCTGAGTATAGCGAACACCTCCTTCACCTTCGTGCTCTGGAATCGGACTCTGAGGACGCTCACAGCAGTAGAATCAAGCATGATCGCCAATGCGATGATGGTGGAGATTGCTGTACTGGCCTGGTTGTTCCTGGGAGAACGCTTTTCGCTTGCAAGCGGAGTTGGTCTGGGGTTGGTGATACTGGGAACTGTGGTGGTGCAACTCAAAGGTCGGCGATCGACCGGTTGACCCTGGAGCAAGCAGGATTAGGCTGCTCTGTCAACTGCTCGCCAAGTGGGCCTCTACACGCTCCCAGACGTTGCGCAGTTCGCGGCTGACAGGCCCGTCCTCGTAGGCTGTGACCGGCTTTCCTTGGACCATAGCCTCTGTTACCACGGTATCGAAGGGGACATGGCCTACCACAGCGATGCCGCGCCGCGCGCAATAATCATCGATCTCGTGTGATTTCTCCAGATTGATATCACACTTGTTAGTGCAGACAAGGGGTGGGATGTTGAAGTGCTCCGTCACGGCCAGCATTCGCTCTAGGTCGTGAACGCCAGCCACCGTTGGCTCGGTGACGACCAGAACCAGGTCCACGCCGGTGGCAGCGGCGATCACGGCACAGCCGATGCCCGGGGGCCCATCAATGATGAGGTACGCCTGTCCCCCAGCGGTGGCGATCTTCCTGGCCTGCTGCCTGACCTCGCTGACGAGCTTGCCAGAGTTCTCCTGACCAGCAAGAAGGTGGGCATGCACCAATGGCCCGAAGGGGGTCTCTGAGCGAAACCATAGGCCGTCCTGGGGTTCGTCCAAGCGGATGGCCTCGGCGGGACAGCGATAATAGCACACCGCACAGCCCTCACAGGCCAGGGGGTCTATGACGTAGGCATCGGAATCCGATCTGTCTTCGGGCGGGGTGACGGCGTCAAAGCGACACACATCGTAGCACTCTCCGCACGCTTCGCAAAGCTCCTCGTCAATCACGGCCACTTTACTGCTGTAGAAGGGGTGCTCCTCCTGAACCTTTGGCGACAGAACCAACTCCAGATTAGCGGCGTCCACATCCGCATCCACGATCACGATTGGGACGTCCTGAGATGCCAGGTGCGCCAAAGCAGCGGCAACTGTGGTCTTTCCGGTGCCTCCCTTCCCACTCAGGATAACGAGTTGTTTGACGATTCTGCCTCCTGGCCTATGCGTGCAAATAGCTGGCGAAACTGGTCACGGTATTCAGGCAGCGCCTCCACCATGGGGATCCCCCTGGAGTACGCCTCGGCGATGCGACGGTCCAAGGGGATGCGCATCAGGATGGGGATGCCCTCGCTGGCACAGTATTCGTCCACACCTTTGTCTCCCACTCCATCCTGGTTCACGACCACCCCCACAGGGAGACCGAGCTCGTCACGCCCTACCTGCACAGCGAGCCGGAGGTCATGGAGCCCGAACGGTGTGGGCTCGGTAACCAGAAGGACGAAATCCGCGCCCCTCATGGATTCCACGACCGGACACGCCGTCCCAGGTGAAGCATCCAGGATGGAGAGATC
>Ga0209979_1004466_pt1 | contig 11564 bp, 9 predicted proteins | sample AnhtaG_FD_183114 | JGI IMG/M metagenome (GOLD analysis project Ga0209979, IMG submission 183114) | Deep subsurface microbial communities from Anholt, Denmark to uncover new lineages of life (NeLLi) - Anholt_01485 metaG (SPAdes) (version 2) | ecosystem: Environmental > Aquatic > Marine > Oceanic >...
ACTCTCGAACCTTCTTCAGCGCAGGGCCTGGCGCATTCGCGAGAGATTTTAGTTTCTGCAAGTGGCCGTCGCACTGAGGACAAAGCTACTCCTGCCTTGAGTGCTGTCATTATACCAACAGCCTCAGGATAGTTTTCTGCAATAAAGAGCTTGCCCAGCCCAAAAGGCAGTTTCCCAAGCTCATTTCTCATCCGGTTGCGGTTTTCTTTAACAGCGATTACCGGTATCCCTTGTTCCATCGCCGCAAGTGTCGGCAATCCGACACAACCATCAGGTATGACCAAACAAGAAACATCCGCAGCAGTCAATAACCCGGGATGTGTGAAAACCATTTTGTCCGTTATAATTCGCGGGCTTCGGTGAAGTCCCTTCAATACCGAGTGAAGAAAACCGGTTGATATTGCTTCTGCAGACATACGCGGGTCCACTACTCCCACGTTTAGATTTAAAACATCCATCGATTCCATCATAGGTGAATGGGCCGAAGGAACACCAAACAAAAGCGATACGGCATGCGTCAACATCGCCTCCACGCCCCCCCACGGATTAAGCATCTCACCATGGCTTCTGAAATACTTCAAATGAAACTCTTTTGGAACGTCTATCACGGTTGCTAAAGCTACGGCATCGTACATGTTTTTATGTCGGTATAACACATCACACAGCCGCTCCAATCCCTCAACCTGTCCCACTGCACAACCCGAAGTCGAATATGCCGCTTGCATTCGGATTGGTGGATCCATCTCAATTACTAAGGGTAAGTCCAGCCCCAGCGCAGCGCGAGCGGCAGAGGCAGCATTGATAGCAAAATCAGAAATTTGCTTTTCTTTGTGTTTATCTATCACTAACATTACACGATTTGCTCGAACCTTTTGCAATCCAACCGTTCCCATCAATAGTTGCGCAAGAACACTCCCTTCAACATATAATCCATTCTCAGGCAGTTCATTAATATCGGATGCATTCACTACGTTAGGATGTGTTATCAGTGTATCACATGCACCAGCTAACAACCTTGCTGCAGGCCCGGCGTCCCCTGCATGGCCGCCTATTTCTGCGCCGATACCAGTCGGTACAAGCATCACCACGTTGAATTTATCAGTATTTTGAACCCCTCTTAGTTCAAAGTCAAAGATAGATGTTGATTGTGAAAAATCAGCCTCTTCCAAACCTGTTAATACACCCAATTCGCAATGATATTTATTTGTATTACTTTCTGTCACCACAAATCTTACAGGGACTCCATTAGTACCAAGATGTTCACAAATAGCCTTCTCAAAATATGCTAATAAAGAACCGCTCTTGTCCTCGACTCCGATCGGGGATCTATTCCATGTTGGTATGTCAATCTCTTGCTCAATCAACAGCATCCTAAATCCTCTCTATAAAGCGCGCACTGCATCCGTTCGCCCCAAACCATTTTTTGGTGATTTTCTCCGCGACCTTTTCGTCAAATTCCATGCACGAGAAAATATTTACGTAAACCGCCTTCAGCAAGTCCAGAGTGTGAATAGTAATACTACTGGTAGTAATAAATTGTACCGCAGACGTCCCTAAAAGATGCGGCTCTTTTGGTAATTCTTCCTCTGGTACCCCTTCGTAGTCCCAGAAATGCAAATCCTCCCGCTCCATTCCGATAGCATTACACACAGCTACAAAATATTCTTCAATACTCTTTCGTGTGAATCTGCCAACATCACAACCATGCAAATCTATAATCAACTCATAACCGTAAGGATGAGAAAATTTGTCTTTGTTTAGATTATCCATTTTACTTTTTAGTCCCGAAACATTTCTTAACCCTGGGATCAACCTTTATGGGCTTGAGATAATCTTCCTCCACTGCCCAGTCTCTAATGTCTTTTCTCTGGCCCACTGCCCGAACAAGCAAATCTACTGCGCTGTCTTTCAGATCCTTATTTGCTTGACTCCACTGAGATAGTTCACAGGCATAAACGTATGCTATCCATGGATTCATAGGATTCAAATCGAGAGCAATTTTATATTCCATCAGAACCTCATCTACCCTCTTTCCTTGTTGTTTATAAAACATCTTTACGGATGACTTCTCTGTTTCCACATCCCTAGCAATTTTGTATGAGAGGCAGAGTCCTAGGTACCAGTGAAAATCGGGGTCACTTTCTTCCAGACGTATGGCTTCTCTGTATTTCTCCTCTTCTTCTTCATAACGTTCGAGTTCTCCCAAGATCAATCCACATTCCGACAGGAGTGTCCCATCCCGGAGATCACTGTTAGTTATGCGCTGTGCGATTTCTAACGCTTGCCCATAGCCCATCTCTTCAAGGCATTTTATATCTTCTTCCTTTTTCTGCTCAACAGTTTTACGGTGCGCATCCATCATGGTAAGCATGAGATACTCTTCCGCGAGCCAAAGATTTGTCGGGTTGATTTTATATGCACTCTCAGCAACCTCTAACACATCTCCATGGCCAAGCTCAGGATAAACCATAGATATTTCCCAGGGTTCATCTTCGACCACCTCTCTCCAATCTGTGGGCAAAAAATGGTGTTTAACCTCAAAGACTTTTATCTCTTGCGAAATCCCTTTTGTCGGAATGGAGAATCCATCTGTAAATTTATAAATCGTTTCGTCCTTGTGGTGATAAAGTTGCCCCTGAGCAGCTTCGCTGACAAATATGTGGGTGAATTTTCCATCCCGTGATGCACTTTCTATTCTCTTTGCAAGATTAATAGCATATCCCTCAGGTTGACCGTCATCTTTTAACCACACCTTGCCCATATGTATTCCAATAGCAAGTTCAACTGGCAACAGTTTTTCTTTCCTGATTCGCCCCCTATTACGCTCAGAAAAAAGCCACATCTTTTTTAAATCAAGCGCAATACTAATAGCTACGTCAACGTCACGCGCCAAATCTTCTTCGCTTTTAGCAACAAATATCTTTAGACAACCTTCATCTCCACGAGCATTAGCTTGAAAGAAATCAGATTCAATCTTCTCATACACATTATCTTTATAGTATTTACACACTCTCTCGAAGCAATCCTGAAAACTAACAATGAAATCGTTGTACTCCTTAAGAGTTAAATGATTTGAGATTTCAGAGCAGCCTACAACATCTGCAAATAGTATTACAATGTCCCGTCCATTGTCTGATTGAGTTCCTTTGTCTGTTGAAAGCTTACGCTTGCTAATCGTCTTTGGAAATTTTTTAGCCACAGTTTTTATCCTCCCTTTTAATATCATAGTCAAACCGGAAAAAATCCTGAGGCGCGTTCCTAAGTCGCATATTAATATTAACGCAGAGCTTGTTACCAATTTCTACTTGTAGAGGATTCACTAACGGCGCGAAGCATTGTTTCCAGTGAGTTCGTGCCCACGGGCCGGACGAGAGCATGACATTAGAAGAAAGGTGGGCTTCAAACCACAAAGCAATCCCGTTTATTTTCCCATCACGACAGACATTAAATCTGTGGCTCCCCTGTAAATCTAATCTTTTGGCTTCTTTGAAATCCACCATAAAAAATGTCTTGGGCTCGGACAATAGATTTTGGCTGTTCAATGAAGTTAGATAACATGCCTTAATAGCTTTCTCTCGCATAGCCGAAAAATCAATCCCCTCGATCTCATCCCAACAATCGACACATTCAGGATATACCTCGTTTTCCTCGACCAGCGCGACCTTCAGTTGAGTACTTTCAGGGATCATTATCCCATTAGCAGCAATAAATCTTTCCTTTGCATCGAACAACGATTCAGCCATCCCCTCTTCAAATGCTATGTGCCCGATAAGCTCACTCACGACCACATTCACCTTTTCACCAAGCTCACAATCTCGTGAATCCTCCTTATGAAATACAATCCTATCGCCGAAACCATTTCTATCCGCAATCTCCTTCGCCCATTTTATTGCAGACGACCGTTCGATAGCATGTACTCGCTTTGCCCCGGCTTTTAGGCACAGAAATGCAAGAAGCCCTGTCCCAGTACCAATATCCGCAACAACATCACCTTCTTTTACAACTTGACGGATAGCGGCGGAGTATTTTTCTACCCGTTCTTTGTCGAATAGCATTCCTGCATGCACACTCGGAAATTCATACAGGTTTGGCACCTCTGGAAATAATTCGGTTGGGTCAAGCACTGAGGTTCCTTCCATTTATTAAAAATAGCAGCACACCGTCTTCTTCATCCACCCTCAATTCCTGCTATCTTACATCCCATTCCGAGGCAATACAATACCCAAAATCTTAATTCCCGTCAAAACAAATATCGCAGTCTAAGTCGCCAGATGCGCCCCTGGCGGACCACTCTATAATTAGAGCTACCTGCGTATTTGTGTCGAAAATTGGTGTATTAATAAGCAGAGCCGGTAGCGTAAGCGCCCGGTTAGAAATGACTTAAAAAAATTCAATTTTTTTTTTTTGCTTCTACCCCTCACCGTTTTTGATCGAAAACTTGCTGACATTTCTACCTATTTTGACAAATGAGCACACCCTTCCATAAGTCCTCCCGAAACCCATATTTCTCATCAATCAAAAGAATTCCGCACACTTTAGGGAGATTATAGGGGATATAGTTCGGATTTCACTATGAAAAAGGTCAGCCAAAAAAAGTTGCTTTTTGTCCATTTTTTTGTTGACTATATTAGAAACTATGTTAAAATACCCGTATGTTAGCCAGTAGGCTAACATAAACCGCCCGTAGGCGAAGATGACATTTCAGTTTGCATGTCGTAAGCCACCTAGTGGCAAGGACTTAGAGCCAGCCAGCCCAGATTCGTGATTCGTCAATAGTAAATAGTAAATCAGAAGGATTTCTCAATGGTCACCGAACCCCAAATTTTATCCAGCTTCTCCCCAAGAGCTTGTCCCCGGTGTATGCTCACTTGCTTTTCTGCCGGGGATCCTCCCTCCGCCCTCTACATCTGTCGAGAAACCTCTACAAATCAGCTACTTTTTATGCAAAACAAACCCAATTCACTAAATGTCCAAATTTATATAAATATCTGTGATACAAAGGATTATAAAAAATTTATCCCGCTGGCGGGGCAAAAAACAAACCCAATTCAAACCCAATTCAAACCCAATTGCCAAAAGGGTAAAATTGATGCAAAGTGTGTATTTACAAAGGATTATAAAGAAAAATGCGGCTAAGGGCTATGAAAAAACAAAGCCAAAACAAACCCAATTCAAACCCAATTCAAACCCAATTCATGTCAATTTATGTTCATTTTTCGACGTCTTTTTCTTGCCTACATCACCCATATCCCGCATATTGACACACCAACCCCCATTATTGACCCAAAAACAAGGATTTGCCCCTAAAATCAGAAAAAAAACCTGAAAACCCCCAATTTTGTGTCATTTTTGTTTTGAATTTTATTGATGTAAGTTGCCTATTTTATCGAAAAGCCGGGCCCTTTTCGATTATCGATAAGATATTTGAGCCGTTTTTCACTACCAAACCGAAAAGTCAGGGGACAGGTCTGGGACTTTGCATCGTGCAGAGCATCGTATCTCGAGCCGGCGGAAAAATTCGTGTCGAAAGCAAGTTTGGTGAAGGTTCAACTTTTTTCGTCACACTACCCACTAACAAAAGTACGAGGTCGTAACTAAAGAGCAATGACAAGAAGCAAACACATCTTCTTTGTTGATGATGAGCCGAAGGTACGCGAGGTAGTCGGCAAGACTCTTGAGGAACTCGGCTCAAAGGTTAGCTGTTTTGCCAGTGCAACCGATTGCCTCGAACAATTGGGTTCCCAAAGGTGTGATTTACTTATCACTGATGTGAAAATGCCTGAGATGGATGGTATGGAATTGTTGGCAAAGGCCAAACGCCTCGCTCCGTGGATGCCTATTCTGGTTATAACCGGCTACGGCGATATACCAACGGCTGTCACGGCTATCAAGGCAGGTGCTGTGGATTTTATCGAGAAACCTCTCGACAAGAAAAGTTATCTGTGGAAGGTTAAATCGATACTGCAACAGAGCACTTTCGATGATTCTTATATAGGCAAGCCTTTGACCGAGAGCGAAATAAAGGTATTGAAACTGATCATCGACGGCAAGAGCAACAAGGAAATAGCCAATTTACTGCACCGTTCCGTAAGGACCATCGAAGTGCATCGGAGTCACCTTATGCGCAAGCTTGATGTCGATAACGTAGTTGATCTTGTCAAACGAGTTGCCCTGATGGGACTGGTTGAGCTGCCGGCAAAATAAGAACAGAGCAACCTCACCCAGAATGCAGAAAAAGACATATAAATAGTCCCTCACACCGATTTGTTGCATTCGTTAAGGACACCTGCTCTATGCATCTTTACGTTAAAGTGGCCCAAAAATGACCCATAGCTTTTATTTGAAGGCAATTTACGATTGTCAGAGTAAGCTTTATGTCTTTGTTAGATAAATACTTAGCAAAAGCGTGGCCATCAGTGACTAAGCTTGTCACCTTAGGTCTTGTGGTTCGCAAGTCCCGGCCGGCTGAGCATTCAAAACGTTATAAACTTTTCAAGAAAAAATTCTTTTTTTAAGGCTCTATTCAACTGCGGATATAATTTTTGATAATGACAGCATCTCAAATTCACCAAAAAGTTCGAACCATCTGGGAAGTACGCCATCACGCTCGTAGTGAGACCATGTAATCTTTTTGGTGTATGAATCAATGGGGGAGAAAATGTCAGAAAATATCTGAAATGGTAAGTCTCAGTTTAATTTCCAGGCACAGCGTTGACAAGAATCAGGCATTAATAATAAATGTCCTAATGTTTTTGCTGAGATACGCATTATTGTTTCATTCGTAGTTACAATTGACCTAATGCCTTCTGACGGATCTCATCCAATTTTGAACCTAAGGCTTTCAGTATTTGAACTCCAACACCATCAACTTCTTTCATAAGAGCTTAATAGTAAATGTTCCGTGCTGACATAGTTTTGATTTCGAACTTTTGCCTCGTCACCTGCCCGGTCGACCACTTGCTTGGCTCTTGGTGTCAATGGAAAATCAGAGGCTTGAATTTGGTCTGGATTACTGCCGGTCAGCTTTACCAGCTCTGTCCATATTTTTGATATATCAATGCCTTTCAGTACTTTTGATGCTACACTGCTACTTTCCCGTGCTAAGCCCAATAGAATTTGTCCGGTGCTGACATATTCATGTCCCAACTTTGCAGCCTTGGTCTCAGCTAATGTCAAGAATTGCTGAAAAACCTGATTTTGTGACAATAGTTGAAGTCTGTCTTTATATCGATAATCAGTCAGCTAACTCATGTTTTTGCGACCATTGAGGCTTAAAGATGCTCGAAAAGAAGCCGGAAACCTTGAATTATCAGGATGGGTTTGGTACTATGTTAAAAAGAGATGCTCTGAGGCGTAGCTGAGCACGGATATACAATGTTATATGGGAAATCTCAGTTTAATAGATATGACGGTATGAATATTTTGGGAATATCAGCCTTTTACCATGACAGTGCGGCAGCGCTTGTGCGGGACGGCGAAATTATTGCCGCCGCCCAGGAGGAGCGATTTACAAGAAAAAAGCATGACAACCAATTCCCGACAAATGCGGTTGAGTATTGCCTACAAGCCGGCCGGCTCAGTGCCGAAGAGCTCGATTACGTGGTTTTCTATGAGAAACCGCTGAGGAAATTCGAAAGGCTGCTCGAAACCTACATTGGTTATGCCCCCCAAGGTTTTAAGCAGTTCCTGATGGGTATGCCGTTGTGGCTGCGGCTGAAGCTGCATTTGCCCCGTGAAATGGACAGGGCTTTACAGAACAAGTACAAGGGCCGCTATGTTTTCACTGAACACCACGAATCCCATGCCGCAAGCGCCTTTTTCCCCTGCCCCTTCGATGAGGCCTCTATTCTGACAATGGACGGCGTCGGCGAATGGGCAACGGCCAGCTTTGGAGCCGGCAGGGGCAATAAAATCGAACTGAAACACGTGATGCATTTCCCTCATTCGCTTGGGCTGCTTTATTCGGCTTTTACATACTTCACCGGCTTTCGCGTCAATTCCGGCGAATACAAAATGATGGGGCTGGCACCGTACGGTGAACCAAAATACTATGAACTCATATCAGAAAAGCTAATTGACCTGAAAGAAGATGGCTCATTCCGACTGGACATGTCATATTTTCCCTACTGTCATAAGACTGTAATGACCGGCTCGAAGTTTGAAAAGCTATTTGGCGGTCCGCCTCGCAGGTCAGAATCGCCCCTTACCCAGCGGGAAATGGATATTGCGGCCTCTATCCAGGCTGTCACCGAAGAGATTATGCTCCGAGCTGTCAAGCACGTGTATCGCCAAACCGGGATGAAAAATTTAGTATTAGCCGGTGGTGTGGCTCTAAACTGCGTAGGTAACGGACGCATCCTGCACGAGGGGCCATTCGATAATATCTGGATTCAGCCTGCAGCGGGAGATGCCGGCGGGGCGCTGGGAGCGGCATTATTTGTATGGTACCAATTGCTGAACAATGAGCGGACGGTTGACGGCCAGGATAAACAGCAAGCGTCCCTGCTTGGGCCTGCTTATAGTGACGAACAAGTGTGCCTGTTTCTCGATTCCGTCAACGCAAAGTATGATACATATACCGATGAAAAACAATTACTCGATAAGGTCACGGATTTGATAAACGATGGAAAGGTAATCGGCTGGTTTCAGGACCGAATGGAGTTCGGGCCACGGGCATTGGGCAACCGCAGCATTATCGGCGATGCCCGCAGTGAAGAGATGCAATCGATAATGAACCGCAAGATAAAGTTCCGCGAGTCTTTTCGTCCCTTCGCCCCCTGTGTGCTTCGGGAGGATGTGGGGGAATATTTTCAGATGAGAGACGAAGAAGACAGCCCCTATATGCTGTTAGTCGCATCTATTCAAGAGGAGAAGCGATTAACGCCGGAAGTGCCGATTGAATCGCTCAAGGGACTGGAAAAATTAAAGGGCAAACGCAGTATCGTACCGGCCATTACACACGTGGACTATTCGGCACGTATTCAGACCGTCGATTCGCAGCGCCACCCAAAACTGCACCGTCTGATGAGTCTGTTTAAGGAAAAAACCGGCTGTCCGGTGATTATCAATACAAGTTTCAATATCCGGGGCGAACCGATTGTGTGCTCGCCGGAACATGCGTATCGCTGCTTTATGGCGACAAATATGGACGTTTTGGTGATGGAAAATCAGTTACTCTATAAAGAAGAGCAACCACAGGCAAAACAGCACGAGATAGACGAATATAAAGCACAGTTTGAATTGGATTAATTTAGAGGCCGAAGGAGAATAATATAAGATGTCTTTTGTTGAGATAAACTGGCACCCGAAACGAAAACAACTGCAAAATTTCGGTAAAATCGCCCTGATAGCAACAGCCGTCATTTCCTTGTTGTTATATGTGCTTAAGGGAGTTGCAATTCAATGGGCCTTGATTATCTTTGCCGTTGGTTTAATAATTTTTCTAAGCAGCATTATCTCATTAAGGCTCACGAGGGGAATTTATGTTGTTCTGACGGCCGTGACGTTTCCGATAGGTTTGGTCGTAAGCTTTATGTTGCTGGCGGCTTTTTACTTTCTTCTACTGGCGCCTTTGGGACTATTCTTTCGACTCACAGGCAGGGATGTGCTTGGCCGTAAGTTCGACCCCACTGCCGAGAGCTACTGGCAACAACGGAAACCGCCTGAGAGCTCTGAGCGTTATTTTCACCAGTTCTGAATCCGGAGAATATCCATGTCCAAGAATTCCGAATCCGATAAGCAAAGTGAATTCAAAGAGCTTGCTCAAGAGAAAAGACCATCTTTGCTAAGAGAGTTTTGGCTATTTCTCAAATACAATAAAAAGTGGTGGCTGCTGCCCATATTAATTATACTGCTCCTTCTGGGTTTGCTCGTACTGTTAGGCGATACAGCAATAGCACCGTTTATTTACCCGCTCTTTTAACAACGTTGCCAGATAGAGTTTTGTAGAGAAAGGACCATCGGCCAAATAGTTGCGTGGGCAAAAAAGCATTTACAAACAAAACCTGATGAAATATTCAGGCCCTGAGAAAAAGTTTTCTTTGGCATGCTTGATATTGCATCGGCTTTTGTGTATCGGCCGATTAGTCAGCGGCAGCTTTCTTTAGGTAGGCCACTTCAGTCCTGGTCAGCGCTCTGAATTTTCCGACGCCGAGGCCCCTCGCGGTGAGTTTACCGATTCATGTCCCCATCAGCGATTTTACAGCAGACATATTATTGACTCCTGGCTGGAGCAGAAAAAAAATACATCGTAAACAGAAACAGACCGTTACGAGGATTTATGAACATCTGCAGGACGAATACGGCTCAAAACAGTCGAGAAATAGCCAAAAAGCTTGAATATTCAGGACAGATTTGATAAACTATCGTAAGTTAGGCTCAGCAGTGTAGCTGACCAAAGTCATATGGCAAATCTCAGCTTGAGGTAATCTTAAACTGTCGAAAGTCCCGCGAAAATGAAGAAGTCGCTCAATGTTCTGTGTTTTGTTTTGCCAGCAATTGTGGCTCTGCTTATTATCGCTGCAATAGTGATTAGCCTATTTGCCGACGACGACTTGAAAAACACCATCGAATCAGCAGGAACCAAGGCTCTAAACGTAGGTGCTTGGGTTTTCAATAAGATAATAGACTTTATAATCTTTTGCGGTAGGCCTGTTTGGAATGCATATATAACAATAATCTACAAAGTCGGACCTATGTTCGTTACTGGGCTGTGGTATGAAGTTGTCGTGAAAGTCGCTGGTGTCCTTGGATTGCTAATATTAGTTACAAGTATACTCAGGTTCGTTGTAACACAGAGCCGTGATGATGTTACCGGCTCGGCACCAGGTATAGTGTACCTTATTGGACTTATTTGGCTATTGTTTTGTGCTATTGTGGTTGCTTCATTAGTTGGAGCGTTTGTTGTTTTTGGGGGAGGTACGAGCGATACGCCAGATCCAAATTTAAGCGAACCGAACAGCTCTACCTTCAAGGCTATCGACAAAAAGACGGACGGCGCTGCTGCGACTGTGTCAATGGCAGTCAAAACGGTCAATGATGCACCGAGATTCACTTCAACACCTGTAACTACAGCTATAGTGGGCGTGCTATATACTTATGATGTTAATGCCACGGACCCAGATGCAGGAGATACATTAGCTTACTCCTTAACCATCAAACCAACAGGTATGACTATAGATACAGCTACCGGCTTGATACAGTGGACGCCGACGAGTGAACAGGCGGGGGCTAATGACGTGGTGGTCAAGGTCGCAGATAATGGTAGTGTTCCAGCTTCAGAGACCCAATCATTTACCATCACAGCTTCTCTGCCAAGCACGCCAGTAATAACTGCCTTTACCATAGCAGACGACTCCAAGCAAAAAGTCAAAATAATATTATCATTAGCTGGCAAGAGCGATGTTGTCCAGGCCGGTGACGACAGCCGGGGGGAAATCGACTCTGGCTTATATACATCCTATGATTTTTCTGATATATCTATTCCAGCAGGTGCTGAAATAGTATCGGTCGTTGTTTATGTGGAACACTTCGAGCAAAAAGGATTCCCCGACGGAAAATTACAA
>Ga0209979_1004469_pt1 | contig 11556 bp, 9 predicted proteins | sample AnhtaG_FD_183114 | JGI IMG/M metagenome (GOLD analysis project Ga0209979, IMG submission 183114) | Deep subsurface microbial communities from Anholt, Denmark to uncover new lineages of life (NeLLi) - Anholt_01485 metaG (SPAdes) (version 2) | ecosystem: Environmental > Aquatic > Marine > Oceanic >...
AGATGGAGGCTGTCTTTCTGCACAACCCCAACATCCGTCTTGACCGCATGAAACTGAAATTCACATTTGAGATTATTCTCAAACAGCCACCGCGGAGCACTACTGCGGATCATTATCGTGATTTCGGCTAGTCGTTGCTTGAGGCGATTCATGATCGTGATCTGGCGGGTGGCGTGTCCGTAACCGTGCCCGCTGATGTAAAAGACCACTTTCGGTGATTCTATCATACTGGTAAGTGGTAGATCGTCAATTTTGCCAATTCGAGTCACGTCGGTTGACTGACATCACTTGTTTCAGCTTCTGCAGTCCCTCTTTGACAGATAGGGGTTGCAAATTCATTTTTTTACACAACCTGCTGGAATTCAGGGAACAGTCTCGAGGGCGAGTCAGCATTTCCGGCAAATCCTCCATCTTGATCGGCAACAGTAGCTTCTTTGAGAAGCCAAAGACCTCCGTCAGAACCTGTCCGAACTCCCAGCGTGAGACCTTCTCCGGTCCTCCGAGATGATATAATCCCCGAAAATTCATATCCAGGACAATCCTCTTCAACGCCACCGCGACATCTTCAAGGTAAAGGGGAGTGCGGTACTGGTCGGTAAAAAGCTTGAAGGACTTCCCGGTCTTCAGAGATTCGAGCAACCTATAAACAAAGCCAACATTGCTGTGCCCCCTGTTACCGTACAGTAACGAGAGACGAAGCACCAGTGCCTTGTGTGAGAGGTTCAGCACCCGCTCCTCCGCCTCCAATTTGGTCAAGCCGTAAAGGTTAGTGGGGTTAGGCTTGTCGTTCTCCGAGTAATCTCCGTCTTCGCCATCAAAGACCAGATCAGTGGAGAGATATATGAAACGAGCACCTATCAGCCCCGCTTGCTTTACCAGATTCTCACTCCCACGCACGTTTACCCTGAAGGAGACATCATGGTTGCTCTCACAGAAATCGACATCTGCTTTGGCGGCGGCATGGATTATGACTTCCGGTTCAATGGTCTCTAACACCTCTTTTACATTTTCTGGAGAAGTCACATCTAATTTGATTAAGCGATACCCTTCAATCGGAGGCGGATTTGCACAATAAGTCCCGTACAACTCGAATTCAGTTTTCAAGATACTCATCAAATTGAATCCCAAAAACCCACTCGCGCCGGTCAAAAGGACTTTGGTTTTCTTTCCTGCATTCATTCTTGGAGTGTTGAACTCAAATTCAGAGACAATCTACAATCCAGTGCCCACCGGAGCAAGGGTTTCGAAATATGACAGGGGAAACATCGACCTTTCACTACTCACCACTCACCACTCACTACTCCCAACTAACTACAACCCAAAAGCCAGCTTGAAACGGCTTTGAAATTTCGCTATCTTCTGGTGGATTTCAATTCAAGAGGAGTGGGACATGAAATTCCATACTAAGTACGTCACGTTCAATACCAAGCGTCGCCGTGAGTATGTCAACATCACCTCTGAGGTGGAAGAAGCATTGGCTGAATCAGGAGTGAAGGAGGGCTTCTGTCTGGTTTCGGCCATGCACATTACGGCCTCAGTCTATGTCAACGATGCCGAACAGGGGTTAATCGGCGACATCGACGAATGGTTGGGGAAGTTGGCCCCCGAAGGGGTCGATTATTCTCATCATCGCACCGGGGAGACCAACGGAGATGCTCATCTCAAGAATCTTCTGATGCACCATCAGGTAATGATTCCGATAACTGATGGAGCTCTGGATCTCGGCCCCTGGCAACAGGTTTATTATGCCGAATTTGACGGTCAGAGGAGAAAGAGGCTCATCATCAAGATAATGGGAGAGTGAGACCAGCAGAATTCCCTTAAAGCTGGGAAGCCGCATCGCCGATTTAATAGAAAATGACAGCCCCAAGAGTCCAAAAGGATTTAACCTCCGGGAGCGTAAGGAATATCCTCACCTTCGACGTGGAGGAGTATTTTCACGCCAGCATCTTCGAGAAGGTCGTGGCTCCCGACCAGTGGCCACAACTTGAGAGCCGGGTAGAGGGAAACGTGGAAAGAATCCTGGATCTCCTTGAGCGATATCAGGTGAGGGCGACTTTCTTCGTCCTGGGCTGGATTGGAGAACACCACCCCTGGGTGGTCAAAAAGATCGCAGGTTTCGGGCATGAGGTCGCCTGTCACGGCTACGACCACCGACTCATCCACCAGATGAGCCCGGAGGGTTTCCGTAAGCAACTCTCGAGCTCTGTCGATATCTTGCAGGGGCTGACGGGGAAGAAGATCCTCGGTTTCAGGGCTCCGAGTTTCTCCATCAAGGAAGACACCTTATGGGCATTCGAGATTCTAGCGGAGATGGGAATAAGATACGATTCCAGCATTTTTCCGATATTTCACGACCGCTACGGGATGCCCCAAACGCCGCGTCAGAAATTCAAGATAAGAACCGACCATGGAGCCGAAATCATAGAGCTGCCTCCCTCTTCGATCCGAATCCTGGGACAGAATCTGCCATTTGGTGGGGGCGGCTATTTCCGGCTCTTCCCCCTCTGGTTCACCAACTGGAGTTTGAGGAGAGTAAACCAGCGGGGATTGCCGGTCGTATTCTATCTGCATCCGTGGGAGTTGGACCCGGAGCAGCCAGCCCTGGAAATCGGTTTCTGGGAGAGATTCAGACATTACTCCAACTTGAAGATAGTTGAAAGAAAGCTCGAAAGGCTCCTGCAAACTTTCCAGTTTTTTCCCATCTGTGAGTTCTTGGAGCTGGAGCAGTTTCAATCGGAGAGGATAGCGACGAAGAAGCTCTCCTTATGACAAAGCTGAAAAAAGGGGGAAGACTCAAAAAACCTGATATTTCGATTGCTTTATAAGACGTAATTGTGTATGAATATAGGCTAACTTCCTGAAGGTTTGGCTTGACACTTTTGGCTTAGTGGAAATTTGGAAAGGTAACCTCAAATGGAGATAACTGTAATCGGCGTTGGATATGTGGGCCTGGTAGTCGGTACCTGCCTTTCCGATTTTGGCTTAAATGTAACCTGCGTCGATAACGACGACGAGAAGATCAAGCTGCTAAGAAAGGGTTTGGTGCCGATTTATGAGATCGGATTGAACGATCTCATCCACCGAAACATTGAAAGGGAGAGGCTTCATTTCACCGACGATTTAGGTGAGGCCGTAGAAAACAGCTCTGTGGTTTTCATCGCTGTCGGTACGCCTCCGAGAGATGACGGCTGGACCGACCTCTCCGCCTTCATGCAGGTGTGCAAGGAAATCGGCAACTCCATGAACGGTTACAAGGTGGTGGTCATCAAAAGCACTGTCCCGATCGGCACCGCCCAGAAGGCGATCTCCTTGATCAGGGAAAGCCAGAGTCGACCGCTCGACTTCGACATCGTCTCCAACCCTGAATTCCTGCGAGAGGGCTCGGCGGTGGAAGACTTCATGCGCCCAGACCGCGTCGTTATAGGCACCAGTTCCCAGAGAGCCATTGAAGTAATGAAGGAGATGTATCGGCCTCTGGAGCTCATCGACACCCCAATTCTGGTGACCTCCAACGAGACCGCGGAGATGATAAAATATGCCTCCAATTCTCTTCTGGCCACCAAGGTCTCCTTCATTAACGAGATCGCAAACATCTGCGAGCGGGTGGGTGCGGACGTGGAGGAAGTGGCAAAAGGTATTGGCTTAGACCGCCGGATCGGTCCGCGCTTTCTCTCCCCGGGACCGGGGTATGGGGGAAGCTGTTTCCCCAAGGATCTGCAGGCTCTAATCCACATCGCCAAAAAGGCTGACTATGATTTCAAAATCGGACGGGCCGCAGAGGAGGTAAATAGGTTTCAGATGCTTTCCATCGTGGAGAAAACCGAAAAGCTCGTCGGTGATCTGAAGGGCAAGGAGATCGGCATTTTCGGTTTGTCGTTCAAGCCCAATACCGACGATGTCAGGGAGGCTCCCTCCTTAACGATTATTCCGAAGCTGCTGCAGAAGGGAGCAAGGATAAGAGCCTACGACCCCATCGCCTCCAAGGAGGCATCGAAACATCTCAACGATATCATTTACGTCAAGGATGTTTATGCCGCCGCAGAGGGTGTCGACTGCATAGTAGTGATAACGGAGTGGAATGAGTTCCGGGAGCTGGATCTGCAGAGACTCAAAAGCCTGATGCGACAACCCAACGTTGTCGACGGGCGTAATATCTACTCTCCGGCCAGGATGAAGGCACTGGGGTTCAACTACGTCGGCGTCGGCAGAAACCTCTCAGACTGAGTTCTTAACATCTCCAGAACTGAGCAGTACTGAAAGCCCCCTTCAACCTGACAGGTAATTGGGGGTTGGTTGTCTTGGGGATATTTACTATTCGTCCAACTCCCTTAAATTCTGGCCCAAACGCTATTTTGTCCCCTCCGCTTGAACTTCTCCCAAAAGCTTCCGATATACCGCCTCAGAGAGATCCAATCTTGAAGAGGGGAGAAGGATGCTCTATCTTGTCCCTGGAGGGGCCGGGTTTATCGGCTCCAACATCGTTGAGGTCCTGGTCAACCGCGGCCTGAGGGTGCGCGTTCTGGATAATTTCTCCTCCGGCCGCCGAGGGAATTTGGCCGGTTTTGGAGATAGAATAGAGGTTTTCGAGGGCGACATCCGTGATTACTGGACGGTCACTAATGCCATGGAGGGTGTGGATATCGTTCTTCACCAGGCGGCCTTGCCCTCCGTGGAAAGGTCTGTTGACAATCCCTTGACCTCCAACGAGGTAAACATAAACGGGACCTTAAACCTGCTGGAAGCCGCCAGGCGAAACAAAGTCAGAAGGTTCATCTATGCCTCCTCTTCATCCATTTATGGCAACAGCAGCAGCGTTGCGAGACGAGAGGAGATGAAGCCGGAGCCGCTTTCTCCTTACGCCATCACCAAACTGGCTGGGGAGGAATACTGCATCACCTATCATCGGCTTTACGGATTGGAGACAGTCTGCCTGAGGTATTTCAACGTCTTCGGTCCCAGACAGAATCCCGGCTCCCAATACGCCGCCGTCATTCCGAAGTTCATTATGCAGCTCTCTCGGGGAGACGCTCCGGTGATCTACGGAGATGGAGGACAATCTCGCGATTTCACATACGTTTCCAACGTGGTCGAGGCCAACCTGTTAGCCTGTGAATCCGAGGGGGTCGCCGGCCAGATCATGAACGTGGCCTGTGGGACCAGCTTCAACTTGAATCAGTTGGCGGCAATGTTAAACCAGATAATGGGAACTAATATCAAACCCAAATACGCCGCTCCAAAGCCGGGAGATGTGAGGCAATCGCTGGCGGAAATAACTAAAGCTCAACAGTTGCTGGGCTACCATCCCGAGGTGAACTTCCATCAGGGGTTGAGGCTCACCGTAGAACATCTAGTAAACAAGGTTGAAAAACCGGCCCTGCAAACCGCAATCAGCATTAGTGGTCGATAATCCCCGGTGGATATAGTGTTACCGAGAATCAGCCATCAGCCAGCATGAGCCACCGACTGCCGACCACTTACTACTGACCACTCACCATCCTCACCCGACTCACCTCTCTGATAACCCCGGTATTGATAGTCCTGATTGCCGGGCGTGATTCTGTTTATTGTCATAGCAATCTATCTGCCGATATTCTATCTCGGTTCCGCCTGCAAGAGAGGGATGCATTAGTTTCTCTCCCAGGTAATAAACTCACGTGCTGAGGACAGTGTCATCAGGTAAGAGAACTTCTCACGGAGTCTGGGCAAATGGTGTCTGTTATCATCCTCTCGTCCGTTATAATCTAGGAGACCCTGGGCTCGTATATCACCGTGGTAGCGGTGAGAGCTGCTGGTGAGGTTGCTCCTTGAAACGTTGACAACGACCGACGGGAATTGCTTTTTTTGGCTAATTTAATTAAACTGATAGCATGGGCGAACAGTTGGGAATATATTGAAGTTAGCTGACTTGAGGAAAGGAAATCGTGAAGCGAAGTCTCAAGCTCTACCCTGCGACTCTGGCTATAGCAATCGCACTGCTCAGCGGTTGCGGGAATTCAACCGGGCCAGAAGAGGATGACAGCCTTAGCATCCAATTCTTTCTTGCCGACTCGTCAGGAGAAGAAACCACTCTTTTTGACGCTGGCCAAGAGATCTACTTTGATTATTCAATCGTGAACAACACTGGGGCGACTCTGCATTACACTCTTCCCAACAGTGGACCCTTTGTATCGTTTGAAGTCTTTCACGCTGATAGTCTGATCGGGACTTCCGATGACGGACGTGTTTACTCCCAGATGATAGTGAGAGGTACGCTAGCGCCGGGCGGCAGCTTAAAGTGGGTCTACCCGTGGTTGTCAACTGAGTATCACTCTGCACTGCTGACCGGCGAGTACACCGCCTGGGCGAAACCCCGTTTGTCGATCTATTCTATTGCCGCGAGAATCGATTTTGTGGTTTCAGATTGACTTCTGCCAACGCCGTCTTGGAGATTCGCTTCGGCCAAGCAACCTATTCACAACTTGGTGAAGTTCGAAGACGTCATCTGCTATTTTGAAAGAACAGAAAAGAGGTCAAAGGGTAGCCCCCTGGCATCTGCCAGGGGGAAAATTCTTTCCGCAAGAGACTTTCAGAGAGGTCGGGGGAGGTTCTATCAACTATTAACCATGAACCATTAACCTCTTTCCGCCTTCGGCGGAAAGACGGAGGGCGAGGGATTCGAACCCCCAATCCCTTACGGGAGGCGGATTTCAAGTCCGCTGCCTTACCAATTAGGACTAGCCCTCCGAACACAGATGCTGACAAGAGGAAATATAGACCTCAGCTTCAGTATATCAAGTCTAATCTTTGCCTGACCTCTTATCGTCCAATCCTTCTTGCCAGCCAACTTTTCTCCAAAAAGACCGCCCCCTCCGGACACAGCTCGTGGCAGCAGAGACAGTTTATACACTTTTCGTAGTCAAAGGTGGGAATCTCCGAATCTGCCGAAATCGTATTCATCGGGCAGTTCTCCACGCAGGTGTTACAATTGGTGCATAGCTCTTGATTGATAGCGGGACGAATCCAGAAGTAGGGTTCTATTAATCTTATTATGAATCTCGGCGTTAATTTCCAGAACTTATTGGAGGGGGTTTTGAAATCTTTTGGCTTGACCTCTGATAGTCTCTCCCCGATGATTTCAATCTGGTTTAAATCACCGGTTCCCAATCCTCGCTCACTGGCTATTGTGGTCGTTGGAATCTGCCCCGGCTTGAATCCCATTATGCCGGCGGCAACAGCATCCATTGCCACCCCATCGGTCGAAGCCAGAATCAGCCCGAGAGTCTTTGGCTCTCCGGAAGAAGGACCGTCCCCCTCCATGGACAGAATCGCATCCATCAGATAGAGCGCGGGTTTAACCACACTGAAAATGTCAACCAGCACGGCTGAAAAATCGTTCGCCTTGGGAAACTTCTTGTGATATTCCGCCTTGCGCACCCCGGGGACGGCGCCGAAGTTGTTCTTTACCGCTCCAGTCATCAAGGTCAAGACGTGGGTTTTCAGCTTCGGGAGGCTGATCACAAGGTCGAAGTCAAAGAGGGGTTTGGACAGCCTATAGAGATTGCCGTTCACGCTTTTATCGTAGACACCGCTCGTCTCGAAGTTTATCAACGTTGCTCCCACGGTGGTGGCGGCGTCGCTCATCTGGGTGTTATTCCAGACTCGCTTCACCCCTTGAGTGGCACCTCCGGGCGAATCGCCGATGAAGACTTCACATCCGAGTTCCTGGAGCTGTCGGGCAACGGCAATCACAACTGCGGGGTGAGTGGTTATCGCCCGCTCCGGTCCCTTGGCGGAGAGTAGATTCGGGTTCAACAAGACTCTCTGACCCGACTTAGCAAATCTCCCCAATCCACCCAGGTTATCAAAAGACCGTTTCACTACTTCGTGAACATCATCGAGGCGGTAGTCTTTACATCTGAGGAGGGAGACCTGTGACTTCATTTCCGACATCTCTTCACTGGCTATCAGGAGAAACTCAACCGACCTTGCGAGGAGGAACAGGACCCAATGGATCACTTCCTCAACTGTTTGCGCTCGATTCTATTGAGGCGATGCAGCAACTCCGTTCTGCGAACACTGACGAGTCGCTCTCCCCAATCTGCGCTCAAATTCTCAAGAGATGATAGCGCCAACGCGGTCATCTGCCGGGCTCTGGATAAATCCTTGATACGATGTTCATACAATTTTGCAAGCTCTAAATGAAAATGCAGACAAAACCCTTGACCAGATTCTAAATACGCACTCCAGATCTCCTCGGCCTTGTCCCACAGAGAGAGTTTCTTGCAGCAATCCCCGAGAAGGAAGTGATATTCTCTTCTGAACTCTGCGGACAGTTGTCCCTCTGGAGTCTCCTCCAGAATAGAGGCGGTTTTCTGATACTGTCCGGCGTTGTAGAAATGACGACCGAGGCTCAGCAAATCCACGGGATGGGTCAGGAAGTAAGGCCGATCTTCTCGAACAAGCTCACAGGTAGTTGCCGCTAGAGCTACAAGGGAGACCAAATCATCACGGTTATGGTTAAACACCGGCACCAGCATTTCGGGATCGTTATCTCGCAGATAGTCGAAATAGATGTGCGGAATTAGATGTGAGGGTATGTCCTCTACTCTCTGAAAGTCTAAAAGCGCAAGCTCGAGGTGCGTTAAGGAACAATCCTTAAAGCGCCTCCTCCACAATCGTCTAGCGGGGAAAAGCAGATCGAGGTGTGGAAGATCGTCCAGCGGTGATTTCAAACGATTCAAAAGGTAGCGAGCCGACAGGATGGAGGTGTCGAAGCATTTCCCGTTATATGTGACCAGATAGGAGAAACTCCCGAGTCTCTCTGAAAGGAGGTGGAGAAGATTTGGTTCCTCGATGAAGTCCCGCATCAGGTATTGCTCGACACATAAGCTGTCATTCTCCAGATAGGCAACCCCAATCAAAAAGGCAAAAGTGCCGACCCCGCCTGAGAGGCTGGAGGTCTCAACATCAATGAAAGCTGCCCTCTTAAAATCGAATCCAGACAAGCTCTGGTCGAAAGTCAGAGTCTGAACCTCTTTCCCCGACAGGGTCAGAAGCTTTTGAAGCTGAAAGCTGCCATGATGGTAATCGAGATCATATTCCCATCTAACTGAAAAGCAAGGACCATAGGGTGTAGATACCTCCCCGCCGGGCAGATAGTCACTCAAACGTCTCCCTGGAGGCATCGAAACCTCCGCAGAGGTTCTCACGCCAGAGTGTGGATCCATTCTCTCCAGTTTCTCTCTCAGGTCCATAGCGAGTGTGCCTGAGTCTGCCTCAAGATATCAGCTTGCAGTTGTGGAAGAGCAAAGCTTATCACAACCCTTGTAGCGGAAACCTTCAGGTTTCCACAATACAGGTGAGCCTTCTGGGTTCTTCAGAATTCCTCCCTCAATTTGTCAATCGCACTCTCGATCTTAGTCAGCGCAAACGGATTTCTCTCCTTCTCTCTAGCCTCCTCTAATGAAGACACTACCGTAATCTCGCCAATCTCACCCAAAGCCTCAGCAGCAAAAGCTCGACAAGCCCAGTCATCATCCACCCGCAGGAGCTTCTGAAGAAATGCGACCGCTTTTTTCTCTTTCAATTCTCCCAAGGCTTGTACTACGAAATATAGGTGGAAGCTTTCCCGCTCTGTTAGGCTTTGACTCTCTTTCCTTTGCAGCAGATTCTCTAGTTCCCGGAGCAGTTCTTCATTTGCCTCCGGAGAGAGGCTCCCCAGAGAGTTGACCGCCGTGTATCTCACACTGAAATGCTTATCCCCCAGAGCAACTACGAGCGGTTTGATCGCTTTTCTGTGTCCGATCTTGCCCAGAGCAACCGAGGCAGACTTGCGGACTGTCTCGGTGCTGTCGGAGAGCATCTGAATAACCTCCTCAGTGGCAATAGTGTCTCCGATTTCACCAACCGCTTTAACCGCCGCAGAGCGCACCCTGAAATCCTCCTCCAGGAACAGGTTCAGAAGAGGTGGCGTTGCCCTCTTATCTTCGATTGGCCCCAAACAGCGACAGGCCAAACGCACTACATCGTGGTTGTCAGAAGACAAAGCTTCCACCAAAGACTCAACCGCCGCCGGCCCGATCTTCTTGAAGATGTCAACGAGGGTATGCATCTCCCGGGCACTTCTGGTGTCCAGCTTTCCCACCAGGTAGGGAACAGATTGTTCCGGCATCTCCGCCAACGCCTGCTTCGAAGGTTCAACCAGATCTCGATATTTGAGTTCCCCGGAGGAAGCTCTAATCCAAAGGGAATCCAAAATCGCCTGTTGCTCCTGTTGCCCGAAAACTGGAGAGGCCACAACTAAAGCGGTCAAGAAAAGGATGAGAATCCGCAGGAGTACTCTACAATTCTCGCGCCGGGTTTCTGCCATGGAGGCTCGTCTCGATTAAGCTACCTTTCCTGGGTGGAAACTTAAAAGTTTCCGCTACATTGTTTCCGCAAAGACAATGAACTACTTGTCGATGCCTATGCCCCATTTCGAGTAGTTCCAGTAAGAGCCATCTTTACCTTTCCCTCCCTCATAGTGATCTTTCCCCTCGAGGTCCAAGAAAATACCGATAGAACCGTAATCACGGCGAGGATTGCCATAACCCTGAGTGTTACGGGAAGACTTGACGTAGTAACCATCATTCCCCTTGAGGTCGATCAACATTCCCAGCCCATTTGCGGAGCCTGCCGCCTGAGACAGATCATAGGCGTTGTAATTGTCATTTCCAGAGAGGTCACACAGCAAACCAGTGGCTAAATCATGCCCACAACCCTGGGACACTCCCTTAGAATAATAGATGTCGTCTCCATCTTCATCAAGCAGGATTCCCACCGTCATATGGGTTCCCGCGCCTTGAGCATATTGAAACGAGAGATAACGGTCATTGCCGGAGAAATCGACTAAGCCCCCGAAACCCCACCAATAGGATGAACCCTGTCCGAAGATATCGGAGATGTAAGTGTCGTTCCCCGCGAAATCTGCCAACAGCCCGACTCCGCCCGACATCAGCGGTCTTATCCCGTAAGCGAAACCTTGAGACAAGGTCAGATAGTGGTCGTGGTATCGCAATACATCTTTGTACTTGTTGCCGGTGAAATAGCTGTCGTTTCCATCGCAGTCCACCAAAGCTCCAAAGCCGCCGACGAACCCAAAGCCCTGAGAGAAAAGTGAGGCGCTATATTGGTCCTCTCCCTGGTCATCTCGGAGGATGCCGATTCCAAAACAGCCGGCACCCATACAAAAGGTGTCCCCGAAATAGGCGTCATTTCCCTTTCTGTCCCACAGAAGCCCAATTCCCGCAAGCCCTGCACCTAAAGAGAAGTTCGAGCTTTGGTAAATGTCATCACCCTCTTCATCGTAGATGAATTCGTATCCACAGATCCCCACCGGTTTTGGAATCAACTCTCTCGAATATCCGGTATAGATGTAGTTGTTATCCTTGTCGACTCTGTAGATGTCGTTACCACCTAAATCAATAATGATGGTGACGTTTCGGTCCCGCTTGAATCTCAGATTGTAGCAGTCATCTCCCCCCAAATCGAGTCCCAACAAGACCTCACCTGAGTAGTTTTGGGAGGCGTAGTCGC
>Ga0209979_1004471_pt1 | contig 11549 bp, 10 predicted proteins | sample AnhtaG_FD_183114 | JGI IMG/M metagenome (GOLD analysis project Ga0209979, IMG submission 183114) | Deep subsurface microbial communities from Anholt, Denmark to uncover new lineages of life (NeLLi) - Anholt_01485 metaG (SPAdes) (version 2) | ecosystem: Environmental > Aquatic > Marine > Oceanic...
TTAAGTTCTACTCCTCGGTGAGGCTGGATATCCGCAGAATCTCTACGATTAAAGATGCTCAGGAAGTAAAAGGGATCAGGGTCAGAGTTCGGGTGGTGAAGAACAAGCTTGCGCCGCCGTTCAGAGACGGGGAATTCGACATCATTTATGGCGTAGGCATCTCCAAAGAGGGGGAGCTTCTGGACCTCGGGGTCAACCACGATCTCGTAGAGAAGGCTGGGACCTGGTTCTCATTAGGGGATGAGAGATTGGGACAGGGGCGTGAGAATGCCAAAGCGTTTCTGACGGAAAACTCCGAAGTCGCTGCTGAGCTGGAAAAACAGATTAAGGAAAAGCTGGGCTTCGTCACTGCTGCTGAAGAACCCCAGGTTACCGACAAGAAATAAACTCTCAGACAATGATCCGAGCTCCTGGGGGAAAAGTCACTAAAATAGAGCCCCAGAAGAAGAATCCCGGACGGGTCTCCATTTTCATTGACAATCAATTTGCTTTGGGGGTAAGTCAGGAGCTGCTGCTCAAATTCGATTTGAGTGAGGGCATTCAGCTGTCAGGAGAACAGCTTGAGCTTCTTGAAAAGGAGGAGAGTGTCAAGCAGGCCAAGGAGATTGCTTTTAGAAGCCTCTCCCGCACTCCCAAAAGCACCAGTGAGATCTCAAAAAAGCTGAAGGAGAGAGATTTCCAGGAGCAGGTCATCGGGGAGGTAATTCGTGAGCTGGAAAAATATGGCTATCTGAATGACCAAGAGTTCGCCAGGGTCTATTCCGAGAGCTGTCTGCGGGCAAAACCCCTGGGGCCGAAATTGCTCTCCCAGAAATTATTCAAGAAGGGATTGAATAAAGAGTTGATCGAAGAGACCGTCAAAGAGACCTACCGGCAACATGATGAGGTCGCCTTGGCGAAGAAATTGCTCGTGAAGAGAACAGAGACATACAAGGCTCTGGATTCTCGAACCGCCAGAAAGAGAAAGGCCGACTACCTTGCCAGACGCGGCTTTAGCTGGGATACCATCAAAGAGGTCTTAGATATAGAGGAAAGTGAATGATCAGGCCAGCACTTGGGAGGGGTGGGTGACTATGGACTATTCACCACGAGCCACTAGCCATTAGTCTCGCCGTCGCCGCTTGACATGTCATATCTTCAACTGAGCGATATCAAACTCTACTACGAGCAGTACAGTCGGGGACCAAATCTGGTGTTGCTTCATGGTTTCTCCTTGAATTCCTTGATGTGGGAGCCACATCGAGAGTTCTTTGAGGACAGGTTCCGGGTAACCTTAATCGATCTTCGCGGCTTCGGCAAATCCGGCGTGAGTGATCGCTGGTCGCACGAGGTGATGGCCGAGGATGTGTGGCAGCTTTTGAAACATCTGAAGATTGAGAAAGCCACTATCGTCGGTTTTTCGATGAGCGGGCCAACGGCGATGGGGTTGGCGCTTGATCATCCTGATCTGATAACAGGACTGATTTTGGTCTCAAGTATCCTTCCCCTTGCAGGGAAAAGAACGACAGAGGCGGAAAGGAAAGAAATCGCTTCGGACATGGCTGTCTTGGAGACGGAGGGCATTGAAGCTTGGGCCAAGAATGCAGGAATCCTCGATGGTGTGGTCATGGGACCACTCTTTGAGCGCAACCCCGGAATCAAACCGCTGTGGGAAAGAATCATCAACAGGAATGAGGCTGAAAACCTGGCCAAGGTGTTGAAACTCAAGATGGCGAACAAACCCTTGAATTGGCGTTCTCAGTTAGGAGAGATAAAGTCTCCGACTTTGATTGTCGCCGGTGAGAAGGATAGCTCCTTTGTCGATGCCTCCCGGAATCTCTCCCGAAGAATCCCGAACTCCGAGCTGATGATTATGAAAGATAGCGGACATATGTTGACACTCGAAGACCCCAAGGGTTTTGCCGATATCGTGATAGAATTCCTTGAGGATATTTCCGAGTATTGGTGAATATCAAATGGGGATTTTACCGTTTGTCTTAAGAGCGGCTGATGTGCATATTATAGTATGGCGAAGAGTGGATGGAGTCCATGGTCGCCCGGCCGGGTTGTTGCCTGGAAAGACTAATATGAATATGTCATATAGAGCCCCCCTTTCGCTTGAAGAGAACGAGTTCTACAAGAGGAAGCCAGAGTCGTTCCAACAGTGTCACCGCCTCTTGGAGTGGACATTTCGCTTCCCAAAAGGCGGACGCATAATGTGGCAGGGTCCGTATATTCCCATGATATGTGGCTTGTTTGAGCAAGGGAGAAGTGCTTTCGAAGCAACTCTGGTTCTTTGCAATCGAGGATATGCAGTCCAGTCGTTTCCCTTGTGCAGGCAATTGTTTGAGGCTCTTCTCAACGTTAGGTTTCTGCAGAAGGACAAGTCCCGGGCAGAGCGGCTTCGCAGATACACGAGATATAAGCACTTACTCCATCGGAAAGGTCTACCTTCACTCCCGAGTAGTACACCTTTTTCGGCTTTTCAAGTGACACAGCCACCATGGTCCGAGGAAGAGAAGCAAGAGCTGAGAGAATTGGAAGACGAGTTTCCCCGCAAATTCAAGTTCAGGTGGTCGGGTCTCTCCATGAAGAAAATGGCGTGCAAGGTGGGAGCTTCCGCAGACTTCGAGGCTCTCTACCCTTTCTTGAGTGGTTATGTTCACTTGATCGATCCTTTCTTTTTCCGCTCTGAATGTGAAGAGGGAAACACAATTCGGGGGCGCTATGTACCCTCTTTCGAGGGTATCTCTGACGCCCTTCTAATCTCTTTCTACTGTTTTGCTCAGCTAACCAAGGAATGGCTCGAGGTAATCGGGGAGCTTGATAAAAAAGTCGAGGAGGAGTTCCAAACATTGCTTAGTCTCAACCCGACATCAATATCGCCCCCGTAGGTCAGGTTGTCCCAACCTGACATTGATATCCCAGGTTGAGACAACCTGGGCTACGTGTGGGTTGGACGTGTGCAACGGAAACATGTGAAATGATGTGATGACCTCCAAAGAAATCCGTCACAAATTCCTTGATTTCTTCGCTGCGTATGACCACAAGGTTGTTCCGAGTTCGTCCCTCATTCCGGTAGATGATCCCACGCTGCTTTTCACCAACGCCGGGATGAATCAGTTCAAAGAGGTCTTCCTGGGGAAAGAAAAACGGGAATACAGACGGGCAGTCTCCTCCCAGAAGTGTATGCGCGCCGGAGGTAAGCATAACGACCTTGAAATTGTGGGACAGACCACGCGCCATCAGACCTTCTTCGAGATGCTGGGCAATTTCTCCTTTGGAGATTATTTCAAAGAGGAGGCGATTGCCTACGCCTGGGAATTTGTTACCAAAACACTGGGAATCCCAAAAGACCGACTCTATGCCACCGTCTATGAGGATGACGAGGAGGCTTTCGAGTTCTGGAAAAAGATAGACCCGGCCTTAAAGGGTCGAGTTCTGCGCTTCGGCGAGAAAGATAACTTCTGGTCGATGGGCGATGTCGGTCCATGTGGCCCCTGCTCAGAGATCCACTACGACCAGGGAGAGGAGTTTAGCTGTGGCCCCGACTGCAGAGGAGTCGAATGCGACTGCGACAGATTCAGCGAACTATGGAATCTGGTCTTTATGCAGTTCAATCGCGATGAAAGCGGGAAGATGACTCCACTGCCGAAGCCCTCGGTCGATACCGGCGCTGGGCTGGAACGGTTCTCCGCAGTGATGCAGGGTGTTCATTCCAACTACGACACCGATTTGCTGAAGCCTCTGGTGCAGAAAGTGGTGGAGATCTCCGGCAAAGAATATTCCCCCGGTCCGGAGGGAATGCCCCACCGCGTGGTTGCGGATCACGTTCGGGCGCTGTCCTTCTGTATTGCTGATGGGGGTATGCCTTCAAATGAGGGACGGGGTTACGTCCTGAGGCGGATTCTCCGCAGAGCTTCATACAACGGTCGGCTGTTAGATGTTCATCGACCGTTTATGTCCGAGTTGCTCGACACTCTGGATAAGACTATGGCTGCGGTCTATCCAGAGCTGAAGGAGAAAAGGAAGATCATTGAAAACGTCCTCAATGCTGAGGAGGAGAGCTTCGAACGAACCTTAGACACCGGCCTGGAGCTTTTCGAACAGGTCGCAAGCAAAGTCGAAAAGTCAGGGAAAAATGTCGTCCCCGGAGAAGATGCCTTCAAACTGTACGATACTTATGGATTCCCTCTGGATTTGACCCAGATAATGGCGGGTAAAAGAGGTATGACCGTCGACGTTGTGAGATTTGAAGAGGACCTGGAGAAACAGAGACAGAGGTCCAAAAAGGCAGTAAGAATTGAAGATTCTTTCAAGATCAGTGATGCAGTTGAAGCTGAGATAATGAAGGGCACCACCTTTACCGGTTATCAAAAAGATTTCACCGAGTCGGTTGTCGTTTCGGCAGATGAAACCTCGATCGTTTTGGAGGAGACACCCTTCTATGCTGAGAGCGGCGGTCAAATCGGCGACAAGGGTATGATAAAGGGAGAAGATTTCGAATTCGAGGTCACAGATACAAAAAAAATTAACGGTCAAATCGTTCACCTGGGGAAAATCAAGAAGGGAGAACCGAAATCAATCCTTGGCAAGAAAATAAAAGCGGAGGTTGACTTCTCTCGCAGAAACAGCATCAAGCGCAATCACACTGCCACTCATCTTTTGCACCGGGCTTTGAAGAAGGTCTTAGGTGAACATGTCAATCAGTCCGGATCCCTGGTGGCTCCAGATAGATTGCGCTTCGACTTTACCCATTTCAAGGCTTTAACGCCTGAGGAGTTGTTGGAAATTGAAAAGGAGGTTAATAAAAAGATATTGGAAAACCTGCCCGTGAGGCCCGAATCTGAAGTTCCCTTCGAGGAGGCGAAGAAGAAAGGCGCGGTGGCGCTATTCGGTGAGAAATACGGGGAGAAGGTTCGGGTTGTAAGGATGGAAGCGAAAGATTCCACTCCCGAAAAGCCCAGGTATTACAGTCAGGAGCTTTGCGGGGGGACGCACGTGGACGCCACCGGTGAGATCGGGCAGTTCCGCATCGTATCGGAATCCGCCATTGCCGCCGGAATCAGGAGAATCGAGGCCGTAGCTGGTTTGACGGCGTTTGAATTAATGGACAAAGAGAGAGGCCTTCTGAACAATCTCTCCAAAACCTTCAAAGCTCCAGCAGAGGAGGTTGAGTCACGGGCAGGAAAACTCTTGGAAGAGAAAAAGCTCCTGGAGAGAGAACTTGGAAAGTTCAAGGTTGGCTCTTACAGGGCTGAAGCTAAGGAGCTGGTCGATACGGCTCCATTTGTCGAGGGGACGAATTCTAAGGTTATCGCTGTCAAGGTTGAAAAGGAGAATCGCGAGGAACTTCTCTCCCTTGCGGATGCAGTGCGCGAAGCCTTAACTTCTGGAGTGGCGACATTGGCCAGCGAGATAAACGGCAGTTTAGCTCTCGTCACTGTGGTCACCGATGATTTGATCAAAAGTGGAACAAAGGCCGGAGAGATCGTCAAAGAAGCCGCCAAGGCTGGCGGTGGCTCCGGCGGAGGAAAGCCACATCTTGCCCAGGCAGGCGTGAAGGATACCACCAAGATAGAGCAGGTGCTGGATGCAGCCCGAAAAATCAGTAGGTCGGGTTGTCTCAACCTGACATCACCCTCAAAATAGGTGATTTGGGTTACGTGGCGCATTCAAAGGGTGTCGATTGAATCTGATCAAAACCGTATTTGTAATTGGCCTCGCAATCTCTGTTGTCCTCTGGATTATTCTATCGTTTGAATTCAGCCTTTTCCTCCTCCTTGTCTTTGCAATCTTCATTATCTTCTGGATTGTAGATTCAGTGAGGAAAAAGATTCGGCACGAGATTTTCATGTCTGCAGGTTACGGTCTGTTCGTCAGTTCCTTTTTCTTCTCTGTGGGAGAGATGTCGGTTCCAAGAGGCATGTCCTTTTTAGGATTTTTCTTGCTGCTCGTGGCTTTTACAGTCTTCATCTTATCGGCGGTCACTTTGAGAGTTAAGGGGAAACCCCCTTCGGGGTGGGAAGCTACTACCGAGTTCATCGACATCGGAATATACAGCGTGGTTCGTCATCCTATATATTTAGCGGCGATGGTGGCGGCCGTGGGAGCCATACTCGTGAATTTCTCGCTGTCAGCAATAGTTCTCAACTCAGTCGCGTTTTTTCTCTTCGTAATGACCTCCATAACCGAAGAGAGATACAATCTGGAAAAATTCGGGGATTCTTATAAGGATTACCTGAAGCGGGTGGCGAGGCTGAATTTCTTGAGGAGAGGGAATTAGGTTGCGTACGGCTGATATTTTTCTAAATTGCGAGATCAAAGGATTCTTGCAGGATCTCTCAGGGGAGGGGAAATGAAGCTTTTCAATCATCTTCAAAAAATCTTAAGTAGACGAGGCGCTGGCTTTTTTGTCCTTCTCGACCCCGACAGAGCCTCCAGCAGAAAGTTGGCCTCAAGCGCCGCCGGCGCCGTGGAATGTGGCGCCGATGGAATTTTGGTCGGCTCCTCAATACTCCTCACAGACAACTTCGACCGGGGGGTCAGAGCAATAAAAAAGGCCGTTGGGAACACTCCAGTCATCATCTTCCCCGGGAATGTCAACATGGTATCGCGTTATGCCGACGGCATCCTCTTCCTCTCCCTGGTCTCGGGCAGAAACTCAAATCTCTTAATCGGGGAACACGTCAAAGCCGCCCCCCTTATCAGGAAGTATGGAATTGAGGCCATCCCGACCGGCTATCTCATCTTCGATTCCGGTAAGATGACCTCGGTCCTTTATATGTCCAACTCCCTCCCCATCCCCAGTGATAAGCCGGATATCGCCTGCGCCCATGCCCTGGCTGCCGAGTATCTGGGAATGAAGATGCTTTTCACCGATGCCGGCAGTGGTGCCGATAGGCCGGTGCCAGACGAGGCGATCGAGGCCATCCGGGATTATGTCTCCTTACCCATTATCGTCGGAGGCGGAATAAAGCAACCGGCGGTGGCACAAGAGAAGGTCAAAGCCGGAGCCTCCTACGTGGTCATCGGTGATGTCTTAGAGAAGAGAGGAAGTCAAAAGCTTGCAAGAGAGTTTGCAGATGCCATCCACAAGAAATAAAGTCGCCCAGAAGCAAACATCAGCCAAAGAGGAAAACCTCAAACTGATAGGAGACTGGCTATCCGAGAGCGCGGAGCTGAAGCTGAAGATCAAAGAGAGCCTGGCGGAGGCCATCGTTGAAGCCGCAGAGAAGGTTGCCGCCGCCGTCAAGAGGGGGAACAAAATCCTCTTCTGCGGCAACGGCGGCTCCGCGGCGGACTGCCAGCATCTGGCGACGGAATTCGTCATCAGGCTCAAGGCCGGCGACGATAGACAGGCCTATCCCGCCATTGCCTTGACCACCGACAGCAGTCTCATTACCGCCTCCGCCAACGATTTCGGGTTCGAAAACATCTTCGTGCGTCAGATTGAGGCCATCGGTAGAAGGGGGGATATTCTCATCGCCATCTCCACCTCCGGCAACTCCGAGAATATCGTAAGGGCCACTGAGCTGGCGAAGAAAAGTGGCATTGAAGTCGTAGGTTTTCTGGGTCAATCCGGAGGCAGGCTTCGGCCGTTGGTCGACCTCCCCCTGCTGGTTCCCTCTGATGAAGTTACCCGCATTCAGGAGGCGCACATAACCTTAGGACACATAATCTGCGAGCTTGTCGAGAAGATTATCTCCGGAAGATAGTTGCCCGAAGAACAGCTAATAAAACCCCACTCCCCTAAGATTAACACCATAATTCTCTTCGGAGCCCAGGCGGCGGCCTCATTTTTGAGCTTCGTTGCGATTTTTTGTCTCACCCGCTACCTGGGCCCGGAGAGGTTCGGTCTTTACGCCACCGCGCTGGCGTTTGTGGCTCTTTTTCTGCCGATCGCAGATTTGGGAATCGATTTAGCTCTGACCAGACTGGTGGCAAAAGACAGATCAAGATTGAAGACCCTTTTGGGGTCGGCCCTGAAATTGAAAGTGGTGTTGTTGGCCTTGATAGTCATCATCATCTACCTGGTCGCCCTGATTTTGAAATACGACCTCCACGAAAGGGGACTCATCCTCATCGCAACTTTTGGGATGCTCTCATTGAGCATAACCAATAGCTTCATCGCTGGCATCAGGGCTCTGCAGAGGATGGAGATGGAGGCGGCCTCACTCATCGTTGCTAGACTGTCCTTTGTCATCCTGGTTCTGATAATGATTTTCCTCGGGGCTGGAGTCGCAGAGATGCTCATTTGCCAGCTCTTGGGGAATATGATCTTTTGCGCGGTGGCGTTTGTCCTCCTGACCCGGAAAGTCGGGCCACTGGAATTTCCATCCGGCTTTGAATTCGGGCTCATTAAGGAGGGGCTGCCGTTTTGTCTCTCGGCTCTATTCGTGGTCGTCTATTTCAAGATAGACACCGTGATGCTCTCACGGATGGTGGGGGATAGCGCGGTCGGATATTACAACGCCGCCTATAATTTAGTCTTCGCTCTGATGATTATCTCTAACTCCATGGTGGCGGTGGCCTTTCCGGTGATTGCCTCCCGTTATCGGAGCGATTTCGCAGGTGCTCAGAGTGTTTTCAAGCAGGGTTTCCGTTACAGTCTGGTTCTGGGGCTACCCTTCGCCTGTGGAGGAACGTATTTAGCTGCGGGAGTGATAAGTCTCATATATGGACAGAACTACTTTCCCTCGGTTCTGGCTCTAAAGATTATCATCTGGACGGTGCCGATAATCTTTCTCACTAATCTCTTCGGAAACTCCCTGGGGGGGATCGGTCTTCAAAAGAGGGTGGCAATGGTTGCCGGAATTAACGCCATCATCAACATATTGCTCAACTTCTGGCTCATCCCCAAATACAGCTTCAACGGTTCCGCGGTCGCCACGGTGGCGACCGAACTGCTCGGATTGGCGATAATGACTCCGATGGTGCTGAAGATTTTCAAGCCGGATTGGGTCTCTGTGACTCTCTTGACGGTCGTCTCGAATGTTGTTGCGGTGGCTCTGCTGTATATCTTAAGGGTCGAGAATCTCTTCTATGGGGTGGCAATTTACTTCATTGTTTATATTTTACTGCTTCTGATGTTCAGAGTGGTGGGCTTGGGCGACCTCGCCTTCTGGAGGCGTCTCGGTGAGGTGAGAGAGGTTTAGATGAAGTTCCCGGATTTCAGGGGTAAAGAGGAAGACATCGCCTCAATCCAGAAGAAATATCTGGAATATTTCCACGAAGCCGGAAGGGTGCTTGACCTCGGCTGCGGTCAGGGGACCTTCCTGGAGCTGCTGTCGGGGAGCGGGAAGGAGGCTTACGGCATCGACAGTGACCCTGAAAAGATTAAGCGATGTCTCCAGAAGGGTTTGAAGGCAGAATGTTCGAGTGTGTTTGAATTCTTCGAGCACAGCGACAAACAGTTCGACGGCATCTTCACAAGTCATCTAATCGAACATCTTTTGCCTCAGCAGACAACAAAGCTGATTCAGACGTGTCATAATGTATTGACCGATGGAGGCATATTGGTCGTCATCACCCCCAACATCGGCAACTTGCACGTCGCCACCGAGACCTTTTACTTGGATTTGACCCATATCCGTCCCTATCCGCTCAAGCTTTTAGTGGCGCTCTTGGAGGAGGCGGGCTTTAGCGTTATCGCCTCCGGAGATGACCCCGAGACCGCGACCGATTTCAGAAGCTCCAAGTTCAAGAGATTGTTGACGCGAAAACTCATCTGCAGATTGTTACCCGCCACCTTACGCAATGCTGTCTTTTCAGGGGAGGATGTCTTCGTGGTGGGGAGAAAGGCTTAGTTATGCGCGTCGGCATAGACGTCCGTTGTGCCTACGGGAGAAAAACCGGTGTGGGTTATTACACCTACCACCTTCTGAAAGCTCTTTTTCGCCTCGACGCTCATAACGAGTATCTCCTCTTTTTCAACTCCTTGAAGGAAAGACCAGAAGCTATCTTCCAGGGGGAAAACCTGTCTTTGGTTCAACCTCCGTTTCGTCTGCCCAACAGGGTCTTGCACTTCTTCTGGCGCTACCTGCACTTTCCTGCAATAGAGAGATTCATCGGGCCGGTGGAGGTCTTCCATTCCCCGAATTATCAACTCATCCCCACCAAATCAGCAGCCACGGTCATCACCGTTTACGATTTATCCTTCCTGAAATTCCCGGAGGTGACCATGCTCACAGCGAAACTCCACTACGCCAGAAAGATTTTCGACTATGTCCAAGGTGCGGATCTGGTCATCGCCATATCGGAAAACACTAAAAGCGATCTTTTGGAATTGACCAAGATCACAGAGGATAAGATATCTGTTATCCCCGGTGCTTGCGATGAGAAATTCAGACCGATAGATGATCCTCACCGCCTCGAAGAAGTGAAAGAGAGATATGGAATTCAGAACGATTATATCCTGTTTGTCGGGACTATTGAGCCCCGCAAGAATCTGGTGAGACTTTTGAAGGCATATCACCGAATAAAAGATGATATTGAAGCCGAGCTTCTCCTGGTGGGAACCAAGGGCTGGCGGGACAGGGAGATCTATGAGACCTACGATCAACTTCGCCTGTCCGGGAGGGTGAAGTTTTTAGGTTACGTACCTGAGCAGGACCTTCCTTATCTTTACAGCGGAGCGCTTTTCTTTGTCTATCCCTCCATTTACGAGGGTTTCGGACTGCCACCGCTGGAGGCCATCTCCTGCGGATGCCCGGTGATCTCAAGCAGAGTCTCCTCCCTCCCGGAGGTCTTGGGTGAGGCAGCAGTTTACGTAGACCCTGAGGATGAGAATGAGATTGCGGAGGCAATTCTGCATTTGTACGACGATCCCCAGGAGCGACAGAGGCTCTCGGAGCTGGGTATAGCTCAAGCAAAGAAATTCTCCTGGGAGGCGAGTGCGAAGATGACTCTAAGGGTCTATGAGAAGGCCAGAGAGCTAAAGGGGTCGAATTGAGAATCGGGGTTGACGTCAGAAAGATCAGAGACGGCGGGATCGGAACTTACATCTCCGAGGTGTTGCAGAGACTCATTGCCGCCGATCCTGAGAATCATTACACCCTCTTTTTCGCTCCAGAGGATTTCTCCCAGCACGATTACTCCTGGGGGAATGTGGCCAAAAGAGTCAACCGCTCCGGGAAATACTCGCTGGGCGAACATCTGAGCTTTCCTCTTCAGGCTCGCAGGGAGAGGCTGGACCTCTTTTTCTTCCCCCATTACACCAAAAGCTGGTGGATGCCCTGTCCGGCGGTCACCACCGTCCACGACCTCATCCACCTCCGTTTTCCCCAGTACCTACCTAATCCTCTAGCGAAATATTATGCCAGGGTTATCATCGGGAGGGCGTGTAGAAGCTCGGAGGTGGTGATCACGGGCTCGGAGGCCACCAAACGGGACTTGCTGGAGCTGTTCAAAATAGAAGAGAAAAAGGTAAAGGTGATCTATAATGGGGTTGACCACCAGACCTATTGTCCCCTCCAGGACGAAGAGAGAATCGGAACTTTTAAGAAGAGATATTCCCTGTTTAGGCCGTTTATACTTTACGTGGGAGCCCTGAAACCTCACAAGAATAT
>Ga0209979_1004472_pt1 | contig 11538 bp, 14 predicted proteins | sample AnhtaG_FD_183114 | JGI IMG/M metagenome (GOLD analysis project Ga0209979, IMG submission 183114) | Deep subsurface microbial communities from Anholt, Denmark to uncover new lineages of life (NeLLi) - Anholt_01485 metaG (SPAdes) (version 2) | ecosystem: Environmental > Aquatic > Marine > Oceanic...
GGGCAACATCAACTACCTGGCTTCCAGCGTCAACCTCCTGGAGAATCCGAAATATCTGCACCTCCGAATACCTTCTTGTTTTCACGACTGTTTCCTCCTGTAGTTATTCTACAGGAATCTCGCATTTCAAGTGGTCCTATTTTCGGGGGGCAGGTCACACATTATTCACACCCGGCACAAAGCTACTCATATAGAATCAACTGATACAGAAACCATACTCATAAGCACACGCAGCAGGGAACTAGCATTCATCATAGCAAATAGCCTTTTACAGTAATAACTATAATCAAAACAGTAATTTTCACTTGGAGAATGAAGTAGAGATAGTTATAATGGGTATACCATTGTATGAGACTAAAGATTGGAGGTAGATAGATGATATCGCAAGAAAAATCAGCAGTAATTCCTATGCTTTTTAGCTTAGGGATTTCAGCAGTTGTGCTTGTATCTTTGTGGCTACTGAAAGATACACCATTACGACAATTAGCGGTTACGGTAACTTTAATTTTTTCACTATGTATATTCTTAGCTTTTCTAATATATTTCTCTATTACAAGCGTCCTGCGTATATTTAAAAAATCCATATGGTTAGCAGGAATGCCTAGTGCAATATTAGCTTATTTCGGAATCATGATTCTATCTCTCTCATATTTCAACGAAACATGGTCAATATTAGAGAAAGATGGTTGGAATCCGAATATCGTTGCACTGGGAATAGCTGTTTTTGCACTTGGGGTAGCATTCTTTCCAAGACAAAAACCACCACTGGAAGAGACTTTAAATGAACTAAAAGAATATGTGGACACTTTGGAGAGTAAAGTAGCTGCTTTCAGTGAAATGCAAAACAATCTCCAAAATACAACGGGTTTAGTTGTTAAAGAGTCGCAAAAATTCTTGAAAAACTTATCAGAGATATTTGAAAGGACTGGGAATTCAAAAAGAGAAAAATAGTTAATACGTAATGAACATTAACCTAAGGCCGTGTTTGCCATGAACAAAACACTAAAAGATATCATCGATGAAATTGACCAAAAGTTCATATGTTTGCAGATAAATTTTGAAGACAGCTCATGGAGAAGCAATATCCCTTCAGAACCCGGCTGGTATCTGATTAAAACAAACACGCCAATTACGGTGCTAAAATCTACCGAATCACCACAACACAAAGCCCATATAAATATTCCACAGACTATTAACAAAACCTCAATATTAAAGGACAAGGGTATTGCTATCATCGAACCCAACAGTGAGGACTATGTAGTATATAACGGAGAGGCGGAAAATATTAAATATAGGGCAAGAGAACATGAATGTGGCCATCCAAAGACATATTGTCTGGGGCTGTCAAACTATGAGACTTTGCGTAGATATAGATGGACTTTTTGCTATGTGGCTGTCTCAAGCTGCAAAGTTCATACAAATAGGGATAAGCTTTTGAGATTAGCGGTTGAACAAGGATGGCGAGCAAAAAACGGTTGGCCTATTCTATGTAGGAAATAATCTGTTCCTAGATGAGACATTGGAGAGGGGTTGGGACTGTGCGTATTGATGTATTTATTGAGGGAATCCCATACAGCCAACAGAAGGTTAGGGGAGACCGAGAGGCGGCTGACAGATGGACGCAATCAATTATACAGGCGACTAAAAACCTTCCGAAAGTTAAAGGGCCTATTTCTATGAATCTGCAATTCGTGTTGCCCGCAGATAAGTATCCCCTAGACCATCCATACGGGTCAGACCTTGATAATCTGGTAAAAAGACTATTGGATGCCTTGAATATGACGATTTTGGCTAATGTGCCAGGTATGGATGGGGCGGTAGTTCGGTTGTTGGTTAAAAAACGAAAAGCATTAAAAAGTGAGCAAACCGGTGTGAGGATGATTCTCAATGAACTATAAACTAAGCCCATCAGACCTCACTCTTTTTATGGAGGTATCCAGATGGATGTGATAGTATACTCCAGCCCTACTTGCCCGTACTGTAACATGGTGAAGGAGTTTCTTTCACAGAGAGGAATAGGCTTCGAAGAGCGTGATGTTTCTCGCGACCCCTTAGCTGCCCAAGAACTTGTGAGAAACACGGGCCAGATGGGTGTACCAGTTACCATTATAGATGGACAAATGCTTGTTGGGTTTGACCGCGTCCGGTTGGAGCAGATTTTGAGCCAACAACAGGAATCATCCTTGGGAGCGTCTGTAGCTGATGCCAGTAAGATAACAGCACAGCAGGGTATTGGTATTACCCTAGGTGCCTATGTAGGTAAAGTTAGGCCAGGTTCGTTAGCTGAGAGAGCTGGATTGTCTCCAGGCGATATTATCACAGAAGTGAATATGCAAAGAATCGCCAATGCTGACAACCTGGAACGAGCCATATCCAAGCTGAGCAAAAACAGTCGTGTATCGCTAGTTTTTATTAGAGAGAAGAAGGAATTTACTACGGAAGGGACTCTATAGTAGATGAACTACAAACTAAGCCCGTCAGACCTCACATTCTCCTACGAAGGCTGTAAGCGGTGTTTCTACCTCAAGATGGTTCACGGCATAGCCCAACCATCAATGCCCCTACCCTCCATCTTCAGTAGAATCGCTGCTCTGCTAAAGAACCACTATACAGGGAAGCACACAAGTGAATTACACGCTGCTCTTCCTCCGGGAGTTGTGAGTCATGGCGAGAAATATGTTAGGTCACAGACCATCCAATTGCCGAATCACGACACAGCATGCTATATCAGTGGAAGATTTGACATTGTGGTTAGCTTTAATGATGGGAGCTACGGTATTATAGATTTCAAGACGGGTAACCCAAACACAGAATCGGCTTACCTCTACAGCCGTCAGCTACATGCCTATGCATATGCTTTAGAGCATCCAGGTACCCAAGGGCTAGCCCTGTCCCCTATTACCAAGTTGGGATTGTTGTACTTCTATCCTCAAAACATCAACCAGAAGAGCATAGAACGGCTAAATTATGAAGCTGAGATTACCTGGATTGAAATAAGAAAGGATGAGGAAGGCTTCCTCAGATTTATAGACAAAGTATTGGATGTGCTTGAATTACCTGAAGCACCCGAACACTCACCAACCTGCCAATGGTGTGGCTATATCAGTAGATTGAATGATACTAAGGTACTTTAGGAAGGTTATTTGTTGATGAGATATAGGAAATTGGGCAGAACAGCAATCGATGTAGGGATAGTAGGATTGGGGGCAGAATATCTTGAACACGCTTCAAGGGATGGGGTGCCCCCATTTTTAGTACCACCTACAATGAGAGACTTCCTGCCTTTACCCTTGATTGTCCAGCCTGTTCTGCTTGATTCTTTTCGTAGTATCTTCTGGCAAACTCGGCCGGAGTCAGGTAGTCCAGCGAGCTGTGCGGACGGTAGTTATTGTACTCCTGCCTCCAGTTTTCCACAATAGCCTGTGCCTCCCGACCATTACGGAAGACCTCGCGGTTCAGGCACTCATCTCTTAACTTGTCAAAGAAACTCTCTATGTAGCCGTTCTCCCAAGGACTGCCAGGCGTAATGAATAAAGTCCGGCAACCACTCTCTTTAAGCCACTGGCAGACCACCCTGGCGACAAACTCAGGCCCATTGTCACTGCGGAGAAACTTCGGTACCCCACGCGTCAGGAATAACCACTCTAGGACCCCCACTACTGCCGAGGCCGGTATTGACAGTGCAACCCTGATGGCTAGGCATTCCCGGGTATACTCGTCAATTATGGCTAGAATCCTGAGCTTGCCACCTCTTTCAGTCCTGTCCTCAACAAAGTCGTAGCTCCAGACATGGTTCGGGTACTCTGCTTTGTTTATTATCTCTCCTACAGGCCCCATCCTGCGCCTCCTCGGTCTTCTCTGGGGTAATCCCAGCCCTTCCGATTTCCAGATACGGTGAACCCGTTTCCTGTTTATTCTCCAGCCCTCTCGCCGGAGCAGCACCGTAATCCGACGGTAGCCATACCGGCCGTTACGGATTGCCAGCTTATGTATCTTCTTGATTAGCTCAGCTTCATCTCTCCGCCGCTTGGCAATATAACTCACCAGGGATCTAGATAGCCCCACAACTACACATCCTCGCCGCTGGGAACTCCTCTTTTGTTTTACCAGATACTTCACTGCTGACCTTCGGGCAAGAGGGCTTACCATTTTTTTGAATTGATTTCCCTCAGTAGCTCATTATCCAGTGCCTGCTGGGCCACTATCCGCTTCAGCCTGGCGTTCTCCTCCTCAAGCGCCTTAAGGCGCTTGAGCTCAGAGAGGGTCATCCCGCTATACTTGCTCTTCCAGCGGTGTATTGTTGCCGGTGAAACTCCATGCTTCCGAGCAGCATCGACCACCGGGCAACCATTGTCAACCTCCTTGAGAATACGAAAGACCTGCACCTCCGAATACCTTCTTGTTTTCACGATTACCCTCCTGTAGTTATTCTACAGGAGGCTCGCATTCAAAGTGGACCTATTTTCGGGGGGCAGGCCAGGTATACCTCAGTACTGCCCGTGCAGTCTGGACGAATAATATAAAGGTTCTTACGATGGTGTCGTCGTGGCTTACATCTATCAATTTGTCTGTCTCCTCTGGTGATCCTTATAATTGGCCTTAATTGGATATGCCAGGAAATAGCATAGGGCAATTCTGAGGTTGCTGTCAACGCTATCGAACACTGCTGTTGTTTCTGGGTATTGAGCTAATAGGACGCAGATGTCTGTCTCAGAAAGGCAGTCGCCGATTTTGATGCCGGGTTGCACATTTTGACGGATTGTGTGTTAGGGAATATTATTATTTTGCTGTGGCGCACCAATTCAGCACAACTGAACAAAAGTCAAACTTGCTAGGTGACAAAGCAGTCCTCTTACTGAGGGCGAACCTAATCCATGCTTACGAACGAAGCTGATCCCTTAGGTAACTCGCTACTTCAGTTGGAGATATCTGCGCGAAAAATTCTAATCCTTGGACGCGGCTAAGAGCGAGGACAAACTCATTACTGGGTTCCGGGCACGTCGAAGGGTCAAAGTCGTCGGGGTCAATCAAAAAACCTCTTAAATGTTCTTGCTCCGTACTGCTTGGCTCAGATGGGATACTGTATTTACCTTCCAAGAATCCAGTGCCACGGTTAAGTACTGCAATTAGGGTAGCTGCAGTAGATTGATCAGTCAGCAACTGTCGCATTTGTTCTAAAGTCGGAACGTTCCCCAACCCGTCGATATTTAAAACTCCGCAGACTAACTTAAAAGGTTGAATCTGATAAGGGATCGGTATTGAGATGATCCATTTTAAGTCAGGATGGGCCTTCTGCACTTCGCTCTGAAGTTCAGAGTTGGTGGCACTCCGTATCTCAACTGGGCACACATCCGGGATGTCTCCAAATACCTTATCTGGTATAAGGACCACATGGAAGCCTGGTTCTTCATGATAAGCAAGATGGTTTGGGATGAACTCTCTGCCGAAGACCAGCAAATCATACTGGATGCCTGCACACAAGAGACAATAGGGCGATTCGAAGCCGCGGAGGCTGAAGACCTAGAGTATTTGCAGAAATTCAGGGATTACGGCACTGAGGTGTTAATACCAACCGATGCGGAGATGAAGAGGATGCAAGAGGCAATCCGCACCGATGTTTGGCCGCAGCTGATCGATGTAGTCGGTAGTGACATTGTGGACTTTGTAATAGCTAACGCACCTAAGTAAACCTTCACTCCCATTCTAGCTCAGATGATGTCAGTCAAGGGGTCCAATTCAAGGGTCCCTTGACTGACAAGAATGAAGAAATAGGCTGGAGAGAAGAGGAGACATGTTCAAAAGAGCTAGCAGAACGCTCTGGCATGGAATGGACAGGTTTCAGCGAATTGTTTTAATTGTCGTATCTTTGTTCGTTTCAACATTTATCTTCATTGAGGTAATGCTACGTTATGTCTTCAAGAAGCCAATCATGGGCATCGAGGAGATACTTCCCCTCGGTGCCTTCTGGCTCTACTTTATAGGGGCATCATACGGTTCTTATAAGCGAAGCCACATAAAAGCAGAGATTATTGAGGTGATGGTGAAAAGCCCTCGAGTTGTAGCCGTAATCAGGGCTATCGCCAGTTTTATCACTTTCGGTTTGGGCCTGTACCTATGTAAATGGGGCTATAATTTCCTTATATATGGTCTTACTGAGGGTGAGTTCTCAGCGACGCTCTTCATCCCGATGGTATACTCGCAAAGCGCCGTTTTCTTCGGACTCATATTGATGACCTTCTACTTTCTCATTGAACTCATCGACCGTGTGCGCACTATACGGCGGCTAAGAGTGGTACAAACGGAGGATAGATAAGCAATGTCACTACTCGCCATCATTGGCATAGTAATGCTGGTCACCCTCTTAGTAATTGGGGTGCCTGTCCCCTTCTGTTTCGCTGCCTCCGTAGTTTTCATGATAGTTGCCGGCGGTTATGACCCCTCATTGCCACTGCACTTCGGCTACTACAAGATGAATTCGCTAATATTGCTGGCAATTCCTCTGTTCATAATGGCTGGTGGCATAATGAGTGGAGGAGGAATTGGCGAGCGTTTGGTCAGGGTCATCGAGCTTTTCATAGAAAGAATTAAGGGAGGGCTAGGAGCAGTCAGTGTAGTAACCTGTGGTGTCTTCGGCGCCATCTCTGGCTCAGCTGCCGCCGCTCTCTCCGCCATCGGTTCCATAATGGTTCCCCGCATGAATGAACGGGGCTATCCCACAGCCCACAGCGCAGCACTGATAAGCTGTGCCTCGGTGCTGGCATTGCTTATCCCCCCCAGTATAGACATGATACTCTTTGGCTGGTTAGCTGAAGAATCAATAGCGGCTTGTTTTTTAGCCACTATAGGCCCGGGTATCCTTACCATAATAACTCTCTGCCTGGTTAACTGGTGGCTGCTTCGTAGAACTCCCCTGGCAGTGCCACCAAAGATAAGCATCAAGGAAAGGACTGTAGAGCTAGGCAGAAGGAGCTGGAATGCCTTTTTCGCATTGATGATGCCCGTTATTATCCTGGGTGGTATCTATGGCGGTATATTCACCCCCACTGAAGCCGCCGGTGTGTCCGTGATTTACGCCATTCCGGTAGCTCTTTTTATATACCGTGGTTTAAATTTGAGGAAACTGGGTTCGGTCTTGGTAGACACCGCCACCACTTCTGGGGTGATAATGCTCATGTTCTTCTTTGCCCTGGTTTTGAGCCAATTGTTTATCCGAGAAAACCTGCCCCAACAAATTGCTGCCCTGATACTGGGAGTCTCACCCAATAAATACATCATACTACTAATGATCAATATATTCCTAATCTTTATTGGTATGATAATGGATGATGTGAGCGGCATTACATTGACAACACCACTGCTCATGCCTCTGATGAGAGGATTGGGAGTTCATCCCCTCCAATTTGCTGCTATTATAGGTACCAACCTGGGCATGGGCTGCATGACACCGCCCACGGCTCCTCTCCTGTATTTGGGGGCACGTGTTGCCAATGTGAATATGAAAGACATGCTTAAACCAGCCATAATCATGATAATCTTTGGAATGCTACCGGGGGTACTCGCTGCGACCTATTGGCCAGTGCTTTCACTCTGGCTACCCAAAGTGGCCGGATTTATACGCTGAAAAAACTGGCTAATTGTTACTCTTATTGCACAACAAAAGGCGTTTCAGCAAGTTGCTAGGCGGAGTGAAAAGAGATATTATAAGAGGGTTATTGCTGAATAGTTACCTTGTTGAGCCTTAGTCGCTATCAAAGGAAAGAGAAGGTAAAGAGGTTAAGATGCTATGACCTCTGCACCCAGTATTTGGAGGCTGGGAGAGTAGGAGGAGCTGCACTAGCTACTTTACGGAGTTACCTCTGAAGTATATGGTAGACGTGGCAACAGCAGACCAAAAACATGTGAAATCAGCGCCAGCTGTGTCTTCAAATCGATTAAGACGAACCCTAACCTGGCTATCTAAAGTCTGCAAAGACAGAAAATTCCTAGCCCTGCTGGGCATATTAGCTTTGGGTGCCTATCTCAGGTTATGGAACATCCACCATTTATTCAATATATTTGAAGACTTCGATGAAGGTGTTTACTCACTTGGTGCTCGCTTCATTTCTCAGGGATATTTACCCTACCAGGACTTCACACTGTGTCACCCCCCTCTATACGACCTCGTGCTGGCCTCTGTCTACAAGATATTCGGTTATGGCTTCTTTGAAGGTAGATATTTCTCCGTAGCGCTATCCGTAGCTTGCATCATCCTCATTTATCTGGTGGGCAAGAAAATGTATCATCCCACGGCCGGGATTGTCGCCGCAGCCCTCTTTGCGGTTTCTCCAGATATGGTCTATTTTGGGCGCCTCGCTGTTCAGGAGACACTGGGCATATTTTTGATACTACTAGCTATCTATTTCGCCATTGATTTTATCCAAAATAAGAAACGAAATAGAATTTTCCTCTGTGGGCTCGCTTTAGGGTTAGCGGTGGCTACGAAATATCTTTTTATCCCGGCTGCAATCGCAATTATTCTAACAATCATTCTGCTAACCATGGGAGAACGTTTCTGGGAGTCATTGAAAACTCTAGGCAGACCGGTACTCTGGCTCATATATCTTTGCTTTGCCTCAATCTTTTGTTCACTTCTAATGATTCTTAAGTGGTCAATGAAACTAGATGTCTCGATTCCCTTCTTTGAACCTTTGTATTGGTCAGTTGACGATGTGGCAGTCACCATCCTAATTTTTTTGCTTCCCTTGGTTATCTCCTTGGTGATTTTGGAAAGGAATCTCCCTATTAAACAGTGGTGGTTTGGGCTATGGGGACTCCGTCATAACCACGGGCTAAGGATGCTGTTAGCCGGAAGTGTTCTTGGATTTATTTTTATTACCGGTTTCTTCTGGGCTAAAGCACCGCAGGAATTTCTCTCGCAGACCATCCTACTGCAGCAAAATCGACTAGGAACTACATTCCCATCCCTCGTTGAGATGATTCGATATGCCCCTTCGGCTCCGGCTTCTGTGATTATGGACCTCTTACCCGTTCTGTTTGTCATACCCTTAGTCTTTGCCCTTCTGAATAAACGAGGCTTCTCTAAGAGTGATTGTTTCCTATCGATGACATTGGTTGTCTCTTTTGCTTTCTGTCAGTTATTCCCTACTGCGCCGAGATACTATGTTTCAGCCTTTCCCTTCTTGTTGCTTGGCATATCGCAGTTTATGCCTCCACTGGATACTAAGATGCTTGCCAGCAGATTTGAGATGCTTAGTAGCAGCTTCAAAGCTGGCGTGCTAGTGGTGTCATCTGTATCCCTTATTTTTATGAGTGTAACTATTGTCCAGCTTACCACCTGGACGGGCTATGATGTCTTTAGGGTTGGATTCCCTTCCATCGACGAGCATGTATATCGAGAAACTATAGACTACCTCGAAGGAGCCGGGGCAAAGAAGATATATGCCGATAACCCTACCTTTTCGGCTTTATCACCGAATCTGGATAGCACTCTCGCCTTCGATACCTTCGCCCTGTTATGGCTGGAGGACAGGCCACCAGAGAGGATAGTCAGGGATATGATTGATGAAGGAGTTGACTATGTAGTTCTTAGCCCGTGGCTAAATATTTGGGGCGATCCATATAAGAAAGAGGTTCCACTTGCCGAAGAGGTTCGACGTAACGCTAGGTTGGTGAAGGTAATAGCCCCTAATCCCCTTTTCCGTGTTAATATCTACATGCTAGGTGCCAAAAGCGAGGGTGTCTTTAATGGAGACTTCGACCGGTGGGTGGAATATAAAGATAAGGAAATTAGATTACCACTTGGCTGGGACCCGGTGCTTATTACTGGCGACGGGGACAGGGCTGTTATTGAGGAGACTTATATTGCTGGAGAGAAGTGCGTAGGCTTCATTATATATGAAGATGGCTTGCGGGATGATAAATACGATTCCACCAAAGCTGGAATTGTGCAAGATATACTATTCCCTGAGATAGAACTAAAGGTTCAGGTTTTCCCAACAGTGAATACTGTGATTACGGGGCGTGCGCTGGGACCTAGTATTGATTTTGTTGACAGTCACGGGCATAGCTTGATGGTCGGTTTTTCCGATGAAGTTGATGGAGAGGAACTTATTCGATATGGAGATGGCAGCAGGATTTCAATAGTCAAGAATGCTCAGTTATATCAATGGTCTGAACACACGATAGATTTGTTGGCCTATTGGAATCAGGCAGGTTGGCAGCAACCAGAGAAAATCAGGGTCTGTTTAGTTATTTCCACCTATTACTCGCAGCCAGGATATTATGCTCTGTATGTTGCGAAGGTAGAAACAGAAGGAGCCAAAGCAGGAACTATCAAATAGTGAGTTGAGGAGCTATTATAATTACAGCAGGCCTTTCTAGGTAGTTCCCAAACTTTTCTTTGAGAAGAAGCAACTAATTCCTGGCCTGCAGCAGCTACTTTCTAGGCTTAAGCGTTAAACAAAATGACGGAATGTGCAATGTACGTGGACGGGGAGTTTGAGCAGAGTCGAACTCTACCTGAAACAAAGATTCTGTGTTTCTTTTAGCTATTTTCTATGACTTCTCTCTTCTTATTCTACTTCCAGTCTAACATCATAACTGGACTCCTTTTCGGGGGGCAGGTCAAAGAGTAGTACAGCCCTTGGGCGTGAGTGGTTCTATGCTTAGACCTCGTCCTCACCTCCACCTTGGTCATCTCCACCATCATCGTCCACTTGAGTCTCGACAAGCCTCACCTTTACTGCCTGCGGACGGCCTTTACTGTCCTGACCCATCTCAAATTCCACTTCCTGCCCTGCTCTAAGGCTAGAAAATTCCACTCCCTCAATCTCGTTGCGATGGAAGAACAGGTCTGTTTCATCCTCTGCCTTGATAAACCCAAAACCACGGTCCATAAGCCGTCTGATTGTGCCTTTTGACATAGGACACCTCCTTAAAGAAAGCCCACTGGCTAGTCTTAAAGATTATTATACTACATAATACGGCGGTATACATAAAGAAGCCTTGCGTCTTCGAATGATTAACTAGCCTAAGGCAGCGTGATTGCACTATTTAGCGGAATGTGACACTGTTCATTACTCCCCAGCTATATTTATTCTGAAGGGGATGGTTTGGGATATATTGCGACTATGCAACCAGAGGATTATTTATCTACCTCACCCCCCGGTCCCCTCTCCTTCAAAGGAGAAGGGGAGGAAGGAAAAAAGAGAGGCGTTAGCCTCTCTTGGACACCCGGTCAGGTTAGCCTCTTTAAAGCGAGAAGACAGGATTTGAGGTGGCGTAGTACCTCTTAGACGGACTCTACACAGTACTATAGTAATCCCAGAAAAGTAGGATTGACAGGAGGAGGGATGAGCAGTACAACTAATATAGGGTATATGCCATTTGGCGAATCCAGGGCTGAGGGGAGAAGTGAATTACCCCCCAGCAAGCTGGGGGGCATCTTAAGATTAAGACTTTTCGAACATGCGTAGTTGGAGGGAGTTTTGTTCATGGATTTGATATTCAATATATTTCCGTATTATGTCAGCAGTAACT
>Ga0209979_1004473_pt1 | contig 11536 bp, 9 predicted proteins | sample AnhtaG_FD_183114 | JGI IMG/M metagenome (GOLD analysis project Ga0209979, IMG submission 183114) | Deep subsurface microbial communities from Anholt, Denmark to uncover new lineages of life (NeLLi) - Anholt_01485 metaG (SPAdes) (version 2) | ecosystem: Environmental > Aquatic > Marine > Oceanic >...
CGATGCTCAGGTATTCGCTTCAGGCTCCGGCGCAGACTACCCAGCATCGCTTGAAATGTCATTTGCTTTGCCACTTGCTCTCTTCCCATTTCCAAGAATTGTCAGCTCATGCTCTTGCCACCCCCTAATACCATGCCACATGGCCATATTTAGAATTGCTGCTATGGGAAGAGGCGGGGTAGGGCGTAAGGCCTGCCCTGCCAGTCCAGGGGCAACCGCGAGGATCGCCCCTCCGGCGGCCTACATCGAAAAGTCTAAGTGGGAAGTCCAAAAGTCGTAAAAACGTACTCTGGAGCTTGACCTAGCATGGGCACCTTGGTATAATCAGAAACTATGGGGATCAAAGCATCCCGTCTCCGGCGCACCTTTCTTATCCCCCAGACAGGCCGGGCATGTCAACCAATTATGGCACAAAACGGGTGCAAGATCAAGTAGCTGGTGCTGTGCTGAGAAACCTTGGAGTGGAATAGAGCATGCGTCCGCAGGAACCCGTCGTGACGCTGAAATTGAACAGCCGCCTGCCCCTGGTGCTGCTCACAGTATTCCTGTTCCAGCACCTCGTCAGCCCCTCCCGGGTGTGGATCTACCTCATCTGCGGCCTGGGAGGGTTGCTGGTGGTATCTTACCTGTGGGCGAGGGAGATGGCCGAGAGGGTGCGGGCCTTTCGGGATCTGCGCTACACCTGGATCCAGGTGGGTGACCTGCTGGAGGAGCAATTCGCTCTGGTGAACTACTCCTTCCTGCCTGTCCTGTGGGCAGAGATCAACGATGGCTCCGATGTGCCTGGCTACTCTGCCAGCCGCGTGGAGGCGACCCCCGCCAACAGCGAGCGGAACTGGACTACTCAAGGTCATTGTCGACAGAGGGGGCTCTTCACCCTGGGCCCCTGGCAGGTGCGGATGGGCGATCCCTTTGGCCTCTTTAGAGCTGTCCTTCAGTATCCTGAATTTGAGACCCTGCTCGTCTATCCCCCGGTAGCCAATCTGCCGCCTATCCAATTGCCCGAGGGGACCACTACTGGCAGCATCCGCTCCCACGTGCGGTCGCTTCACGTCACCACCAATGCGGCTGGCATACGGGAGTACGCCCCCGGTGACAGCTTGCGCCGCATCCATTGGCTTTCCACAGCTCGTAGGCAGAAGATGATGTCCAAGGAATTCGACCGGGAGCCCTCGGGCGATCTGTGGATCATCCTGGACATGGATGGGGGAGTGCAGGCCGGGGAGGGTGAGGAATCTACCGAGGAGTACGGCGTGATCCTGGCCGCATCCCTGGCCGATCGCGTCCTGAGGGAAAATCGCGCTGTGGGGCTGGTGGCGCGCGGCGGAGAGCGGGTCTTCATCCCCCTGGGCAAAGGGCGAGGGCAGATATGGCGCATACTCCGGGGGTTGGCCCACGTTACCACCGCCAGCAATGGCACCCTTGCCGAGACGCTGGAGGAGGAGAGGAAGAACCTGAGGCGAGGGACCACGGCCCTGATCATTACTCCCTCCACCGATCCATCGTGGGCGGGCGAGCTTCTGGCGCTGAGCCAACGGGGGATTGCGACCACGGCCATCCTCCTAGATGCGGCCTCCTTTGATGGCCGCACGGAGGGCCGGACGCTGGCCATGTGGGCTCTGCTGGCTGATCAGGGTATCCCCAGCCACATTGTCGCTCAAGGCTATCCCTTCCAGATACGGCTCCAACAGCCGGCTGGCCGTTGGGAGTTCAAGGTGCTGGGCACCGGGCGGGCCATTGCCGTGCGCCGGCCGCACAGAGTGAGAGTGTAGAGCGCATGGGGCTTGTGATTCGACTATTTCGCGCGCTGAGAACAGAGGAAGGGTGGCTGACCTTCATCATGGGCCTGGCTCTGGTGCTCTGTCTGCCCCTCGTCATGGTGGAGATCAGTTGGGTTGCCGGGCTGAGCATCACCGTGCCTGTCGCGCTGGCAGCCTACCTGCTGGGCATCCTGCTGGCCAAATCCCCCCTCCCCGGCTGGCTGGCGACCCTTGTGTCCGGGGTGATAGGGGCCGAGTTCGTGGCCAACCAGATAGGCCGCATCCTTCCTTCCCCCTTCCCTGTGGTGGAGGAGATAGCCCCAGGAGTGAGATGGCTGTGGCAGTTATGGTGGACCCACACCCTGCCCCCTTACCTTCCCTTCCGGGAGTTGGCCCTCCAGGCCTGGGAACGGGCCGAGCTGTTCTATGCCCGCATCTGGTGGTGGGGCTACTCCGCGCTGACGGGTGAGCTCTTCACCGATCCGGCCAGCACGGTGTTCCTGCTGTTGATCGGACTGACGATATGGGGGATCAGCGCCTACGCCACCTGGGGCCTCTATCGCCGGCGGCAAGTGCTGGCCTCCTTCCTGCCAGTGGGGCTGGGCCTGACGGTGAATGTCTTCTACAGCCGCCAGGGACAGTGGTACCTCCTGGGTTTTCTGACGGGAGTGATCTTCCTCTCCGCCTGGGAGCATTTCTTCGCCCTGGAGCAGAAGTGGAAGCGCACCGGAGTTGATTACTCGGAGGCCATCAGGCTGGACGTGGCCATGGCCGGGCTTCTCACCTCCGCCCTTCTGTTTGGCCTGGCCTTTATCTTCCCCTACGTCACCACCTACAAGGTGGCCGTCCTCTTCTGGAAGTATGCCGAGCAGCCCTGGCGGGTGATGGCTCATACCGCCGATCGGCTGTTCAATGAGGTGGAGAACCCCGCTGGCCCTGAGGGGGAGGGCCCAAAAGTCCCCGCCGGGCCCATAGTGGGTGGCATACCTATGAGCGCCATCTCCGGACTGCCCCGACTGCACCTGCTGCGCAGGGGAGAGGAACTGGGCACTCGGGTGGTGATGTATGTGGATACCGACGAACCACCCCCACCCCCCCGTGAGGAGGAGTTCTACCTCAGGCTCGAACTGTCAGAGAGAGCCGCCAAGCACTATTGGCGGAGCATGACTTACGATGTGTACAATGGGCGGGGGTGGCAGAACTCGGCTGAGGAAGAGCGGTCCCTCTTGGCCAATCAGGCTGTCTCTAACCCCGAGGAGTGGGAGGCGCGCAAGAGGCTGGAGCAGGAATTTGAGCTTCTGACCCCCTACGAGTTGGCCCTCTACGCTGCCAACCAGCCCTTCATTTTCGACCAGCCGGCCCGATCCAGGTGGCGGGACGCCGGAGATCTGATCGGCGTGGAGAGCTCTTCGACAGAGATCACCTACACCGCTATCTCGCTGGTGCCCGATGTCACATCTGACCAACTGCAGGCCGCAGGGGACGAGTATCCTCCATGGGTGAGGGAGCGGTACCTGCAGTTGCCAGATATCCTGCCCCCACGGGTAAGGGAACTGGCTGAGCAGGTGGTGGAGGAGGCGGAATCACCCTACGATCAGGCGCTGCTCCTTGAGGAGTACCTGCGCAACTACAAATACACTCTGGATATCCCCTCACCCCCTCGCAACCGGGATGTGGTGGATCACTTCCTCTTTGACCTGCAAAAGGGCTACTGTGACTACTATGCCTCAGCCATGGTAGTCATGGCCCGCAGCGTGGGTCTTCCGGCCCGCCTGGCGGTGGGCTACTCCATGGGTGGCTACGACCACGCCCGGGGCAAGTACACCGTTATCGAGAAGGATGCCCACTCCTGGGTGGAGGTCTACTTCCCCCACTACGGCTGGATCGAGTTCGAGCCCACCGCAGCGCGGTCTGTCTTCTACCGTCCCGGTGCGCCTTCATCCCGATTGGGTGCGGGAACCACACGGGGTCTCCCTCCCAAGTCCCTGCCCGAGGAGAAGACTGGTACTGCGGCTGGATGGGACTGGCGGTCAGTGGCCATCGCCGGGGGATTGGCGCTCTGGCTGGCCTTCCTGGCCATATCCGGATGGCGCCACTGGCGGCAGGCACGGATGACGCCGGCGGACTATGTGGGCCACTTCTGGGAGCGGCTGATCCGCTATGGGATGCGATTGAATGTGATGCTTCGGCCCAACCAGACGCCGGTGGAGTACGCCCAGGCGTTTAATGGCCGGCTCCAGGAGCGGGGGCTGGACACGACCCACTGGACGGAGCGGATGGCGCGGGAGATCCGGCTGGCACGGCGCGAGGTCAACTTCCTCACCGAGGCCTATGTCCGAGCCCGCTATAGCCCTGGTCCTCTGACGGAGCAGGACAAGTACCGAGTCATACGCACCTGGAAGCAACTGCGCCGACGGCTGCTCTTCCTCTGGCTTGCGCCAGTGGTACCATAAGAGGCAGAAGGCGGAATGCAGAAGGCAGAAGGCAGAACAGTTCTGATTTCTGCCTTCTGCCTTCTCACTTCTGATGGCTGATAGAGGGGGGAGGGGAAGGTGAGGACGAGCATGACCTCGCGGGAGCGTCTGCTGTGCGCCATGAGTTCGCAGGAGCCAGATCACGTGCCACTGTGGAATCTCTGGCGCTCCAAGGCGCAACCCTTCGACGGGCGCAGCCCACAGCGCATCCCCACCGTGCTGGGCCTGGGACTGGATGACACGCTGCGCCTGGAGCCGCCGTGGGGGATCTCCCCTGAAGTGAGGGTCACCTGCTGGAAGGAGCACCCCGCCGGGGAACGCTACCCCATTCTGCACAAGGTATACGAAACGCCCCAAGGCCCGCTGAAGACCGTGGTGCGCACCAGCCAGGATTGGCCACACGGCGACGACATCCCCCTCTTCAGCGACTACAACCTGCCCCGGGCCAGAGAGTTCCTGGTGAAGGGGCGGGAGGATTTGGATAAGCTGGCCTACGTCCTGATGCCTCCGGATGATCAACAAATCGTCGCCTTCCGGGAGGAGGCCCGGGCCCTGCGCGCCTTCGCCGACGAGCATCAGGTGCTGATTGAGGGTGGGCGCATTGAGGGCGGCGACGCCGCATTCTGGCTGTGTGGCGTCGAGCCGCTGCTGATAGCCGCCGTGGAGCAGCCCGGTTTTGTGGCCGAGCTTTTGGCCTTCATTGAGCGTTGGGAGCGGAGGCGCATCGAGCTGTGTCTCGACGCGGGTGTGGAGGTGATCGTGCGGCGAGGCTGGTACGAGACACCCGACCTTTGGTCCCCGCGCCTCTTTCGACAGTTGATCGCTCCCATGCTCCAGCGGGAAGCGGCCTTGGCCCACCAGGGTGGGGCGAAGTTCCGCTACATCATGACCATGGGGATCATGCCCATTCTGGAGGAGTTCGTGGAGATGGGCGTGGACGTGCTGGCCGGGGTGGACCCGGTGCAGGGCGGCGCGGACCTGGAAGTGGTAAAGGAGAGACTGGGTGGCAGGGTGTGCATCATGGGCGGCATGAACGCCGCCATCACCCTGGGGCCGGGCTCCTCACGGGAGGATATCCGCCGGCCAGTGACGGAGGCCGTCGAGGTGCTGGCCCCCAGTGGGGGGTTCATCCTTTATCCGGTGGACCAGATATTTCAGGACACTCCCTGGCAGAACGTGCTCACCCTGATCGAGTGCTGGCGGGAGATGGCCGACTATCCAATTGCGGTGGGGAAGTAGCGTTACAATGGTTGTCCGATGAGACGGTTTACGGTAGAATAGCGGTTGGTGCTTTTCGATAGTGAGGCATTGCTACCTCAGTGGGGCAAAGGAGTAATCGCTTTGCCTGACCTGCTCCGGACCTATCAGTTCCTTGAGCGCGAAGCTCCTACTTTCGCCGAGCGGGTGCACGAACCAGCGCGGGCAGCCTACGGCGGGGAGTAGGAGGCGGCAGAACTGTGGGACTGAGCAGAGATGAGTTGGAGGAGATCAGGCGGAGTTTCGGGGAGTTGAGAGGATAGGGTGGGAGCTTACGATCCTGAAAAGCACCATCGGCGCTTCATCCGCCTGCCAGAGTACGACTTACCCAACCGCGGGCGTATTTCGTGACGATCTGCACCCATGGGGGAGAATGTCTGTTCGGCGAGGTAGTGAATGGCCAGATAGGTGTTAGGCGGATACGGGCGGATAGTGGAAGATGAGTGGCACAATACGGCGCAATTGCGTCCGTATGTAGCCCTGGATGCATACGTGGTGATGCCCAACCATTTTCACGGGATTGTTTGGATTGTGCGTGACGATGCTGGTAGGACCATGGCACGTTGTAGTAGGGGGCGAGGCACCGCCTCGCCCCCTACTGCTAATCCCGCCCCCACTCATCTTTCAGAATGGCATACTCCAGGCTGTCCACCAAAGCCTGCCAACTGGCCTGTATGATGTTTGTGGAACTGCCCACCGTGCTCCAACTGCGCCCGTCGTCGGCGGAGTCAATCAACACCCGCACCTGAGCAGCAGTACCCTCTTTCTCATCCAGGATACGCACTTTGTAGTCCGTGAGGTGCGCATTCTTGAGCTGGGGATAGACTGGCAGTAGAGCCTTGCGCACCGCCTTGTCCAGGGCGTTCACCGGGCCGTTGCCCTCAGCCGCAGTGTGGATGACTTCCTCACCAATGCGCAGCTTGACCATCGCTTCGGATACCAGGCCCTGTCCCCAGCGGCTCTCCACCAGCACTGTGAAGTCCAGAAGCTCGAAAGGAAGCCGATATCCGGGCTGTGCTCTCCGCAGGAGAAGCTCCATTGATCCCTCCGCTCCCTCAAACTGAAAGCCCTGGCTCTCCAGCTCCTTGACCCGCGTCACGATGGCCCGCACCTGCTGGGGGCTCTCCTCCAGTGAGATGCCGAACTCGCGGGCCTTGGCCAGCACGTTGGCCTTGCCCGACAACTCCGAAACGACCACCCGGCGGCGGTTGCCCACCAGCGCAGGGTTGATGTGCTGATAGCTCTCCTCGCATTTGGCCATAGCGTCGGCGTGCATGCCCCCTTTGTGGGCGAAGGCGCTGGCCCCCACGTAGGATTGGAAGGGATTGTGGCTGAGGTTGGCGATCTCGGCCACATACTGCGAGACCTCGGTGAGATGTGCCAGTTGTTCGGGGGACAGGCACTCTACCCCCATCTTGAGCTGAAGATTGGGTATCACCGAGCATAGATCGGCATTGCCACATCGCTCGCCGTACCCGTTGATGGTGCCCTGCACCTGCACCGCTCCATGTTCCACACCCATCAGGGTGTTGGCCACGGCCAGCTCTCCATCATTGTGGGCATGGATGCCCAGTGGCACATCTATCCTCCGCCGCACCTGATCCATGGCCTGGGCGATCTCGGAGGGCAGGGCCCCGCCATTGGTGTCGCACAGGATAATCCGTTCCGCGCCACCCCGAGCCGCAGCCCTCAGTGTCTCCAAGGCATAGTCAGGATTGGCCTCCAAGCCGTCGAAGAAGTGTTCGGCATCGTAGAAGACGCGCTGGCCGTGGGCCCGCAGAAAACAACAGGTATCGGTGATCAGGCGAAGGTTCTCCGCCGGGCTGGTGCGCAATACCTCACGCACATGCAGGTCCCAACTTTTCCCCACCACGGCCACTACCCCGGTGTTAGCAGCTAGTAATTGCTGCATATTGGGGTCCTCGCTCGGATCCATCCCCACCCGGCAGGTCATGCTGAAGGCGGTCACCGTGGCCTGGCACAGGCCCAGGTGGGGCGCGCGCTCGAAGAAAGCCGCATCTTTGGGATTGGAGCCCGGCCATCCCGCCTCGATGTAGTCAATCCCCAACTCATCCAGCTTACGAGCGATCTTCATCTTATCCGCCAGCGAGAAGGAGACCCCCTCTCTCTGAGCCCCGTCGCGAAGAGTTGTGTCGTACAATTCCAGGCTTTTCATCTCTCCCCCTTTCTACTGTGAAGGACCAGCCCTTTCGGCTCCCACAGCTCCCGTAGCTGTGCAATCTCCCTCGCAGCGGTGCAGGGGGAGGATGGAGAGGGCAACAAAAAACCTCCCTGTGGGAGGTTTTGGATACTACGTGGTGTGAACTGACACCTGGTGATCATCCCCTCCCAGCAGGCAATTGCTCCTCAATAATAGTGTCTATGAGGAGCGCAATGAAGTGGATGATAAGAGTATACCGATGGTATCCGTTGGGCATGAGCATCACGAACCCTGAGAATCTATTTGGTGAGGATAACGCTAGAGCTCAGCACCGCGGCTTGTCCGCGTCCGCTGGAGCGAATTGTGTGCTGCGAATGGGAAGTGGCTTTACAGGCTTTTCTCACGGATTGGCATGTAGTAGTCGATTAGGAACGGCCCTTTGCCTACCGTATGTGGATGAATGTGGTGCTCCAACTCCAGTGACGGTTGATTCGCGTAGTCGTAGTTATCAGGATAGCCGATCGTGTAGCGGTCATGTTTCTTTACCCAATCGACCAGCTTCGGCCAGTTTGACTGCATCTGGCCGATACCTTTGCTGGTGATAACGGCATAGAGACCACCGGGGAAATCCATGACACACACATCGTCGTCCACTGGAAAATCGTCGGGAATCGTGATCCAGAATTCGTAGCCTCGCAGTTTCGGTTGGTGAATCGGCACCGGATTGTTGCGCCCGAAGACTTGATGCAGTGTCGGGTTATCAAACAACCCTTTTGGTTCGGCCCAGCTCTTCAGTTTAGCCCAGGCTTCGTTCTCAGGTGTCTCACTATCCCTGACGTGAAAGACTGCAACACGCATCCGAGGGAGCTGTACGATTTTGACCATTTCGTTCATTGCCCTTATTCTTACTCATCAGCGAACTACTTATTAGGCCGATAGTATTTGCCTAATCGCCCAATTTGGGATATTAGGCGGACATTCTCAGGCGTATAGGCAGAAGTCTGGTGCACCTAACGTGCTTGTCACAACCGAATAAAGTGATTAACCATATTCTAGCGCGAAATGATGAATTGTCAAGATACACTTCAGGCTAACAGGCGGGACAGCACCTCCAATGGTCTACTGCTCTCATCTGGCGCGGCGAGCCAGCAAGCGGTCACGCACGCCTTGAGGGTCAAAGCGAGACTCATTCTGCATTCGCACCGCGTCCGGTTGGACTTTTCGTTGTTCCAAGTACGCTTCGACTTCCGACGGCCGTGGGAGGTAATAGCCGATCACGTGATAGACATCGGCGAGATTCAAGGATGGATACTGCTGGACGATTTCTTCAGCAGTTGCGCCGTCAGAGAAGGCCGCGATAACGGTGTCTACTGTCACGCGTGTTTTACCGACGCGAACAACACCATTCGTGTCGATTTGAAGAGGAATTACTTCTGTGGCAGATGAGAGAACCATCGGATTTGCCTCTGATGCCACTATTTCAAGTGAACATCGCGGTAAAGTCCACTTGGGATAGTCCAGTGATTGGTAAGGCACGAGACACAAGGCGGGCAAACTACTTATTAGCCCGCACCCTCTATTGCTCTGATTGTTCCCGCGACAATATTTCTATCATCTAAAAACTCTGCTGGGTCAGCGTCCTTCCCATGCTCCCACATGAGTGAGAAGAACCAGATGCCACTGTCTCCAATACAGAAATCCGCGGGTGTGAAAGTCATCTTGGAATCAAGCGGTGGCTCTGGTCGTCCAGGGTTATACTCCGCTGGCCAACCAAAGGCCTCACCTTTCCAAGGCTTCCCCTCAGCGTGCAACTTGGCCGCAAACTTTCTGACTTCATCAAGGTCTGGAATGACGATGGGTATGATAGAGACGTAATTCTCATACGTCTCAACTCTAGCCTTAGCGGTGACCATGTTTCTCCTGCTCCTTTCGCCATGCTTCCAGGATGTCATTTTGATATTCTACCAGAATCCTTTCAATCTCGTTCAGTTCGTGATCTGGAAATCTTCTCGACTTTGCTAATGCAATAGGAGTCATCCAATACTTTGCTTCCTTGCCTTCTTTCCCAACATGGACATCGGGCGGTTCATCGAGGTCTGCTTCGTAAAACCAGAATCGGTAGCCCTTGATTCGTAAGACAACAGGCATAGCGTTTTCTCTTTGAGCATTTGGGTTCGAGTGATGGTAAGACTTCGGCACTAACCTGTGCGGGCTAACGGATGCGAGTTCAGCCGCCGCGCGGGTACGGGAAAGCACCTTTGCCGTAAAACCAAGCTGAAAGCGTGTGGAGCCGCCGATTTGCGGCGCGATAGCGCGGTCGGCTGCAACCGCTTGTTAGGCAGCGTCCTACTATTTTGGGATCACACGGCATATCTCAACCGCAACGCCCACATTGTTTTTCAAGTATAGCATCCAGTCAATCTGGTGACTTGCCACGCGTTCCCTTTCTGATTTCACCTCAGAGAACAGAGGCTTCCCATCGCGGGCTAAGAAGAGATCGGGAAGTCCGCTTCGGTTATCGCTGAAGTTTACAAGCAGGCGGCGTATAATCTGGATAAGCTGTTGGTCAGTCAGTACTCGCGTTGCCATGAGTAAGCTATCAACTTTGGCCAGTCGCGTCCAGTCAATTGGTCTACAAGGTTTACCCCTATGACGGCGAAAGGCGGATTTCAGTTCAGCCTCGATGTTAGCCTTTCGTAGACCAAACAACTTAGATTGAGTGAGTTCTGCTACGCGCTTTTCAATCAGCTTTTTGCGCCGGGGGGAAAAATCGGGAGAGAAGAAATCAAGCGGCATGTCTTGCATAGCGCTGGGAAGCTCACCAAATTTCGGGGTGAAGACACCTGGTAATCGGGCAAAGATAACATCCCAAAACAACAAGGCCATAATTGCCCACCAATATTCATTCTCAGTCCACGTGGCTTTGTAACCAAGTTGGCTGTAATGCTCTAGGGCAAGCTGTTCAATGGTCAGAGTCTGCCCTTCACTACCTATAAATCGCGCTTTGCCCCGTTCTGTACTAAGCCTTTTTGTTTCGATCCAACGGATGGGAATCCCTTGCTCTTCGGTCGGACGTTTTATTGATGACTTTGCTGATCTGTCTTCCCGCGCTGCTTTTGGTTTGGATTCGTGCTTGGTCGGCTTGCTCTCTGTAGTGCTCAACTGAGGAGATGTGTCAAGAACGACCAAATGGCCCGCTCCCACGACAATTCGCCCACCATCTACGCATTGTACATGGGAAACTCGCTTTACAAATTCGATATGTGCGATAGCTTTGCCAGCCAGGCTAGCCACAACCAGCCTTTCACTGGCCCAAGCGATAACTCTATCCGCCTTGGAATCAAGACTCAATTTGGCACCACGTGGAGCAGCAAAACGCCCTGCCGCTTTCCTACCTTGCAGAATAAGCACTTGTTCATCAGCACCGATAGCCCAGATTGTGCCAGTTGGATCTAAAGCGACCTTATCTAGCACTTTGCCTTTGCGCTTGACTTGCCCGCTGATTTTACCATTGACTAATTCAAAGATTGCGTCATCAGCAGTGACAACAACACGACTCCCATCAGCAGCTACGGCCAACCCACGCACTGCTGCTGGTCCAAGTGATATGGTGAGGGTTATTTCCCCAGAGCGTGAGATCGACTGTCTTTGTGGCACCGACCAATGCCAACGCAGCCTTCCTCGATTGCTTAAAGCAAAGACATTGCCCAAACTAGAAAAGACGACAAGATTGGAAGTTGCACTAACGTAGTAAGGACTAGTACACGGTTTCATAAATTGTCCGACTATGGATCACCGATTTGTTCCATTCGCCGTCTGAGATCGTCTCGCGTGAAGTTCCAGCGGAAAGGCTTTGCCGTGCGATTGTATAGCTCCTGAAAGCC
>Ga0209979_1004474_pt1 | contig 11532 bp, 9 predicted proteins | sample AnhtaG_FD_183114 | JGI IMG/M metagenome (GOLD analysis project Ga0209979, IMG submission 183114) | Deep subsurface microbial communities from Anholt, Denmark to uncover new lineages of life (NeLLi) - Anholt_01485 metaG (SPAdes) (version 2) | ecosystem: Environmental > Aquatic > Marine > Oceanic >...
GCTTTCGGTATCTGAACGCTCGCAGAGTAGCTATGCTTGCATCGCCCACCAGGCAAACACTTCCTCCATTCCCCCCTTTGCCCCCATCGGGTCCCCCGAAAGGCACAAATTTCTCCCTACGGAAACTTACTACACCATTGCCTCCATCACCGCCCTTGACATAAACCTCAACTCGGTCAATCAATTATCAACTCTTCTATTAAGGTTATCATATTATGCTTTATTATAATCTATGTTAAGAAGTGGAGTAAAACTAATAATTATAAGCGTGTGGGAAATGTGGAAACCCTGTTCCCCAGCGTTGGCGGATTTAGTGGAGGAGCTGTGGAGAAAAATGGGGGGTTGTGGAATTGTCTAACGTTCAGCGAAGGGTGGTGAAAAAATAAGGCTTTGAAAAAATAAGATATAACAAAAACGGAGTTATCCACAAAGTGAGGGAGATTTCCACACAAAATAGGGGTTTTTCCACACAATTATGTCACCTTGGGACTATGTCTGGTGACAGAGGGTTAGCCTGCTTTGTTGTAGAGCCCCTCTCTGATCTCAAGCAGGTCGCGGAGCAAGGCAGCATCGGTATTGATATCAGTGGTAATCTTTTGGTATCCGTGGAGGATAGTGCTGTGGTCTCTACCTCCCAACTCCCTCCCGATTTGGGTCCAGGAGCATTGCAGTTCCTCCCTGAGAAGGTACATCGCCATCTGGCGTGCCACGGAGAGAGGCCTGTCTCGTCTCTTCCCCTGAAGCGTCTCCGAAGGGAGGCCATAATAGGTTACTACCGCGTTCAGAATTATGGCAGGGGTGAGGGTGCGTCTATGGGCATCGGTGGTTATCTCCGCCAGAGCTTTAGTTACAAGCTCAGTAGTCAGCGACTCCTTGATAAGTCTGGAGAAGGCCAAGACGCGGTTGAGCGCTCCCTCGAGCTCCCTGATATTCTTCTGGATGCGACGGGCGATCAGGTCCAGCACCTCGGGGGGCACCGCTGACTTCTGCTCTTCTGCCTTCTTCTGGAGGATGGCGATCCTGGTCTCCAGGTCCGGCGGCTGCATATCAACGATCAGTCCCCACTCGAAGCGGGAGCGCAACCTGTCTTCGAGCAGGGTCAGGGACTTTGGAGGGCGATCACAGCTAATGACGATCTGTCTATTTGCGTTATGCAGGTCGTTGAAGGTATGAAAAAGACCCTCTTGAGTTTGCTCTTTGCCGGCGATGAACTGTATGTCGTCGAGAAGCAGGACATCTACACTGCGATATTTGTTCCTGAAGTCCTCGCTCCTCCCCTCCCTAATACCGCTGATGAACTCGTTGGTGAACTGCTCGGCGGTTACATACATCACCCGCGGACAGCATCGGCACGATACCCAACCGATGGCATGCAGGAGGTGAGTTTTTCCTAGTCCCACCCCACTGTAAATGAATAGAGGATTATAGCTGCTGCCAGGGTCATTCGCCACTCTTTGAGCCGCGGCGTGTGCCAGGCGATTGCAGGTGCCTACCAAAAATGTGTCGAAAGTGTACCTACGATTGAACGTTGGCGGGCTGGCTCGTTGACTGAGTTGCTGACTGGAGAGGGAGGGGGGTGAAGGGCCTAGTTCTCCTTCCTCATCACCCAGATGGACTTGAAATTGTACCTTTAAAGTGCGCCCGGTAATGCCGCTTAAGGTCTTCTCAATCAAAGGGTTTAGGCGTTTTTCCAGCGACTCGGTGACGAAACTGCTTGGTACCCCAACGATGAAATTGCCATCCCGTTGGGCCAATCCCACCGTATTCTTTAACCAGGTTTGATAGTTTGCTGGGCTTACTTTAACTTGTAGCTCTTCGAGTGCTGCCTGCCAGACCTCTGCCGCTAATCTCGCCTTCATGCCATCCCTCGTTGCTATAACTTAACAAAGCAGCTGCAGCACCGGTGAGCGGTGTTTTAGCGCACAAGCAGGAACAACATCGAGTTGTTCTTACATGAACATTAGGAGAAAAGGACACTACCTACTGGAAAACCTACTTTACGCCGTATCGCATCTCCCAAAAGAGATGCGTTTCCCGTCAGCAGCGGCACTTCTGGGGGGAACCTTGGGGAGACTAGATTATTGCTTTTTCGAATAAGGCAAAAAAGAGGATAACTGCTTGGGGAACGTGGCTACAACAATAACAGACGGTGGGGCTTGGGTCAAGATGTTTTCCTGGCATTTTTGGGAAAACAAAAAATGTAGCCTAAAGGATATTTTTGCTTTTGGCGACAGCAAAGGATAGGATAAGGCTGAAGGTGGCATAAAGGCGGGGCACCGTCCCAAGGTGCTTTTGGGAGCGCCTGCGCGCCCTCAGTTATCTCCTTGCACACTATTCCTCGAATTTCTTGAAAACCAGGCAGGCGTTCTGGCCCCCGAAGCCGAAGCTATTGGATAGAGCCGCTTTGACATCTTTGCGTCTAGCTACATTGGGTACATAGTCCAGGTCGCAATCGGGGTCAGGGTATTCGTAATTTATAGTGGGATGGATAATGCCCTCGGTGATTGCCTTGATGCAGGCGATGCCTTCTACTGCCCCCGAAGCGCCCAAAAGATGCCCGATCATCGATTTGGTGGAGCTTATGGGCAACTGATAGGCGTAATCTCCGAAGAGCGTCTTGATTGCCAGGGTCTCGATGGGGTCGTTGATCAGTGTTGAGGTGCCGTGGGCGTTGATGTAGTCGATCTCGTTGGGTTTCAGGTTGGCGTCTTCAATTGCCCAACGCATTGCCCGGATAGCCCCGGAGCCATCACTATCGGGAGCCGTCACATGGTAGGCGTCTGAGGAGATACCGACGCCGGCAACCTCGGCATAGATTCGAGCGCCGCGGCTCAGAGCGTGCTCTAAGCTCTCGAGGAGCAGGATCCCAGCTCCCTCTGCGGGAACGAAGCCATCTCGCTTGGCGTCGAAAGGACGGCTGGCTTTGGTCGGCTCGTCATTTCTGGTGGTCAAGGCCTTCATGACGCAGAACCCGGCTACCCCTGTGGGAGATATCGCTGCCTCAGTGCCCCCAGCCACCATGACGTCTGCTTTGTTCTGCCTTATGACCTCTGCTGCATCACCGATGGCCTGGGTTGCGGCAGCGCAGGCGGTTGTTATTGTGGAAGAGAATCCTTTAAGTCCAAAGATCATGCTAATCTGCCCCGCTGCCATGTTGGGCAGGACTATGGGCATGAAAAAGGGGGTGAGCCTCATCCCCCCCCTTTTCAGGAGGACGCTGTGTCCCTCCTCGGCTTCGGGAAAACCGCCAATGCCATTGCCGACGAGCACGCCCATGCGCTCCGCGTCCTCACGGCTGAGGTTGAGCCCGGCGTCCTCGATGGCCATCCTGGCGGAGGCGACGATAAATTGGCTGAACCGAGCCATCCTTCGTGTCTCTTTGTACTCCATGTACTCGTGGGGATCGAAACCCTTCACCTCGCCGGCTATCCGGCAGGTCAGCCCGGTAACGTCGCAAAGAGTGATGTTGGCGATGCCCGACTTGCCCTCGATCAATCCCTGCCAGTATTCATCGACGGTTAGCCCCAGAGGTGTTATCGCTCCCATCCCGGTAATTACCACGCGGCGCCTTTCCCTCTTCCCCTTGCCTGGTCTCTTTGGGCGTGGTTTGGGGGAGGGTTCGACCGTTTTCTCTTTCGCGATACTGCCAAGCAGATCGTTGATTTGCTTATCAACCACTGTGGTGACCGCTTCTGCTTGTTGCCCTGTTCTCGATTTTGGCTGCCTCATCATAACCCCCTCGTATCATGTCCGGGACACGTGACCCGTATCCGTTATTTTGCCAAAGACCCCGCAAGTTTCGTCAGCATTTGGCTAATCCTCTCACAATCCACTCTCAACTCTGAATACTCTTTTTCAGTTATATATTTCAAATCTTTCACCAAGAGAAGGTGATATTTCATCTCACCAGTTGACCCCCTTGCTATTCCCACAAATTGGCTGTATTCCTTTTTGCTTAACCGATGGCTCCCTTCCATGAGATTCATCGGGATGGAGTAGGCTGAACGCTGCATTTGAGGTGCAAGACCAAATCTTTCATCCGATGGGAGCCTTTTCGTCAATTCGTATATCTATAAGACCAATTCATGGGAAAGCTTGAACACATCCAAATCTTCGACACTTCGCATTTTACCATTCATTCTATTATATCCGGACACGGTCAACGGATTACGGACACGGCTTACCTCGCTGCATCGCCTGTTTCCTGCCTCTTCATTGTGGGTAGAGCTCTGGACGCAAGCCCTTTACGTTTTCTATCACCTCGCCGACGAGGAATAGCGAGCCGGTGGCGCAGATAAGGTCCCGCTTTCCTGCCTTTGCCTGCGCCTTCGCTATGGCCTGGGCAACGTCTTCTGCTACCTCGGCTCTCAGCCCCTGGCGGGCGAACTCGCCAGCCACCGTCTCGGGGATGGTAGCCCGGGGGTGGCGAGATCGTGTCGCAATAACGCTATTGGCCATCGACGCAAGCTCAGCTACGATGCCAGACGTGTCCTTGTCGGCCGATGTCCCTATTATAAGTATTAATTGGTCAAAGTGGAAGTGCTGCTCGAGGGCTTCTTTGAGCTTCCTTGCCGAATCACCGCTATGGGCGCCATCGACGACCAACATCGGCCTGCGTCTCAGAATCTGCAGGCGACCCGGCCAATGGGTATTAGCCAATCCGACCTCTATGCACTCCCTGGGGACATCCAGGGTCTCCAAAGTGGCAACCGCTGTAGCAGCGTTCTGCAACTGATAGGCGCCAAGGAGGGGTATGTTGAGGCGGTAAGAGCCTCTCTTCCCTTTGACCTCTAGGGATTGCTCTGAAAGGTTGGAGCTAATTGTCTGCCAGGAGACATCGCTTCCCACAGTGATCAGCCTGGCCCCTCTTTCGAGGCAAGTGCCCCTGATCACCATCGCTGCCTCTTCGGCTTGCGGGGAACTGACTACAGGAATCCCCGGCTTGATAATGCCAGCCTTTTCAGCAGCGATCTGTGACAGAGTGTCGCCCAGTACCTCCCGGTGATCAAGGCTTATCGAGGTGATCACGCAAACCTCAGGAGTTACTACATTCGTGGCGTCCAGTCTCCCCCCCAGCCCTGTCTCCAGCACCTGAAAAGCGATGTCCTTCTGCTGAAAGTGGAGGAAAGCAGCGGCGGTTAGTAGCTCGAAGGTGGTAAGTTCCCCATAGGTGCGGTCACGATCCATTGCTTCAGCATGGGGTCGCAGCCTGGCTACTACATCTGCCAGTTCTCGCTTGAGAATCGGTTTTCCGTCTACGTTAATCCGTTCGCGGAGGGTAAGGAGATGGGGGGAGGTGTAGAGGCCGGTTTTATGACCAGCAGCGCGAAGCCCTGCAGCGATCATGGCTGCGGTACTGCCCTTGCCCTTGGAGCCGGCGATGTGAACAGACCCGGCGCTGAGATGGGGGTCGCCCAACCGATGCAGCAGGTCTTCCATCCGCCTCAGGTCGAACCTGTTGGCATAGGCGTATCCTGGCCACCTCTCATAGTCGGTACGCTCCAGGATAAAGTCAAGGGCCGCGGGGTAGTTCATCACACCGAATTGCGGCTATTATATCATTGACCATGAAGTCCTAACAAGCCCGCTGCTGGTGGCGAAGCCTGCTGCGTTGTATTATACTTAACTCAGTTGAGATGGTAGTGAAGGGAGAGAAGCATGAAGGGGAAAGACCTGCTCTCTATAGGCGACCTTGCGCCGGACGATGTCTGGCGCATCATCAACAACGCTGTCGAAATGAAACAGCAAGGCATCAGCTCCGTCCTTGCGGGACAGACCCTAGCCCTGCTCTTTGAGAAGCCTTCTCTGCGCACCAGGGTCAGCTTCGATGTCGCCATGCATCAGCTTGGGGGACATACCATCTATCTTTCTCAGAGTGAAGTCGGCTTAGGGAGTAGGGAGTCTGTCTCGGACGTGGCTCGGACGCTTAGTCGTTATGTCAACATTATTGCAGCTCGCACCTTCTCCCACGCTACTGTGGAGTCGCTGGCAGAGCACGCCACGGTACCTGTTATCAACGCCCTCTCGGACAGGGAGCACCCTTGCCAGGCCCTCGCCGATCTTCTGACTATCTACGAAAAAAAGGCTAAACTAAAGGGCTTGACTCTTGCCTTCATCGGCGATGGTAATAATGTGGCCAATAGCCTTTTGCTCGCCTCTGGCTTGGTGGGAATGGACTTCAGGATTGCCTCTCCTAAGGGCTATGAGGTTTCCGATGAGGTTGCGGGCCTGGGGCGCAATCTCGCGCAGGGCAGCAAAATCCTCCGTGTTGAGCAGCCTCAGGCTGCGGCTGAAAGTGCCGACGTGGTCTACACCGACATCTGGACAAGCATGGGGCAAGAGGCAGAGGCAAAGAAGCGGCGCAAGGATTTCGCTGGCTATCAGGTCAATGCTGAGCTACTGTCGCTGGCAGCAAAGGACGCCATTTTGATGCACCCGCTGCCGGCACACCACGATGAGGAGATTGCCCCGGGGCTCATCGACTCACCCCAGTCGGTAGTCTTCGACCAGGCGGAGAACAGGCTTCACGTTCAGAAGGCGATTCTGGAGGGTCTCTACCGCAAGTCCGATCGTGCTGAGGATTGGTGCAACAAGGGTGTGGCCCTGGGGAATCTCAACCGGCTTGAGGAGGCCCTGGACTGCCTTGAGGAGGCGTTGCTGCTGAAGCCCGACTATGCCGAGGCGTGGTACAACAAAGGCGTGGCTCTGGAGAAGCTGGGGCAGTGGAAACAAGCGCTCGCTGCCTATGAGCGCGCCCGCGAACTGGAGAAAGGCAAGCCGTGACCAGACCAATTGTCGCCATCGTGGGCCGACCGAATGTGGGCAAGTCAACGCTGTTCAACCGGCTGGTGGGCGAGCGCCTCGCTATCGTCGAGGACATTCCGGGCACTACCCGCGACAGGGTCTATGCCGACATCTCCTGGCGGGATCACGAGCTAACCCTGATCGACACCGGCGGGCTCGAGCCCAGGCCCGACTCCAGCCTGCGGCAAAAGGTGAAGGATCAGGCTGAAGTGGCCATTGAGGAGGCGGAGGTCATCATCTTTATGGTGGATGTTCTGGACGGGGTGACTCTCCCCGATTCTGAGGTGGCTGAGGCGCTCAGGCGCTCGCAGAAGCCGATCTTTCTGGCGGTGAATAAGGCGGACAATGACCAGCGTCGAGATCAGGCGTTTCAGTTCCACGAGCTGGGCATTGGCGAGCCGATGGCGATCAGCGCCCATCACGGTACTGGCGTCGCAGACATGATGGATGAGGTTGCCGCCAGGTTGCCCCTCCCCACCCCCCTTGTGGAGGAGCCGGGGATGTTGAAGATCGCCATCGTCGGCCGCCCCAACGTAGGCAAATCCATGCTGCTCAATGTCATCCTCGGCCAGGAGAGGGCCATTGTGAGCGAGACCCCCGGGACGACCCGTGACGCCATAGATACTGTATTCAAGTACGACGATGAGTCCATTTTGTTCATCGATACCGCCGGGATTCGCCGCCGCGGTCGGGTTGAGAGGGGAGTCGAACGCTACAGCGTGATGCGCGCTCTTCGCGCCATCTCGAGGGCGGATGTCGCCATTTTGGTAACCGAGGCTGCCGAGGTGATCACTGCGCAGGACACCCACATCGCTGGCTATATCCATCAGGCGCTGAAGGGGATGGTGCTGGTGGTGAATAAGTGGGACCTTGCGGGCGAGCTGGGAATAGACGCGGCCGCGTGTACTACAGAGATCCTGCAGAGGCTCAAATTCTTTCCCGGTGTCCCCATATTGTTTGTTTCAGCCCTGTTCGGAGGGGGTATCGACCAGGTGTTGCCGGCAGCGAAGAAGGTTTCCCAGGATAGGCAGAAGCGCCTTCCCACAGCCTTGCTGAACGAAGAGATCGGTCGGATTCTGGCTGCTCATTCGCCTCCCTCGGTGCGGGGGAGAAAGCTCAAGGTCTCGTACGTCACCCAGGCCGAGGTCAACCCGCCAACCTTCGTTTTCTTTGTGAACGATCCCAAGCTGCTCCACTTTTCCTATCAGCGGTACCTGGAGAATAAGCTTCGCGAGGCTTTCGGCTTCGGTGGCATTCCGCTGAAGCTTGTCTTCAAGCGAAAGGGCAAAGGATGATCGAGTTCGCTGCCGTGGTGGTTGGCAGTTACCTGATTGGCTCTATTCCCTCCGGGCTGGTGCTGGGGAAGCTTCGCGGTGTGGATCTCAGGGAATATGGCAGTGGCAAGACCGGTACCGCTAACGTGCTGCGCACTCTTGGCACCAGGGCTGCTGCTGTAGCGCTCATCGCCGACATGCTTAAGGGTGTGATTGCCGTTGTCCTTGCCAAGTACGTCCTGGGTACTCCGGTTGGAGAGATGGCTGCTGGCTTTGCCGCCATCGCCGGGCATAACTGGTCGGTGTTCATCAGGTTCCACGGTGGACGCGGCGTCGCCACTTCAGTGGGCGGACTTTTTGTGATGGCACCAGTGGTTGCCGCTTCCGGATTTGCGATCTTTGTCATTATCGCTGCTGTGTTTCGCTATGTCTCCCTGGGGTCCATGCTAGGTGGCCTGAGTGCTTTGGCGATCATGGCCGCTTTTGTGGCTCTGGACGAGGCTCCCGCACAGCACCTCATCTATGTTGGGGTCGCTGCTGCCTTGATTGTTTTGCAACATCGGGATAATATAGCTAGGCTGTTGTCCGGCTCGGAGAGCAAGCTGGGGCGGAAGGGTGAGAGGAGACAAACGGGGTGAGGCGTGAGATGGAAGAGGTCGCTGTTGTCGGGACCACGGAGTGGGGCACGACCCTGGGGATAATGCTCAGCCGTAAGGGAATGAAGGTCAGCCTCTGGGCGCGAACCGAGGAGGAAGCGGAGAGGCTGAATCGGGAGAGGGAAAACAGCGCGCGCCTCCCCGGCTTCTCGTTTCCCGAGGGACTCTGGGCCACAGCTTCGCTTGAAGATGCGCTCCACAAAGTAGCCCTTGTGATCCTCGCTGTGCCCTCGCAGGATATGCGAAATAACGTCAGGCTGATAAGGGAGCACCTCGATAGCTCTATGCTCATCCTGAGCGCTGCCAAGGGGCTTGAGGTTGATAGCGCCAAGCGAATGTCACAGGTGATCTCTGAAGAGCTTGACCGCCGTTTTCATCGAAATATATGCGTTCTCTCCGGACCTAACCTGTCCAGGGAGATCGCTCACGGTCTGCCAGCCACGACTGTCATTGCTTCCAGCGATATCTCGGCGGCAGCGAGGGTGCAAAAGATGATGGCCTCACCTCTGTTTCGTGTTTACACCAATACCGATGTGGTCGGTGTGGAGTTGGGCGGCGTGCTCAAGAACGTCATTGCCCTGGCGGCGGGGATGGTCGATGGCCTGGGCTATGGAGATAATACCAAGGCTGGCCTGATAACGCGGGGGCTTGCCGAGATCACTCGCCTCGGCGTAGCAGCGGGCGCCAATCCGCTGACCTTCGCCGGTCTTGCTGGCCTGGGGGATCTGGTGGCTACCTGCGCCAGCCCACTGAGCCGCAACCGCTTTGTCGGCCAGGAGCTTGCCAAGGGACGCCCTCTGGAGGAGATAACGGCTTCCATGATGGGCATCGCTGAGGGGGTTACCACCACTGTTGCCGCCCTCAAGCTGGCTGCCGAGCTTAAAGTGGAGATGCCCATCGCCCAACAGGTATACCGGGCGCTTTATGAAGGCCTTGATGTCCGCCAGGGGATAGCAGAGCTCATGGGGCGGGAGTTGAAACACGAGTTCGCCGATATCTTAACTAGTGCCATTGAGCGTCTATAGTGCTAAAATAAATAAGCGTTCGAGCCGTCAGCTCTCGGCAAAACCCACAAGCTGCGACCTTCTTAATTGACAGGGCTGAATGCTGACAGCTGAAGACTCGCAAAAAGACACAAGGAGGTCAAAAGAGAAGATGGGAGACAGATTAAAGGGCAAGGTGGCCGTAGTTACTGGTGGTGGCCGGGGCATCGGCAGGGCCGAGGCTCTCCTGTTCGCTGCGGAAGGAGCCAAGGTGGTGGTTAACGACCTGGGAAGCGAGCCCGATGGTTCAGGAAGGGCAACCTCGCCCGCAGACGATGTAGTCAAGGAAATCAAGGACAAAGGTGGAGAGGCGGTTGCCAACTACGATAGTGTAGCTACTACAGAAGGCGGGGAGAACATCATCAAGACCGCTATCGATGCCTTTGGCAGGTTGGATATTCTGGTGAACAATGCCGGCCTTTACAGAGATCGGATGATCTACAATATGAGCCCTGAGGAATGGGACATTGTTGTGAAGGTCGACCTATACGGACTCTACAATTGCACTAAACCCGCGTGCGTGGTATTCAGACAACAGAGAAGCGGGCGCATAATAAACACCTCATCTGAAGCGGGTCTGGGGAACATGGGGCAAGCCAACTACAGCGCTGCCAAAGAGGGAGTCGTCGGATTTACCAGGACGGTGGCCCGGGACATGGGCAGATACGGGGTAACCTGCAATGCCGTTCGGCCACGCGCTGCGACCAGAATCACGGTATCTCCGGAGCTGCAGGCTGCTATTGAAAAGGCAAAGGCCAAAGGCACCGCACTGCCTCCAGGGGCGGACGTGATTGCCTCCCTGCCGCAGCCTGAGGAAATGGTCCCATTTGTCATATACCTTGCAACCGATGAGGCTGCCAACATAAACGGCCGTACCTTCCTCATCAGTGGGGACAAGATAGCCCTCTACTCCGAGCCGGAAGAAATCAAGACCGTCTACAGCAAAGAGGGGAAATGGACTGTCGATGAGCTGTCAGCCATTGTGCCCAGCACGCTGGCAGTCGGGCTGGTCAACCCCTCCCCACCCCAGCCGCCGAAGACGTAATCCTGGTCGCCGTAACAAGGTCTATGGGCCAGTGCTTATCTTCCGCTGCCTCTGGGAGCGCTTGAGGCTGGCCCAGCAGATAGCTGAGCTTGAGGCAAGGAGGGCTGGCGCTACTCTGCTACCATCTTGCTTATATTCATTCCCAGGCGAACGCTGTAGTTCATGCCCCGGTCCTCTGGATAGATCTGGGTGGTATTGGCTAGGTAAAGCCCAGCGATAGGGGTACGGTGTTCAGGGATTTGTCGTGCGTAATTGGTGCTGACTATTGGCTGGCCGGCATCGTCGGAGAATAGATGACAGTCTTCAATCCACCCGGGTTCGAACTCCGGGTTGATCCGCTTTAGATGAGGGAGGTATGCTGCCAGCAACTCATCAACGTCTGCCTGATAAAGAGGGCTATCTTTGGCTAGATAGTTTGAGAGATAGAGAATGTGCTTGCCGTCATAGGCTGATCCATCGATAAAATTTGTGTGTTCGATGGCGGCAACGAAGGGAACGGAAGGATCGCTAACATTAAGCCAATAGATGTGTGATAGTGACTGCTTCAAAATCAGAACAAGGCAAACCGCCGCCTGATAGCGTGTCTTCTTGAGCTTTGCCGCGTAGTCATCAGCAAGCTGGGGTACGAGATTGAGAAAGGTGGGCGAGGGCACAGTGGCTATGATTGCCTCAAAGGGATGGAAGCCTTGGCCTACCTCCACACCTACTGC
>Ga0209979_1004476_pt1 | contig 11531 bp, 14 predicted proteins | sample AnhtaG_FD_183114 | JGI IMG/M metagenome (GOLD analysis project Ga0209979, IMG submission 183114) | Deep subsurface microbial communities from Anholt, Denmark to uncover new lineages of life (NeLLi) - Anholt_01485 metaG (SPAdes) (version 2) | ecosystem: Environmental > Aquatic > Marine > Oceanic...
ATTATCTTCTCTTTGGTGGGTCATTTCTTGATTCGCCTTAATAGAAAATATGAAACCTTCACCCGTTTTCTCAGCCATAGCTTTTAAGCTGGATGGTTTAGGTAATGCATAAAAGGTTGAGTTTACCTCACAGGCATTAAATTCACGGGCATAGTAGGTAAGCCATTCCCTCTTGGGCATACCTACAGGGTAGAAGTTTCCTACCCAATCATCATAGCTGAAGCCTGAAGTGCCAAAGTATATCATATTTTCAGTGTATCCTATTTACTCTATTTTATCAACCTCGCTCTAAAAACTATTGACAACAAATAGTGGTTTTTACTATCATTAAATGATAATATTTTTCATTTGGAGCTTGAGATGAGACTCACTGAGAGAAAAGTAGTAGCTACATTGAGGCAGCATGGCTATAAGCTCACTCCACAGCGACGGGTAGTGATACAGGCAATTGCTTCTAACCAGGAACATCTTACTCCTACCTCTATATATGAGAAGGTGCATCAAGACCAGCCTAATATTGGGTTGGTAACTATTTACCGCACCCTTGAGATACTGGCCAAGCTAAATCTTATCTGCGAGCTACACGCCGGAGATAGCTGCCGCAGCTACACAATTAGTGCTCCAGGGCATCATCACCACTTGATCTGCTCTAACTGCGGCAAAGTCGTTGATTTTCCCAGTTGTGAATTGGAGGCAGCGCAGCAAAGCCTCTCCCAGCAGACAGGATTTAGAATAGATGGTCACCTGCTTGAATTCATTGGTCTCTGCCAAGCCTGCCAAAAGGAAATCACATAGGATTTTCAATCAGCCATCTGGTGGAAGGTTTTCTATGAAAGAGGACAAATGCTCAGACGAATAGCTAATGAACTCGGGGAACATGTGCCGTTCACCACTTTTGGAGCCGCTACCGGGGTTATTATCATGGTCATAATAATCTTAGGTAATGTTCTTCCCCAGGTCAGTCAAGTTTCTTACCCTATTTTTTATATCTTACATCCAGCCCATGTTGTATTAAGTGCCCTGGTGACCACAGCCCTGTATAAAAAATATAGTAATGGTAAAATCTGGGCACTAATTTTGATTGGCTATTTCGGCTCTATCGGTATAGCTACGCTCAGCGATTCAGTAATTCCCTATCTGGGAGAAACGCTCCTTGGTCTACCCAACAAGGGAATTCACATTGGTTTCATCGAGGAATGGTGGATAGTGAACCCCGCAGCCTTAATCGGTATTGCCCTTGGTTATTGGCGACCTACCACTAAATTCCCACACTCAGGGCATGTGTTGATAAGCACCTGGGCATCATTATTCCACATCATCATGGCATTAGGCGAGACAGTAACTTGGATTACACTCCTGGCTATCTTCTTCTTCTTATTTCTCGGCGTTTGGATTCCCTGCTGTCTAAGCGATATAGTGTTACCCCTTTTATTCACCAGTGAGGTTGCCTCCCCAGAACATAATAACCTATAATCAAATCAATATGAACCTTTCAGTTCAATTAGCTCCCAGACACGAGCCGGGCTTAATGCTAGCCAATCCGGTGATGACTGCCTCGGGTACCTTTGGCTATGGCACAGAGTATAGCCACCTGTTCGATATTCAGCAGCTAGGGGCTATCGTATGTAAAGGAACCACCCTGGAACCCAGAGACGGAAATCCCCAACCACGGTTAGCCGAAACAGCCTGTGGCGTGCTCAATTCAATTGGACTACAGAATATTGGCATTAATGCCCTAATTAAAGAAAAGGCACCAATCTGGGCAAGCTGGCGAGTGCCGGTCATCGTTAACATTGCCGGTGAAACTATTGATGATTACGCTCAACTGGCAGGCAAGCTGGATGGGGTAGCTGGAATTAGTGCCATTGAAGTAAATATTAGTTGCCCTAATATCAAAGCTGGTGGTGCTGAATTCGGGGCAAACCCTGAATCAGCCGCCGAGGTAACTGCCGCCGTCAAAGCCGCTACCTCCCGGCCAATACTGGTAAAGTTAACCCCGAATACCAGTGATATAGCCAGGATAGCTATGGCTGTGGCTGAAGCTGGAGCCGATGCTATCTCCCTAATCAATACGCTTAGAGGTTTGGCTATAGATATCGCTAGGCGCAGGCCCTTACTGGGCACCATAACCGGAGGTCTATCGGGACCAGCCATAAAACCGGTGGCACTATATATGGTATATGAGGTAGCTGGTGCCGTAGAGGTGCCGGTTATCGGCTGCGGCGGTATCACCACCGCCAGCGATGCTATAGAGTTCATTATGGCTGGAGCCAGTGCTATCCAGGTAGGCACGGCTAGCTTTACCAACCCCCGTGCTCCGCTTGATGTCCTAGAGGGGATAAAGCAATTTATGAAAAAAGAGGGGATAAAGGATATAACCGAGCTTATCGGCGCTGCAAGGCGCTAAATTGATTAAGAGACAAGTTTAGCCGACACAAGAAGCGTGGATCAGGCATTGTGTCCACGTCAACACCCTATATCCTGTTTGTCAATAGCCGACTAGTTAATCGAGTATGACTCAAGCTCCATTATGGTTTTGCCGCCTGCGTCCGTCATTTTAGCCATGGTTTTGGCTTCGTCTGACCACCACATAGTTTGGGTAGTATCGAGTGCACTATCATAGTAAGTTATCTTCCAGCAGCTAAAAGTCCCAGCCGTAACGGTGATATCCTCCTGGCTCACCACCGTATATTTTTCAGTGGCTACCGCAGTCTCTCCATACTGCTCACCCTCAAAATAGCTGATGGTGGTTCTCTCCGTCTCTACTTCCTTGCCGACCTCTAGCGGGAATAGAGATGTCCAGGGGTTGTAGGAGTAAGTCTCTGACGGGGTAACGACTTGTCCGTTATAGGTAGTCGTAATTTCCATCTTGACCCCAAGAAGACCAGTGGCCTTATCACCCCAGTACTTCATGCCGGTAGTGGTGTAGACCACACCATCGTGGGTAGAGCTCATGACCGGGTCAAACGACATGTCCGTAACATAACAATCCCGGCCCTCCACGGTCTCCTCCCCGGTTATCTCCTCGGTGAAGGTACTGGTCGTCTCGCCCATCACATAGCTAAAGACCCATTGGTCCCCGACCTGAATGGTGGGTAATTGTCCTTCTAATGCTTCTTCCTGGCAAGCGGGGAGCAACAACGAGGTGGCTACCAATAGACAGAAGACTAACAGCACTCCCAGCACTTTCCTCATAGCTTTTTACCTCCTTTTTACCATAAACTGTATCTTAAGTGTTAGTGCTGAGACTGTCAACGTCTCATAGCTCAATCACCCCTTTGGTTTACCAGGCACTTCTCGTCGGTAATGATGGCCCAATCTGGGATACCACCGCCAGGTTAATCTGCCACTAGCTTCTGCCCGGCAAGGAAAGCCTGGTGTAAGGCATCAGGGTGTTTGGCTATAGCCCCCTTCTCATCAATCCCGGGGAAGAGTAGTTCTCCAGCATAGGTAATATCTAGAATTCTAAAGACTGTCTTTACCATGACTAGCGCCGGCTCAAACACATTGGCTATCTCTCTGCCACCAACGGAAATGAAGAACCCCTTCCTCTCTCGTCTATTGCCTAATGGTGGTAGTTTAAGCACATATTTCCTGGCCCATAATGCCTGACAGCGGTCAATCATCGCCTTCATCTGAGCCGTTACTCCCATAAACTGGATAGGAGAGGCTAAAACTATTCGGTCAGCGTCCTCTAGTTCCCGATAAACCATCTGCATATCATCCTCTATCTTACACCTCCCCGCCTCCAGACAGGCATCGCAGTGCTGACAGGGAGAAATTTCAAGGTCGTTAAGGATAATAGTTTTAACCTCAGCCCCTCGGCTGGCAGCGCCCTTCATCACCTCAGCCAGCAACAGGTCAGTATTACCACCCCGCCGCGGGCTACCAGCAATGCCCAGCACTTTCAACCCAGTCCCCCTTCAATACAGCTCAGGATTTCCTTCTCCCTGGTTTTCATCTGGCGTTCCAGCTCAGGCTTATCATGCTCATACCCCAGAAGGTGAAGCACACCATGAATAATGAGAATGGCTATCTCTCTTTTTACAGAATGCCGATGCTCCTTGGCTTGTATAACCGCTTGAGGGTAGGAAATAATCACTTCACCAAGGTGTAACACCCCGTCAGGAGGTTGAACAAAAGGAGGCAGCTCAGCATCAATCTCCTCTCTGGCGGAGAAAGCTAGCACATCAGTAGGCTCATCCTTTCCCAGGTAGCTTCGGTTTAGCTGCTGCACCCTTTCCTGGTTGGTAATAACCAGACCAAGCTCCACCTTTGAGCCAGCATCCTGGGCAACGAGGACTTGCTCGGCTACACTCTGCAGCCAGCTCACCTCAAGGTATCCCTCAAGGCCTTCATCAATTAAAACATTAATCTCCATCTGTGCCAATCATCATAGCACAGCCTGAGTAAAGCCCCCAAATGAGTTATTTACTAACCTCACCCCCTATATCCCTCTCCTTACCAAGGAGTAGAAGTCAAGGGGATTAGGTTTGAGCAAAATAAAGGGTTGTGATATAGTAAAATTAATAGCTTATTAGGATTTAGGAGGGATCGCATAGTGGCCTAGTGCGGGCGCCTGCTAAGCGCTTACCCTGAGAAATCGGGGTCGTGGGTTCAAATCCCACTCCCTCCGCCAAAAAGAGATGCATAAATACCCCTTCCAAAAGGGATTATATTTTCAATACCGCCACAAGTCAAAGGGCTATGTTAGGTATGCTTTATGAGTAGAGCTCCTTTTCAAGTGATTGTTTTACCATTTCGCCACAGCCAAGGCGGGTTTCTTGAGTATGCTATTTTCAAGCGACGGGACGAGGAATACTGGCAATTCATCGCTGGCGGTGGAGAAAACACTGAAAAGCCCATTGAATCTGCCAAACGTGAAGCATTTGAGGAAGCTGGAATTTCGCCTAAATCGAAGTACATTATTTTAGATTCCTGCAATACAGTACCTGTTGAAGGGGTGACTGGAGAGTTTACCTGGGGAAAAGACGTTTATGTAATACCAGAGTATACATTTGGTGCAAAATCCGATAGTGATGTTATAACCTTATCAAAGGAGCATACAGAATATAGATGGGTAAGTTATGAAGACGCTATGGCGATGTTAAAATGGGATAGCAATAAGAATGCACTTTGGGAGCTAAATGCCAGAATTACAAAGCAAACCTAGCCATAAGATGGGGCAGACCTCGCAAGCTCGGCAGCCCATCCGCGAATCATCACTGTATTATATCTGGACTATAGGTTGCCAGATGAATAAGGCTGAATCGGAGCGTCTGGGCAGTTACCTGGAGCAACTGGGCTACCAGCCTACACCTACTGCTGAGGAGGCTGATTTAGTTGTGCTTAATAGTTGTGTGGTGCGCCAGAGCGCCGAGAACCGAGTCATTAATAAGCTCAATGCCCTTAAATCGCTAAAGAGGTTACGCCCGGGTGTAACCCTAGCTGTTACTGGTTGTCTGGTAGACTCTGAGGTTGACCAACTTAAAAATAATTTCCCCCAGGTTGACTATTTTTTTGAGCCCGGGGACTGCCCGCAGTGGCTGGGAAAAGCCGAATTGGCTCAGGTATTACCCCAGCACCCTGCACCCAGCACCTTTGTCCCTATTATTCAGGGCTGTAATAACTTCTGCTCTTATTGCATTGTCCCCTACCGCCGTGGCCGGGAAAGCAGCCGCGCGGTTAAAGAAATAACCGACGAGGTTAAGGAGCTAGTGCATCGTGGGGTAAAAGAGGTTACCCTACTGGGACAAAATGTGGATTCATACGGACATGACCTGCCTAACAAACCCGACCTGGCTGACCTGCTCACTGAGTTAAATACCATAGATGGACTGGCTCGCATACGCTTCCTGACTAACCACCCTAAGGACATGAGCACCAAGCTCATTGAGACAATAGCCTATCTGGATAAAGTCTGCGAGCTAATTTGTCTCCCCGCTCAGTCAGGCGATAATGATATTCTAAAGGCAATGAGGCGGGGATATACCGTAGAGCAATATCGCCAGCTTATCACACAAATACGCAGTAAGATACCGGGGGTAGCCCTGAGCACCGATGTCATTGTCGGCTTTCCCTCAGAAAGCAACCAGCAGTTCCAGCAAACTGCCAACTTGCTCTCCGAGCTAAGGTTTGATACAGTCCATGTGGCTGTCTATTCACCAAGACCGGAAACTATCGCCTCCAGGCAATTTGAGGATAATATTCCGCTCGCTGAGAAAAGGGGGCGACTACATATAATTGAGCAACTCCAGGAGAGCATCGCTGCTGAAATTAATGCCCATCTACTGGGCAAGACGGTTGAAGTTCTAGTAGAAGGAAGGAAAAAGGGTAAGTGGCAAGGTCGGACCCGAAGTGGTAAACTGGTATTCTTCAATAACAACAATGACTTTCTGGGGCAACTGGCGAAAATCAGGATTGAAAAGACAAGTCCCTGGTCACTCCAGGGCAAGATTGAATCTAACCGCACCAATTAAGATAAGGAGGAAAGGTGGAAAAGACTAAAATTTTAAAGTTGGGGTTAATAGGGGGATTGCTCACCAGTGTAGTATTTATAGGTGGCTGTATCCCGGCAGATGCTGAAGGAGGATATAGCATTTGGACTATGCTTATCTTTGTGGTTTTGATTTTTGGGCTAATGTATTTCGTCCTGATTAGACCACAACGCAAGAGACAGAAGGAACACCAACAACTGATTGAAGAACTAAAAAGGGGGGATAGGGTAGTTACTGCCGGTGGCATCCACGGAGTGATTGAAAGCATCAGCGAGGACAGTGTAATTATAAAAGTAGAGTCAGGGGCAACAATGAAGGTAGCTAAGGGTAGTGTCAGTCTCAAACAAGAGAGGTAGGGGTTTATTTAGCTACCTCACCCCCTTTGTCCCCCTCTCCTTCAAAGGAGAGGGGGAGGGATTTGTTTTGAAGGGGCTTCGCCCCTTCAATCAACCCTTGATAAACGACCTTGCCCATAGACAGAATACCGCAAGGGGCTAATTATGGAAGAACTCTATAAGACTTTAGGCTACGCAAAATGTGTTGAACTAAGCAAGAAGAGCCGCACCTTTTGGGATATGCTTAAACTTGCTGATACTCCCAAAAATGCTCCAGTCGGTGGTGTTGTACGAGAGGGTATAGCTAGAGATTTCATCAGGGAATTTTTGCCTGCGGGATTTGGGCTAAAGAGTGGCTTGGTATTCGATGCTGAAAAAAAGAAGACGAGTCCCCAATGTGATGCGATTATTTACAAGGATGTTCCGCTGTTAGGGTTTACCGATGTAGTAGTTGTAGAAAAGGAGCAGGTAAAGGCAATAGTTGAGATAAAAAGTTACATAGACCAAACTGATATATTTGGGAGGAAAATCAAAGGCACTAAAGATAGAAATCCAAAGAGTGGTTTAGCTTCTGCGTTTAAGCGTAGAAAGGATTTTCTGCCAGCAGAGGCTAAGCATATCCTATTCGCTTTTGCTCTATCTTCTAGCTCGACTGATGCTCAAGTCATCGAAAGACTTAATGAAAATAAAATTGAAATTAAGATTTGCGACATTTATGCTATTGTGCTTCGATGGGAGCCTAAGATTGAACGGAAAAGAGGTGTAGAATCACATTACAACTTTGATAACTCCGTATCCAGATTGATTAAGTGGTTAAGAAATCTTAGCTAGCCTAAGAGGCAAGCGATGTAACTATTAGGTCGTTTATTGAGGGTAGATTGAAGGGACAATGCTCCTTCAAAAAACCACAGGGGTGAGGTAGGTGAATAAGCTCCAACCATCTGAAGAACAAATTAACCACATTATAGACCTGGCCCTGGCTGAGGATATAAGCCACGGTGATGTAACCAGTGAGGCACTAATACCATCCGAACTCCAGGGGAAGGCATCCATACTGGTTAAAGCAGAAGGGGTACTGGCCGGCGGCGAGGTAGCCAAGAAGGTATTTCTCAAGGTTGACCCATCACTCAAGGTTGAAGTGCTCATTAAAGACGGGACAAAGGTAAAATCTGGAGATATAGCGGCTACCATCGTTGGGATGGTAGTCAGCATCCTTAAAGCCGAACGGGTAGCCCTTAATTTCCTAAACAGGCTTAGTGGCATTGCTTCACAGACAGCCCAGTATATAGCCAAAACGCAGGGGCTTAATGTCAAGATTACTGATACCCGCAAGACCACCCCCGGTCTCAGGCTACTGGAAAAGTATGCGGTGCGCATGGGAGGCGGACAAAATCACCGATTTCACCTGGGTGATGGCATACTGATTAAGGATAATCACTTAGCGGCGCTGCGCGCCCTGGGCATGAGCCTGAAAGATATTGTAGCTAAGGCTAAACAGAATGCGCCTCAGGGCTTGAAGGTTGAGGTGGAGGTCAACACCACCCAGGAAGCCCTGGATGCAGTTGAGGCTGGGGCTGACATAATTATGCTGGACAATATGAATCCTGATGAAATGCGCCATGCAGCCAGCCTAATCCCAAGCCAGGTCAAGATTGAAGCCTCAGGAGGTATCACTCTAGCCAATGTCCAAACTGCCGCCGAAACCGGCGTTAACCTCATCTCAATAGGCGCTCTCACTCACTCCTCAAAAGCCCTGGATATGAGCCTTGAGCTTGAGCCACAGACCCTCAAAATTCTTTAAACTACCTCTACCTGGGCTTCCTGGCACTAGCCAGATAACTCTCGCTATCGTCTATCTTTACCTCGGTAAATCCGGCCCTTAACAGAATTATTTGCATCTCGCCCTCCTCAGGAATGATGTCATTTTCCACGGCAGGGATTTGGCGGTGAATCTCATTAATGCTAGCTCGGCTTGAGGTATGGCAAATTAACAGCCTGCCGCCCCTTTTAATTACCCGGTTCATTTCAGCGAGGGCTCCTGGCTTATCCTGGAAGTGGGGAAAGCAGGAATAGCAGACTATAATATCAAAGATTTCATTACCCAGGGGGATATTAGTTACATCAGCACAAAGGTAATCAATGTCTCCGTTGAAGCCCTTGGTGCAGGCACGCCCCAGCATTTTCTCGGCAAAATCCAGGGCAACTATTCGTCCACCCTTTCCAATCTCACGCAGGAGGAAGTGAATGAATACACCGGTCCCTGTCCCCACATCAAGCACAATAGAACCAGGCTTAATCTTCAAGCGTTTAGCCATTCGCTCAAGCTTGGTTGTGTCCCTTTCCGAACTGGTTTCATCCCAGCTGGCAGCCTTCTGATTAAAATACGCCCTAATCATTACTATTCTTCCAAGAGTGGTTTCTTTTGCCAACCTTTCACCTTCCTCTTGGGGGAGAAAATAGCGGTTATCATAAAGATTACCGATGAGGTAACTACTATCGTGGCGCCACTGGGAATGTTGAAAAGGTAGGAGAATAAGAGCCCTATCCAGCCGGAAAGAACACCAAAACCCGCCGAGAACAGAAACATTCGTTTCATGCTGTAGGTAAGCTGGTAAGCGGCGGCGGCTGGATTCAGAATCAGACTGAAGATAAGCAGTCCGCCTATAGAACGCAGGGAGGCAGTAATAGTAGCACCAGTCAAGAACAGGACACCATATAAAATCAGTGTGGCTGGTAGACCCACCGAGAGGGCCATGTCACGGTGAAAAATGGTGGCCTGGATTTCCTTATAGAAGACGAAGACCAACCCTACTACAACAACGGTCACTATTCCCAGAAATATGATATCACTTCTGGTATTGGTGAGAATACTACCCCATAATAACTCGAAGGCTCCTGATTTCGTGCCGGGCATCAGCCCCATAAAGAGGAAGGCAAGCCCCAGCATAAGAGAAAAGATAACCCCTAACGAGGTTTCGGGACTAAGCTGACCACGGTCAGCCAGAGGGCCAATAATAGCTGCCGATAGCAGGCTAAAGGTAAAGGCGCCAACCAAGGGATTAAAGCCCAGCCACAGTCCAAGCAGTGCTCCAGCAAAGGCAGCGTGTGCCATACACACGCCGATAAAAGGCATATGCATCAGCACCACAAAAACACCTATGGTAGCGCAGGCAATACCACCCAGAAAGGCAGAGAGGATGGCATTCTGCATGAATTGGTAGCCAAAAATGGATAAATCCAAGCCCAATACTCCTTAACCCTGGCCCAAAATGACCTCTCTCCGCCTCTTCTCAACCGCCGAGATAGGCATATCATATAGCTGACTGAGGTTATCATCAGTGAGCAGTTTATCAGGAGGACCCTCGCCCCAGATGAGACCCTCTTTCATTAACACCACTCGGTCACAGGCGACCGGTAGTGCCCCCAGGTCGTGGGTCACAAATAATGTAGTCAGGTGCCGTGAATTATGAATTCGCTTGACTAATTCTAGTACCTCCGTTTGTGCCTTCCAGTCCAGTGAAGCGGTTGGCTCATCAAGCAGAAACAATTCCGGCTCCTGCGCCAGACACCGGGCTATGGCTACCCGTTGTTGCTCACCCCCGGAGAGGTGACCAATAGGTCGCCGGGCAAGGTGAGCCATACCCACCAGCTCCAGCATCTCGTCCACGATTGCCCAGTCGTGCTTGCCTGGTTTTCTAAGTAAGCCCAAAATCCCATAGCGACCTATCATCACCACTTCACGGACATTCATTGGCATCCGTGGGTCTATGTTCTCAACTTGAGGCACATAGCCAACCTTCTTTCTCAAGGAATGGCTGTTACTCGGGGTGAGGTAGCTCCCCAAGACCCATACCCGCCCGCTGAGTAGTTTACCTAGCCCATTAACTATGGTAAGAAGCGTAGTCTTTCCAGCACCATTAGGACCAATAATACCAACGAACTCCCCAGACTCTACCTTAAGCGACACACCCCGAAGAGCGATATCTTCCCTGTAGGAAACCACGGCATCCTCAATGTTTATAACGGTTGTTCCCATCTCCCCACCCTCTCTTATTTAGTATCCAGCTATTGTAGTTTTTATCATCCTCACCCCCTGTGTCCCCCTCTCCTTTCTAGGAGAGGGGGAAGGATGAGTTTTGAAGGGGCTTCGCCCCTCCAACCTACCCCCTACGGAAGTGTTTAGTTAATAGTATTAAGCATGCGCGAAACACGCTTAAAGCCTTATGGCTTTTAAACCTTCGATGGCAGCATCCTTGAGAACATCCTCATCAAAGGTGGTAGCCTCGAACGGTGGTATTGAGTCGCTATAAATTACCAGTCGGCCTTGTTGCTGGATAGCGCAGGTTTCGCCGAAATCCTCATCGTAGGTCAGTATTGTCTTCGTATCATTAACCTCAATCTCTGCCGCGGAAGTTCCTCCTTGAGCCAGAGCATCAAACGCCTTTTTACTGCTTGCGTCATCTTCAAATAGGCGCACCCAAACTTCTACACTGTGGATTTTGCTCTCAAACTTTGAGTTAGCCTTTGGCACGAAGAAGCTATATGCGGAGTACTCTTCCCCCTCAAATACTGGCTCTACTCGGTTACTTTTTTCGTGTAAGATAAACCCCGGCACGGCGAGAGGTATGACATCCTCCGGTGCTTTAGGAGCTATTGCCTCCAGTATCAACTCAATATTCCGGTCAATGGCTTTCTCCCA
>Ga0209979_1004477_pt1 | contig 11526 bp, 9 predicted proteins | sample AnhtaG_FD_183114 | JGI IMG/M metagenome (GOLD analysis project Ga0209979, IMG submission 183114) | Deep subsurface microbial communities from Anholt, Denmark to uncover new lineages of life (NeLLi) - Anholt_01485 metaG (SPAdes) (version 2) | ecosystem: Environmental > Aquatic > Marine > Oceanic >...
CCGCTGCTGGCTCGTACGTATATGCTCTAAATGAGGCACTAGTTCAGTCCAGCCTCAAGGAGATAAGAATCTTGCCGGCTGTACCCCGGAAATGGAATGAAATATCCTTTAAGCTCAGCTGTCAAGGAAATGTGAACGTGGAAATGAAGCTTTCCAAGGGAAGAATTCGACAGCTTCGCTTGAGCTCTTCACTGAAACAAAGAAGAAGAATAGTCATTGCGAAAGGACTGGTGGGGATACAGTACGAAGTTAGCGGAGGAAAGCTAGCTTGTCTGGGGACAAAAGACAAAAAAGCTATATTTGAGGCCAAATTCAAAGGGAGCCTCACTATTAAGTTCAAATAGCAATGCCAGTAAGGCAAAGTAAAGAAATAAGGATGAGCTACATGGAATTACCCAATGAGCAAAGGAGCTATACCCCCTTTGGCATTCTGCAAAACCGGGACCATGTCTGGCCCCAAAAGCCCAGTGGTGTGGTGAGATCCTTGGACGTTCTCAAGTTTGGCTGGCTTGTCGGTTTTGGCTGGTCCATAACAGGTGAGAACGCCTCCTATATTCCCAGTCTCGCTCTTGGCATGCGTGTGAGTAGTAGGTTCCTTAGTGGACAAGAGGACTTCCAGAAAGAAAACATAGAGCTCTCATCAGACTATCACAGCAAGAACATAATAAGGCAAAAATGGTCCTATCATGCTCTTGCCTTTTCGGCCTCGTTCAGTCTGGCAGACAGCAATACTATCGCCTGCCAGATTAAGGTCGGCAATGAGGACCACTGCCCGCATACTATATGGATCTATGGAATTTCAGAGCTTTTATATCGAGGAAAATCAATCATAGCCAAAACCGGTTCCCAGAAGAGAGAAATCCATCTTCAATTCCAGGGAGAAGATGAATACCATAGAAAGCCAACTTTTGCCTTAATCAGCCAAAAAAAGCCAGCTAGAGCTCTCTTGTCCACCAGTAGGGAGGAAATCAGAAGAGCAGTACGGGACGAATCAACTGAAAATCAGGGCGAAATGGAGAGCAGACACTATGCAGCTGGAGTTCTGGAATTTAGGCTTGATCTGATGCGCCAATCGGAAGACTCGTTTGTGATTTTCCTCTGTAGATCTTACTCGCGCAGTAGAGCCTTTCAAATCGGTGTCTGCATTGACCAATATCAAAAAGCAATGCAGGCGAAGATAAAGGAGGATTCAGAGTTCTGGAACAAAAGCTCGTTAATCACCGGAGACTGGCCCCAGAATTGGACCAACGGATTCATCTATGACCTGGAGACTTTGCGGATGATGGTTTCCCCCCCAAGAGGGGTTTTTCGGAATAAGTGGGACATTATGCAGGTAAGTTGGCCCAGGCAGGTCATGGCTGAGACATCTCTTGATATGCATCTTTTGAGTTACGCCGACTCTTCGCTAGCCAGAGAGGTCATATGCGGATTGTTCACTGACGCCGCCAGAGCCAATGTTCCCTGCAGGCATGCGGATGGTACATTCAATATGACAGCCGATGATGGCAGCAGGTGTGGAACCTCACCGGCTTGGTGTCTGCCATTTTACCATTACTTGCTAATCTATGAACGAACAGGGAATCTCGATTGGATAAGAAAAATGTACCCTGCCTGGAAATCCTTTATCGAGTGGTGGACCGAGAACAGATCTGATAGTGACGGATATCTACACTACAAGTGTAGCTGGGAAAGTGGAGAAGATAATGCTGCCAGATTCGGGATTGCCAGGCCGGGAGGAGGACAGCTCATAGAAAACATCAGGGCAGTGGAATTGCAGGCAGTAATGGCTCAAGCAGCTAAGAGTATGAAATACTATGGTGAGCTGATAGGTGCTGGCGGGGACATGGACCTCTGGACGAGAATGGAGAGAGAGTATATCCTCAGGCTCAGGGATTTATGGCATGATGAGTGGTTTCATGACTATGACACTACCAAAAAAAGCTTCACGCCTTACACTGATCCTCTGCATCTAACACCCATCATTTTTGATCTGGTTAATGAAAACGAATACCGAGATTTTCTCTCTCATCCTGAGGAGCTTCTGGCTAAATTCAAGGTCTCAACCGGGGTGAACGCATTAGACTGGCCCTCCTTAACACTTCCTTTTCTTGCCGCCATTTCAAAAGCAGCTGAGAAAATAGAGGATCTGAGGAACTATCTTGCATCTAAGGTGTTTGCCCTTATTTCCATGATCTATTCATGGGAAGACTCCCGAGAACTCAGCCTTTGCAAGCCTTTGCCGGGCGTCAGCTACGAAAGGTGGAAGTGGCCCCAAATCGACTCTCCAGTAACTGAGGGCTATGGGTGGGGTGCCTTCTCAATTGATATGATTCTTAGATACCTTATTGGATTTAGAGAGATGCCCTTTAGCAACGGCAAGGAGTTCAGGCTATACCCCAACCTACCGGGAGAGCTTGTGAGTTTAGTTCAGGGTGGGAGTCTGTGTGTGAAGAACCTGAGATTTAGAGATCTTCTGCTTGACGTGCAATACTCTCTTTCAGACAGAAAGAGACTGGATACGACGATCGAGGTGAGCAATAAGAATAGCTTTAAGGAGCTCTGGGTGACAGATGCTTGCCAAAACATCATTTTCAAAATGAGCCTTGCTTCAGGAAAAAATAGCATCAAGATGAAATTGGACAATGGCAGGCCATACACCTTTCACTTTCAGCAGCACTGACATCTCTATGGCCCAATTCAAAAGTGTATTTATGCCGGAAAAGTTCTTTCCATGAATCTGGTGCTGAGGTTCTAGAGTTACGCGGTATGGTCTTTTGGGTAAATTTTTATCTTCTACGAAAAATTAGATCATAGTAATGGAGGGAGCGATATGAACTTTGATCCCGGATATGTGCCATTCAGTCGCTATGGATCGTATATGGTCCTATCTCATCTACCAAAGTCAGAAAAGAGAAGAGAAGGTTTATACCTACGAAGTGTCCATGGCGACGCGCTTCTCCAGCGGGAAGTATTTCGGATCGAGTTACTTCATAAAAAGATGCCAGTTCCTTTTAGAGAGATTGCAATACCCACTCTATTGCGGCTTCAGGCCCAAGAGGGCTATGCTGAGATTTGCATCCCCGAGCCCAAACTACTTCGCATCAAAGGCACGGGGATTGGGATTCGCCTAACTAAAAGCACTGATGTTCTTGGCACCGCGATCCCGGTGGGACACGGACGGTGGGAGATAAACAGTTTTTCAAATCAAATAAAATATATGCTTACCCCCATTAAAGGGTCTCTCTTCATAGATGCTCCCTGGAAGGGGACCAAGTGCGATTACATTGTGGCTAGCCTTTTTCCCGATCCCAACTCCGGAGTGCTTGAATGTGGGGTTGAGGAATTTCACAGCGTATGGCATAAGCGGAACTACCCTGGAAGTTTCGAAGATTCTCTCAAGACGATAAAGAACGAATACCAGGAATGGCTCAATAAGATGCCAGAAGTGCCACAGGCTTATCGTCAATCTAGAGAGCTTGCCGCCTATATCACCTGGTCCTGCGTGGTTGCTCCAGAAGGTCATCTAACCCGTCCGGCCATGTACATGTCCAAGAATTGGATGATGAACCTCTGGAGCTGGGATAACTGTTTTAACGCCATGGCTCTTGTCTATAGACAACCCGAGCTCGCCTGGGATCAATTTGCCATCCTGATGGATAGTCAGGATGTCAGCGGTGCCTTTCCCGATGCCTTGAACGATAAGCTTATGAGCTGGAATTTTTGCAAACCACCCATCCACGGGTGGACTCTAAAATGGATGATGCAACGAACTAGCTTCATTGACAAAAAAAGACTAAAGGAAGTCTACGAGCCGCTCTGTCGTTGGACACGGTGGTGGTTTAAGTATCGCGATGACGACCATGATGACATTCCTCAGTACAATCATGGAAACGATTCCGGATGGGACAATTGCACTGTTTTCTCGGGAGGAGTTCCCATAGAAAGTCCGGACCTTTCAGCATATCTTATCATCCAGATGGACGTTCTGGCTGATGTTGCGCTGCGCCTTGGCAAGAGGCATGAGGCGGAAAAATGGAAAGCACATGCAAACGAGCTCTTGAAGAAAATGCTCATCCACTCGTGGCGAGGTAGTGGATTCGTGGCGCCACGCTCTAAAGACCATCGTGTTTTTGAATCTGATAGTCTGTTTCTCTTTTTGCCTATCATCCTGGGGAGTCGCCTGCCGAACCATGTGCTAGCAAAGCTGATTACCGGCCTAAAAAAAGAGGGTAGATTTCTCACTCAATATGGCTTTGCCAGCGAAAGCCCACAAAGCCCTCTATACCAGGCAAATGGCTACTGGCGCGGCCCCATCTGGGCACCATCAACCATGATCATAATTGATGGCCTGGTCGCTGCCGGAGAAAAGGAATTAGCTCGAGAAGTTGCCTCTAAATTCTGTGATATGGTTAGTGGAAGTGGAATGGCAGAAAATTTCGATGCAATCACCGGTGTTGGTCTCTGTGATCCAGCGCATACCTGGACCTGTAGCGTTTTCTTAGTTTTGGCGAAAGAGTATCTAGAGGATAAGGTCTAGTCCGTAATCAGGAAACTCCTCAGGCAGGTGAGCAAATAATCGCTCTATCCCTGAATCGAACTCAAGCAAGGAAGAAGAGATGCATATGCTAAAACGCTATCTAGACCCTCTTTGTTGGAAGAAGGTAGAGATCGAGACTGGCTTTTGGGGAACGCGCCTTGAAACTAATCAAAAGGTGACTTTGGACCATCAGTATGAACAGCTAGAGGAGACCGGACGCCTGGATAACTTCCCGCCAGCAGCGGCTAAGAAAAAGGGGGAGTTTCAGGGCCTTCTTGGAACATTATCTCGCCTAAAGCAAGTAGGAGTACTGTTTGCCCCATAACTTGTAACTAGAAATTTGACAAAAGCTATGAATATGCTATAATACCTGCACTTAACATAACTGAGGTCATCCATGCGGGAAGGTAAGGAGATTTGACAAAGAAATATAAGGTTGTATAGTACTGTTACGATTTTTGGTAATCAGAGTAACCACCATATCGCTTGTCGTAGACCTGTCTATTTTCCCTCTAATGGCTCTTCCCAAAAGTGACTTACCCTGAAAGCAAAAATTATCTTAATCAGTTGACAGTCATGATAATGTGTTCACTATATTTTTAAGTATAAAAAATGCAGATAAATACTCATTGCCAAAGGTAATGGGAAAAAGGAGAAAAAGGTGAGTAAAAAAATCTATGTAGGAAACCTATCCTACAAGGTAACCGAAGATGATCTTAAAGATCTTTTCGGAGAATTCGGAACGGTAACTGAGATTAATGTAATTACTGACAGGGAAACAGGAAGACCTAGAGGTTTTGCTTTTGTAGAAATGGACTCCGATGATGAGGCGACTAAGGCTATTAATTCTCTTAATGGAAAAGAGCTTCAGGACAGAGAAATCGTTGTCAACGAAGCTCGTCCTCGAAGGGACAGCAGACCTCGGTACTAGTATTATTCTTAGAGAAAGGCAAAATTCAAGCAATTAAGCCTGCCAATAATATGGTGAGTTTAAAATAACATACAAAGGAGGTGATATAGATGCCAGAAGAAGGAACAGTTAAGTGGTTTAACGACAGCAAGGGTTATGGATTTATCTCACGAGCAGATGGAGATGATGTCTTTGTACATTTTTCTAGTATTGCCGGGGATGGGTTTAAGAGTCTTCAAGAGGGCGACGCAGTGACCTTTGAGGTCGAAGATAGCGAACGAGGCCCTCAGGCGGTTAATGTAGCAAAAAAGGGAGAATAGGTAGATAATTGCCCGGCTGAATGATTACAATTAAAGCTACGAGTGATAGTTTTGTCTTTAGTTGTAGGATTTCAGCCAGGCACTCTCTCTATATTCCTGAAAGTCAGCTTCTGCCGCATCATTATTAACCTCCTCACCTCTTTTTTGTGTCGGCTTGTAGCCGTCTCTTGTATGAAATGGCTCCTTTATGGTATCCTATTTCCTTCAGCCAACCTGCCAACTACTATTTAACCCCAGTGGCAATCGTTTTTCCCTGCTTGTAATGTGTGGCTACCTGGGCAGTAAGATTGACTGATGAAACTTTCCCCATGTCGATGCGCAGTGCAGCCATCAAACCTACGGGTGATTCGATAACGATCAGCCACCGGGCCTGAGTGAATTGGTAGCCAGTCTCATTTTAATTGTTACCTATCACTGGAGGCGTGACCTTGACAAAATTTTTATTTGATATATACTTATTGTAAGGCTTTTATAAAAGCCTTTATAAAATTATTCGTTTTAGTGAGAATGTAAGTACTCAGTGAACCCCGTCATTGCGAGCGTAAGCGGAGTGGTGACAGATGACCTGATTAGGGATAAAGGAAACTCAAAGAAGAAACTGTTTGGCCATTAAGGAGAACAGGTATGGGACAAGAACCTGGAGCTCTTTGCGGGTATAAATGGCTAGTTTTTTTTCTAACACAGATACAAACAAAACAAATGATGAAAAAAGGATAGGTAACGCTTCTGCGCTGCCTATCCTTTTTTGTTTAACAGTGCCTTATGTGGATGCTGCTTTTCTGTGTAAGACTACCAGGCCAAAACAAGGCCAGGAGGAGGTGCAAAGGAGGTAGGCCACTGGCTGGGCAAAGAAAGTTGTCGCGCATAAGACGAGCGAGATAATATTAGGAGGGAATAACCAATGAGAAAGAAAATGATCAGTATAGTGTTGGGTATACTTGTTTGCCTGATGGTGATTCCCGTCGCACAGGCTCAATATCCGGTCCCTAGGGAACAAGCCGTAGTCATCGAAACGGACACCAGCTACACGATTTTTGACAAAGCCAATCCATTCGTACCCAGGGGCTCACAATGGGGTTCTGGATGGCACCAGATGTCGAATGAGTGGGATTGGTACATAAACTATGCTTCCGGTGAGACAATTTACTGGAGGACAACTGGATGGGAGTACTCATCGGACCACCGGGAACTCACCTGGCACGTTAGAAAAGGAGTGACCTGGAATGACGGCGCTCCCTACACCGCGGAAGATCTTGTTTTTACCATAAACCTTCTCCTAAGCGATCCGGCCCTGGTTGGTGCGGAGAACGTAGGGGACGTAGAATCAGCTAAACTTGTGGACCAATACACAGCGGTCATAAGATTCAAGAGACCTCAATATAGATTTCAACACCGTTTGAGGATGTGGGGCGGCATCACCATAGTGGCCAAGCACGCCTGGGAGGGTAAGGATACACGCGATGTAACCAATTGGCCCCCTGTAGAAACCGGAGCATACAAATTTTACAAAGCGTATCCTGATCTGAAGATGTTCGTGTGGGAACGTCGGGACGATTATTGGGCAAAGGAAGTCTTTGGGCTCTTTCCTGGACCAAAATACGTGATTTTCAGAATGGCGCCACCCCCTGACATGGCCTTCGCCGATTTTGTAAAAGGCGATGTAGACGCACCCCTTCCGCATATTTTCACCTGGGAGATGATAAAATCTGCTCAACGCCGTACGGAATATGTGGTGCCGGTTCCCTTTATGGACGCCGTCAGTCAAGGACTCTGTTCTTTCAACATCGCCAAGTACCCCACCAGTTTGCCAGAGTTTAGATGGGCCCTGCAGTATCTACTGAACAGAGAAAAAGCTGCCAAATTCTACCCAATGGCAGAAAAATCGTACCCTACTATGTGGCCCTGGCCAGATTGGAAGGCTCTGGACAAATGGGAGTTTCCAGAGATTTTGGAAAAATACGGCTCAAAGCTCAGGTTCGATCCTGCCATGGCCGCGCAAATTCTGGATGAACTGGGATTCAAAAAAGGAGAAGATGGTATGAGAAAGACTCCCCAAGGAGAACCGCTACGCTTGACTGCACTGACTCGACCTGCTCCAGACCTAGGATACCCACAGGCAAAGGATTTTGTGGATGAACTTAAAAAGATCGGCATAGATGCGGCGGTAAAGGCCGTGGATCCAGCCATGTTTGGCGAACTGATAAACATAGGCAAATACGATATTACATTTGATGTTCTTGATATTGCCGTCTCTTTCCCCAACGACATATACCAATTCTTTGAAACGTTCCACAGCAAACACTACAAGCCAATAGATGAATACCAGACATCCGGTGACCGTGGGAGATCGAGGCTCAGATCTGCAGAGCTTGACGCAGTAACGGACCAGATGGCAGTTATAGATCCTGCCAGTTCCGAGTATATGTCTCTGGCAAAGAAAGGACTGGATATCTGGTACGAGAATCTGCCCTCGGTACCGATGGTGGAGAAGATGTTCGTTCAGACTTTCTCAAATCGATATTGGACGCACTGGCCCACAGAACAGAATATGTATCATGTTCCTTACCAATGGTGGCCGGAGTTTGTCTTTGTTATGTTTGAACTCAAATCAACACAGATGTTTACACCCGAGAGCTAATACGTATTGAGGGATAAGTCGAACAAGCGGCATCTTTGTCTGGAAGTGAAGGTGCTAATTGAAGCGCTGAAGCACTGAGGGGGATATCCCCCTCAGTGCTTTTATTCAAAAACAGTAAGGTACAGGGCAATTGACCGATGCGACCAACACATCTGCATATCATTAAGAAAGTTTTGCTGTACTGCCTAATATTTGTGGTGTCTTTAAGTGCTTTCTTTTTCTTCATTAATCTGGTCCCAGGTGACCCGGTAACACGCTATGTAGAAACAATGCGGGCGCAGTACAGTTACTCCATACCGGTATCAGACGAGTTGATCCAGGAGTACAAACAGGCCTTTGGACTCGATAAGCCCCTGTTTACCCGCTACATCTACTATATAAGAGAACTTCTTCTGAAGCAGAATTTCGGTCCGTCCTTTGTTGCCTTTCCCAAGCCAGCTCATGAACTCATATTGACTGCTTTGCCCTGGTCAATAGGACTGTTAGGCTTTTCGGTGATAATAGCCTGGGTCTTGGGCATGGTAATTGGCACAATCGTCGGCTGGAAAAGGGGTACAGGTCTTGATCATTCCATAACTCCCATTGGGTTAATTGTCTCTCAAATCCCGCCCTATCTTTTGGCCTTACTTCTATTAATGGTCCTGTCCTACGCACTGGAAATTTTCCCATCCGGAGGTCCCTATTCAGCGCATCTAGAGCGGGGTTTTACTTTGCAATTCGTGTTGAGCCTGCTATATCACGCCTTCCTGCCGTCCTTGTCGCTAGTACTGGTTTACGTCTGCGCCTGGATGATCTCACAAAGGGCCCTGGTGATAAACCTTCTGGGAGAGGACTATGTACGATTTGCAGAGGCCAAGGGTCTGGGGAGCGCCCGCTTGGTAAATAGATATATCCTGAGAAACACCTTGCTTCCGCAAACGACCGGGCTTGCTATGAGCCTGGGTTTTATTATTAATGGGTCCTTCCTCATCGAGTGGATATTTAGGTATCCAGGAATCGGTTATTTGTTCGTAACTGCAATAATGGCTATGGATTATAACGTTCTTATGGGATGTGTCGTGGTTAGCATGTTTTTTGTTCTCCTGGCCAATCTACTCATAGATTTGCTATATCCGTTAATCGATCCCAGGATAAGACGGGGTGAGTGGTAATGTTGAAAGAGACAGGCACTAATTTCCTTGTAAGATCTTCTAGAATCTTCAAAAGCTCCCTTAAACTCAGAATAGGAATAATCCTCTTCACGGTGTTGGTAATCAGCGTCATTCTGGAACCCGCCATAAATAATTACCGACTGGAGGGACATGAATCAACCGAAATTGGCGTATATGATGCTCTTCTGCCCTTTACTTTTGAGCATCCTTTGGGTACTGACCATTATGGAAGAGATGTTCTTGCTCTGCTTCTCACCGGGCTTAAATACTCGCTATTCATAGGTTTGATGGCGGGAGGCCTGGCAACACTTATAGCCGTGAGTCTAGCTCTGATGGCAGGTTATAAAGGGGGAAGACTGGAGACTCTCGTAACCACCTTCACCAACGCGGTATTGATTATCCCCTTATGGCCCATCCTGGCAATAGCAGTTCTGTTTGTGGAAAGAGCGGATCTTGTCTTGATTATTGTAATTCTCGCCTTCTTTAGCTGGCCTTGGGCTTGCCGTCAGATAACGCCTCAGATCGCCAGCCTAAAGGAAAGGCCGTATATCGAGCTGGCTAAGGTCTCGGGCTTGAGGGATCTGGAGATAATGTTCAAGGAGATTCTGCCAAACTTTTTGCCCTATGTAATAGTCGGATTCTCCTACGCCGTTGCTGGAGCTATCATGGCAGAAACTGCCCTCAGACTGGTTGGTTTAGGTCCGGGGGCGATTCCTTCCCTGGGCTTACTTATAAATTGGGCCATGTATACCGGTGCTCTGGCTCAGCAACACTATGTCATCGTGCTCAGCCCGATCTTACTTCTGGTGCTCATCTTTGTCTCACTTAACTTTATAAATATCGGATTAGACGAGGTTTACAACCCCAGGCTCAAGAAAATAACGGGACTGTGATACAATGCAAGCAATACTCGAGGTAGAAAATCTGAGGGTCTATTTTACCACTATCGAAGGGGACTGTAAATCTGTCGATGGGGTATCGTTCAGAGTATATAATAAAGAGATATTAGGAATAGCGGGAGAGTCTGGCTGTGGAAAGTCAACCTTGATTGAGGGCATTTTGAGGCTGGTCAAATCTCCTGGCTACATCAAAAGCGGAAAGGTTTTATTTGCAGGTTCGGATCTATTGCGCCTGAAGGAGAGAAACCTTCGCAAGATCAGATGGAAAGAGCTATCCTACATCCCTCAGGGCTGCATGAATGCTCTAAATCCGGTCTTGAGGATTGAGGAACAGATAGTCGATGGCATAGTAACACACACCGATCTTTCTGGTGAAAAGGCAAAAGAGATGACTTCATCGGCTCTTAATGCCGTGGGTATGCCTTCAGAAGTGGCCAGGATGTATCCTCATGAACTGAGCGGAGGTATGAGGCAGAGGGTTGCCATAGCTATGAGCACCTGCTTAAGACCCAGTCTGGTACTTGCCGATGAACCGGTAACCGCCTTAGACGTTATCATGCAGAGATTGAACCTGCAAACCATAGCTGAACTGAAGGAGAGGTTTGGCATGACAGTTGTTCTGGTGGCTCATGATATGGCTTGCCATGCGGAGATTTGTGACAGGATATGTATCATGTATGCCGGTAGACTCATGGAGATTGGAATAGTTGACCAACTATTCCAAAAACCCCTGCATCCATACACCAAGGGACTGTTGGAAGCTGTGCCTTCTCTGGAGAGAAGAAGAGTAAAAAGCATTGCTGGACTTGCGCCCAGTCCTTTGAATTGGCCCCGGGGTTGCAGATTTCATCCCCGCTGTCCTTTTCAAAAGGAGGTCTGTGGAAAAAAGGAACCTGTCTTACGAGAAGTCGGTTCTGAACACTATGTGGCATGTCATCTTTATGGAGACTAAATGACGGAAAAGCTTCTCCAATTAGAAAAGGTAACAAAGGTCTTCCGAAGAGCTGGTCTTGGGTTAGTAAGGGAGAAGAGCACCCGGGCCCTTGATGAAATTTCCCTGACCATGCATGG
>Ga0209979_1004479_pt1 | contig 11521 bp, 11 predicted proteins | sample AnhtaG_FD_183114 | JGI IMG/M metagenome (GOLD analysis project Ga0209979, IMG submission 183114) | Deep subsurface microbial communities from Anholt, Denmark to uncover new lineages of life (NeLLi) - Anholt_01485 metaG (SPAdes) (version 2) | ecosystem: Environmental > Aquatic > Marine > Oceanic...
GAGGAGCCTAATAGTATTCAACCAATAGGTCCATAAATTATCTTGTAGATTTTAAGTTAAAGGTTTTGATATTAAACTTAATTTCACACATTTAGATATTTTAAATTTGAATATTTGCTTTTATTATAACTAGTTCGAATCCTAAATTAAAAAATTCAGGTTCGCACCGCTGGGTAGAATTTAAACTAAAGAAGGTATGCTCAAAATTTTCCTCTGAAACGATACTTTTTATTCTTCAATCTTTTCTTTCTTCTCTTGAGAAAAGGAGGGGGGTCGATAGAAATCTTTTAGTTAAAAGATTAATTAAAGATATTATTTATTCTAAAGAAAACATCAAAATTAACCTATTTTATTCAGAAAATTTAGAAAATTATGAAAACAAAAAAGATCTTGCCTTGCCTCCTCAAGGCAAGTTAAAATTCTTAGAGCGCGGAAAAGAAAATCTCCTCCCCCCTCAACAATAAAAGTTCATATATGACACTTGGCTGGGGATAGTAAACACATTACGAACTATTTATTTTAAGGATATAATTAGTCACACTCCAGAAATAAAAACATTTAAAGAACAATATTCCTTTTAAATATTGTAATACATATTAAGGGGTAGGGGATATTAAAAAGCTACAGCCTTTGATCCTCTAAACCGCGCCCTGGTCTCGCCTTAACTTTCGCGAATTAGAGAAGTAATTTTGAAATCGCCGTTATAAAGCATTATAAATATTATAAATCATTATAAATATATAAATAGATAGTCAATAAAATAAAAAATAAAAGAATCACAAAGGAAATCTCAAGTTTACATAATTTTTTTAGCTTTTTTTTATATCTATTTATCAGGTATAATTAAAAATCAATCAAAATATTGATTAAATAAAAATGCAAGAAAATGCAAGGTTTAAGCTAAGAGAGTTGGAGGAAAAATAAATGGCAAAGTGGAATGAGCACGAAGAGACAGATGAGTATAAAGAAACAAAAAGAAAGAAAAGAAGGGGAGAAATGAAAAATAAAACTAAAAAAAGATTAGATAGGCTAAAACACAGAAAGAGAGAAAAGAAAAAAAGGAAACAAAGGAAGTAGTGATTGTTATTTTAATTAATATTTCAATTTTTATTTATCGCTCCTATAAAATAAGAAAAATCCTCCGAAGCCGAAGGATCTCTCTTATAAAAAGAAGTAGCCAAGAAGTTAGTCGGATCTTTATTAAAAATCCGAGTTAATTTAATAAAGAACCTTTAGTATTTTATCAATAATTTTATAAAAATTAAAAATATTTTAAAAATTTTAACGAGGTGAAAAATAAAAATAGCAATCATTGTTAACAGATTCCCAACATTATCAGGAACATTTATCCTGAACCAGATTACAGGGCTTTTAGAAATGGGACATGATGTTAGGATATTTGCTAACTCTAATCCTAAGGAGAAGAAAGTACATCCCGATGTAAAGAAATATCACCTTATGGAAAATGTTCATTATTTTGATAGGTATCAAAATAAAATTATGCGAATTCTAAAGGCGGTATATTTAATAATTTCTAATTTTCATAAAAATCCGATTAAGATATTAAAATCACTAAATATTTTTAAATATCATAAAGAAGCTCTATCTTTAAAATTATTTTACCTGCTTATTCCCTTTTTAAATAAAAATTTTGATATAATTCACTGCCATTTTGGTCCTAACGGAATTCTAGGTGTAAAGCTTAAGGAAATAGGTGTGGAGGGTAAAATTATTACAACATTTCATGGTTATGATATGTCAAGGTTTATTTTGAATAAAGGTAGCAATGTCTATAAGGATTTATTTCTTAACGGGGATCTGTTTTTACCGATTAGTGACTATTGGAAAGGAAAATTAGTAAAGTTAAATTGTGATGAGAAGAAAATAATAGTTCATCGCATGGGAATTAATTTAGGAAAATTCAAATATTCTGAAAGAAAAATCCAACCTGGGGAACCTATAAAAATATTAACCGTGGGGAGGTTAGTTGAAAAGAAAGGACATGAATATCTAATTAAAGTGATAGCAAAAGTAATTACTAACCACACGAATATTACTTATATAAGTGCAGGTGATGGACCTTTGAGAAATAAGTTAGAATCTTTAGTTTCGGAAATGGGAATTAAAAATTATGTAAAAATTCTAGGGGCATTTGAACAAGATGAGATTTTAAAACTTTACCAACAAGCACATATCTTTGTTCTTCCCAGTGTTATTGCAAGTAATGGTGATCAAGAAGGAATTCCTGTTGTTTTAATGGAAGCTCAAGCAGTAGGCTTGCCAATTATCTCTACTTATCACAGCGGAATCCCCGAAGTGATTATGGATGGCAAATCTGGTTTTCTTGTGCCTGAAAAAGATGTAAATGCATTAGCAGATAGATTAGATTATCTTATTAAACATCCAGAGATATGGCTAGAAATGGGAAGATGTGGAAGGAATTTTGTCGAGGAAAAATACGATATAAAAAAATTAAATCAACAATTAGTGGAGATTTATCAAAATCTTATTAGAGGTAAATATGAATAAATCACAGTGCAAAACCCAAAAATTGGATACATAAAAATACTTGTCTCATTGCCAAGATTTAAAGACTTTTATACATCAAAGGTCTATGCTCACTCTATCAGTTTTTATTATTGTAATTAAGTTTAATTCTTATTCTTTTTTTTCTTTTTTTATTAAAGATTATTACTTTAAGGGTAGAAAAAGAGATATGAATTAAAGCATAGAATTAAAAATAAGCCACAGAATAGCCCCTTAAACGCGTTCTAAAATATAAAACAATAAAGATATTAAGATTTAAGGGTACGTAATCACCAAACCGTCATCAAGGATCTATTTTCTATATAACTACTTTATTTCTATATATTTATTTAAAATCTATTAAAAAATACAAAAAACCATGTCTAATTTTCAATGACATCCCTAAATTTTTGTAATGTTACAAAAACTAGAAAAAACTTACAATTATACTCATAATTCCTTAATTTTTAGTGATTTTTACATACTTATTATTTTAACAAATAATACCTTTTTCTCGACAAACGCTATTTATCTTGTTATAATGAGAATGTATAATACCACTATTGTATAATCTTGGAGTTTAAAAGATAAAAGAGGTGAGAAGTGAAAAAGACAATTATAATTTTAATACTTCTATCTATATTTTCAGTTATAGGTTGCTCTGATACTCAAACAATTGAAGGACAAGAGCAACAGATACAAAAATTAGAAAAAGAGAGAAGGGAATTATTAGATTATCTTGCAATAGACCAGGAAATACTTAAGTTATATCGTGATGCATTAGAAGATATTAAAGAAGAAAATGAGGACATAAGAGGAATACTTGAAGAGTTTTATCTTGGTTACTACACAAAAAGCGAGGCTATAGACGCAATATATTGGCACACTTCTAATATTGAAGATATCTTGGAAGAATTTAAAATAAAATAAATAAAAGGGGATTAAAAAATGAAAAAGCAAAGAATTAAAACAACAATACCTAAAGTTTTAAGTGAAGAAGACATACAAAAGTTAATATCTCAGCCTTCTGCAAAAGCACCAACCGGAATAAGAAACAAAGCAATTATAACAACGTTAGCTTATGCAGGACTAAGAGCCATGGAATTAATAAATTTAAAAGTGGGAGATGTAGATTTAAAAGAAGGTTGGATACACGTAAAAGGCGGTAAGAGTGGAGATAGAGATATTCCTATATCACCTAAATTAGAACCATATTTAATCGCTTGGGATAACCTAAGACCAAAACATAGTAGATATTTCTTTACTACTCTTAAAGGGAAAAGAGTAAACGATAGATATTTAAGGGATTTCATTAAACGTTATGGAAAGAGGATAGGTCTAAACTTTATACACCCTCACACTTTGAGACATACGTTTGCAACACAGACATTAAAGAGGAACGATATAAATACTCCTGATTTGCAATATCTTTTAGGACATAAGGCTTTATCATCTACACAGATTTACACCCATGTAGAGCCTAAAGATCTACATAAAAAGCTGAGAGAGGATAAAGAAGAAAAGAAAGATGAAGACTTAAAAAATTTAATAGACCAATTGATTGAACAACAGAAATTAACTATGAAAGTTTTGGAGGCTATTTCTGAAATAACAAATAAGTAGGTTATAATGTAAAAGCGATTTAATAAAAGATATACTTATACAATAAATATTTATTTATATATTATAGGCAAGGGATGTTTTAAGAAATAGGAAGAAAAAACGAAGAATGGTATTTTAGTAAATTTTTAAAAAATATTTAATTATTAACCGTTTACCTTGACTATACAACATATATGGTTTGGTTGATGATTATACAAGGAGTATATTAATGATAGAAAAAAATGAAATAATTCAGCTAGCAAAAATGCTTTCTAAAGAAAAAAGAAAGAAAATTCTGATGTCATTTAAAGAAGCAGAACTGCATCAATATTTAAAAGAACTGTTCGAGTCAATGGAACCAGATTATACAATTGAGATAACTCACGAACCAAGTGAATTAGGAAAAGACCTTGTGATAGTAAAGCGAGACAGAATTGGCATAGATGTGATAGGTATTGTTGTAAAAACTGGAGATATTAGAGCAAAAACTGCAGGCAAAGTGGATGAAGTAAAAACTCATGTAAAAAAAATATTTTCTTATGCCACGGAAGCCAAGATTAAGGATATAGAAAGTCAGGTACAACAAGCATTTAAGCATCCTGCTGAAATGAAAACGATTTTTAAAGAGCTACCAATTTCTAAAGTTTTCATTGTGTTATCAGGTGAGTTAAGCAAACAAGCTCGCAAGAGATTAGAAAAGGAATTAACAGAGATTATAGAAATCAAAGACATAAATTGGCTTATTGACAATTTTACAAACTATTATCCTCAGATATTTTTTGAAGGAAGAGTTATTGATTTTCTTGAAGAAAAAATAAAACAATTTGAAAAAAAACACTGGCTCTCAAAAAAGGAAATAAATTTGTCAGACTATTTTGTTGAACCACGGGTTGCTATTATTGATGTTCCTATAGAATTTAATGAAGAAAACTTTGCACTAATTATTGAAAAACGAAGGGTGCCCTTTTCCAAATTAAAATCTGTTCTTACACAAACTAAACAAATAATATTAGTGGGTGACCCAGGAGTGGGTAAGTCGGGAGCTTTAGCTAAACTTGCAATCGATATGCTAAGAGAATTATCTGATCACATGTTAAGAGGAATGTCGAAGAAAGAAAAAATAAAAATACCAGTATTGGTCTCAGCAAAAGAAATTTTAGAAGCTGATACCTATGAAAAACTTTTAGAAAAATATCTTGTAACTTCAGATATAAAAGATAGATTTAAAGTTCAAGTACTTATGATTGATGCATTAGATGAGATTCTACCAAGTCAATCAAGAGAAGTTATAGAAAAAGCAAAAATTTTTTCCCAACAACTGGGTTGCTCACTTATCATTACCAGTCGTAAAGTTGAAACTATCAAGACCCCACCAATAGGATTCAAAAAATATGAACTATTGCCTTTTGAATATGGACAAGCTCTTGAAGTTTTCGAGAAATTAGCCAGTAATAACCAGGTATTGAGTTCACTTAAAGATGGATTGGAAAGAATCAAGAAAAAAATCCCAATGATTCCACTATCTTTGTTATTACTTATAGAGTTAGTCGAAGATAAAAAGGAAATCCCTGCTTCAGTAACTGAGCTTTACGAACGGTTTCATGACTTAATGCTTGGAAGATGGGATAAAGAAAAAGGTATTGAAGTGTTATTTGAGTATTATGTAAAAGGGGACTTTCTTGCCAAACTAGCTTTTAAGGAATTTTTAGAAAAGGATAGATTAGAAATATCACAAAACGATTTTAAAGAATTTTTTAATAATTATGCTAGCCTATATGGTTGGGACGAAGAAGGATTAAGTTGTTTTATTAAAGAAATAGAACGAGCAGGAATCCTTAATATCAAAGAAACAGTAGTATTTCGACATCGTTCCTTTTTAGATTTTTTTGCAGCTCTATACATTTTTGATAAACGAGCTGAATTTGAAAATCTAAATGATTTTATTGTGAAAACTTATTTCAATGATGTATGGGGAGATGTTGCATTCTTCTATGTCGGATTGAGGAGAGAAATTAGCGATTCAATTCTGGAAAAGATTTTTGCATTTGAAGAGGAGGGTATATCTATTTATATTGATAAATTTTTAACAGGAATCTTATTACAAGCGGGATGGAATTCACCTACCAAAAGGAAATATTATGGAATTGAAAAGGCGGTAACATTTGCATCTGTAGTAAGAGATGAATTTTTAAAGGTTGCAGAGAAAAGCGGTGTTAAGGTTCCTGGAATATTTGCAGATTTTCTTGTAATGGCTTTATCTGACCTTGGGTTTGGAAGCATTTTTTTATCTAAGGAAGTAAAAATTTTATTTAATGAACTTTCAATTCAATTGTCCCAACAGAGTCTTTACAGTATATTATCCTTGCTACCAGCTATAAAACGACTTTTTAACCTGGATGAACTTCGAGAAGCAATAGATAAATCTTTAGAAATAATTTCCAAAATTCCTGGTCTGAGTGTGGAAGAACAAGCTAGCTCGCTTTTATTTCTAATAACTATTGAACATAAAGACAAAGACATTGCAAAAGCAATCAGAAGGAAATTAAATAAATTAAAAAGGAGATACCCTGATACATTTAGAAAACTACTACCTTCTAGAAAAAAAGGGTTTAGATGAAATAGATTGAACACGAAAAATTAAAAATGCATTAGTTTTATGAAAAAATGAAAGAAAAAAAACAAAAATATAAGTTAAAAAAGTTTAAATTCCCAATTGATTTAATAGAATTCCCGATTAAATACAGTAATGATCTAAAAGTATTAAAAGGAAAAGAAAAATTACTTGAATTTGAAGAAGAAGCTAAGCAAAAGGTAAGATTCTTTAAATTACCTGTTAAAACAGGCTATAAAAGGACTAAAAGGCATAATTTTGTGGCATATATAAAAAAGCATGTTATTCTAGATCCATTTGTAAGATATTTTATAAAAAAGGAATTAAATTTATCTAAGCATTGTAGTAAAATTAATATTATTAAAATGTCAAAATAAACACATTTTAAAGATGGTAAAAATTTTTATCAGTTAGTAACACAGTGTGCTATTAGAAATGAGTTATGATAATTCTAAATCCCAAAGTATTTTAAACTATTTATTTTTATAGCGAATATTTTTAATATTATTAGGATAAATATGTATTTTAATAATAGCCTTGATATTTATGATTTTTTTTGTAACCAAAACATAGAAGACTATTTTCTCAAAGGTAAAAGAGGTTTAATAGAATTTAATTTAGAAACACCATATATTAAAAAAAATAACCTATATTTATATTTAAAATATTCATTTGACATATTTACAGCATGTAGTTCCAGCTATCTAGAAAGATTAGGACTTCCAAAAAACACCATAGAAGACGATATGAATCCTCTTCCAATGGCTAAAGAATTTATAAAAACCCACAATTTGGATGAATCATTTATTAAAGAAACATACTTAAAAAATCATAAAGATTATCAATTTGTATTAAAAATACCAGAAGAAAAAGTTAATAAGAATTATTTTCTAAGAAAAAAGAATGAGAAAAAGGAAGTAATAGATGTTTATGTAGATTTAAAATTTCGCAAACATGATGTCTCTATAGATACAGGTATTCTTGATGAAGATGAAGATATTAGTGTTTTAGAAGAATTAGGCTATAACTCAAAAATGCCTCCAGATAAGGAACTTAAAGAAGAGCTTGGAAAATTTAATTTATCAAAAATATATAACATCACATTACCTTTTTCTAACGCTTGGTGGTTTAGCAGTTATCCCATTAATCCTTTTAATTTTTTTACAGGAATAAAAAATTTATTAGAAGCAAACGCACAAGAAATACTATTCCCGCACCCAGAATATTTGAAAGTTTTAACTGCCATCAGTGAACAGGGATTAAAATATAATCTAAGTAAACCCTTTTCTTTAAATGAATTAAATAGAATAAGAGAAAAAATAAGCATATATGAAGCTAATCCCCTTGTAAGCTTAGTTAAAGAATTATTCTATTCACTTACTAAAACATTGATGATGCATAGAAAGATATTAGAATGTAAGCATTGCAGTAATTTAATACAATATAAAAAAGGTAAAAAATATTGCTCTTATAAATCTGAGGGAAAAGATTGTGGAAAACCAGCAAGGAATAAAAGAGCTTATTTAAAGAGAAAAAAAAGATATCTTAAATAAACCTACCTACTAAAAAACCTTAAAAATTTCTTCTTTTAAATATACTGAAAAAAGTATATTTATTTCTAATTTCAGTAAATTTTTTTTCCTTCCAAAATCTGCTATCCTGACCTTAATTATGGATCACAATATATATCAAAAATTATATAAAAAAGAATTAAAGAAGGAAGAAAAATTTGAAATTGAAAATAATTTATTTGGATTTTTCGAGCTTCTTATTGAAATTAACAAGGAACTAAAGAAAGATGATAGACACAATAGTACTAACAATTCCAAAAAGTAAATATATTATTATGGATTATGATAAATTTAGTCCTTCTGTAAGAGGATTTTTTGAAAGGCCCTATTATAGTTTAGGTTCAAGGAATAATTTTTCATGTAAACAAAACCCAACTAAAAAAGATTTTTTAAGTGGAATATATAAACCCAGGCTAACTGTTACCAAAAGGGTAAGAAAAGGCGGTTATGTAACACCTTTAAGAATTGAATTTTCAATACCAAAGCTTATATTTTCAAACAATTTTGATGAGATCCAAGAAAATGATTTTGAAATAGTTATAAGGAAATTAAGAGAAAGATTAAAGGATATGGAGATACTGATAAAAGAAAGCGATCTTATAAATGCCAATGTATCAGCAATTCATTTTTCAAAAAATATAGCTCTAACTGATTATTCAAGTTGTTCAATGGTAATAAATGATCTAGCAAAAATTAATTTAACCAAAAGGCTGGATTTAAATAAAACTTCTTTTAGAAATGGAGGCCAGATTATTTATTATCACTCTAACTCATATGAAATTGCTATATATAATAAAATAAAGGACTTAGAGCAGGCAAAGGTAAGTGAAAAGAGATCTATAGAAAAAGATAATATTATTCAACTAAACCTATTAGATAATTTAAATAAAAAAAAGCCATTTGAAGTTTTAAGAATAGAGGTTAGGCTAAATGATAGAAATAAAATTAAAAGGCTCTTAAAAAGACTAAATATAGACTTAGAACCTACTTTTGTAAACCTTTTTAACCAAGATATATCTAAAAGCATATTAACTTATTTCTGGGATGAAATTGTAAAAAATACTAGCTTTTTATCTATAGATATAAGAGAACCATTTTATTTACTTGAAATAATAATTAAAAATAATCCTAATATAAAAAACTCAAAAGCTTTAAAATTACTTGCTTCTATTATCATTATGCAAAATGCAGGAACTAGAAATTTTAGAAATTTGATTAATAAGAGCTCTAAAAACAACAGATTTTGGTATAGTCTCATGAAAGAAATAAAACTACTAAATTTACCTATGGATAGTAGATATAACCCTATTACTGAAATAAGTGAATTTATTAGAAGATTTAAGTCATTAAAGTTAAAATATTATCAATTAAAAAAAATCTAAAAAGTAAATATGGAAATATTAGAGTATTTTTTAAAAGAATATTGGATAATAAAAGTAAAATCACAGGATATATTGAAGCAAAGCATCCAAATATTAAATCATTAGACTTTATTGGAAACAGTGAACAAATAAAAATATACATATAAGCTTTCCCAAATTTTATTTTAGCTAATTAATAAAAGATCATATATATTAATGAAGAACAATTTTTTAATAATATAAGCAAAGAAGTTTGTAATTATTATATTTGAGGCTACTAGGTTATAACTAAATTGTAAAAAGAGAGAAGGAATAAAAATGAAAGCAATAATACTTGCCAGAGTATCAACAAAAGAACAAAAAGAACTAGGTCATTCTTTACCTGCCCAAGTTAGAAAACTTAGAGAATATGCACAAACTAAAGGTTTTGAAGTCATAAAAGAATTTTCATTTTCTGAAACTGCTGGAAGAAAGATAAGAAAAAGATTTGAAGAGGTAATGAAATATTTAAAGGAAAATAAGGATGTCAGAGTTCTTCTAACTCAAAATGTGGATAGAGTAACAAGAAATTTCAGGGATGCAGTTGATTTAGATGATATGAGAATAAATGAAGGACTTGAAATACACTTTGTTCAAGATGGCTTTTATATTAATGCTGAATCAACAGGAAACCATCTATTTATGTGGGAAGCAAAAGTATTTTTGGCAAAGCAATATTTAAATAGATTATCTGATGATGTTAAAAGAAGCATTGAGCAGAAAATTAGAAATGGTGAATGGACAAGCAAAGCACCAATAGGCTATTTAAATGTAAAAGATGAGATAACTGGCAAAAATAAAATTATTTTAGATAAGGAAAGAGCATTTCTAATAAAAAAAGCTTTTGAAGAATATTCTACTGGCATTTATTCATTAAAAGAGATTACATCTAAATTAAAAAAATACGGACTAAGAAGTAACACAAAAAGTAATAAACCATTACATAAAAGTGCTGTTTATAAAATGATAAATAATCCTTTTTACTATGGTTATATGAGAATAAAGAATAAGCTATATCATCATAAATATAAGCCAATTATAACTAAATATTTATTTGATAAATGTCAAGAAGTAATTAAAAACTATTCTAAAAAACCATTTAAGTATTCTGCAAAACCATTCATATTTAGAGGTCTCATTAAATGTGCTTATTGTGGATGCACAATTAGCTCAGATAAAAAGAAGAATAAATATATCTACTTATCATGTTCGAAGTATAAAGGTAATTGCAATTCGATAAGAGTTAGAGAAGAAGTTATCCTAAAGCAAATAAAAGATTTTTTTAAAAATATCCAAATCCCAAAAAGAATATTAGAAGATGTTAGAGAGTATCTAGTTAAGACAAATGATTCCAAAAGGGAATTTCAAAAAGACGAAGAAAAACTATTACGCAAAGAATATAATCAAATTCAAAAAAAGCTAGATAGATTACTTGATATGCGACTTAATGAGAGTATTACTCAAGATGAGTATGATAAAAAAGCCTATCAATTAAAGCAAAGGCAATACGAATTAAATGAAAGACAAAAACAACATATAGAAGCAGATGAAGAGTTCTCTTTTACGCTTATAAACCTTATGAAATTAGCATCTAGAGCCTATGAATTATTTGAGTTTTCGAAAGTAGAACAAAAAAGACAACTAATAAATTTTGTACTTTCGAACTTGAAATTAAAAGGCAAAATATTAGAATTTGAGCCTAGAAAACCCTTTGATGTCTTCATAAATCTTAAAAATGCTAAAAACCGTTCTGTTTGGCTGGGGAGAGAGGACTCGAACCTCTGCTTGTGGATTCAAAGTCCACTGTCCTA
>Ga0209979_1004481_pt1 | contig 11518 bp, 10 predicted proteins | sample AnhtaG_FD_183114 | JGI IMG/M metagenome (GOLD analysis project Ga0209979, IMG submission 183114) | Deep subsurface microbial communities from Anholt, Denmark to uncover new lineages of life (NeLLi) - Anholt_01485 metaG (SPAdes) (version 2) | ecosystem: Environmental > Aquatic > Marine > Oceanic...
GTCCAAAGTTGAGCTCTCCCTTTTTTTTCCACACGTTTGATTTTTTTAGAATTCTCTAAATCAGACATAACCTTCCAAATTTGAGAGTTGCTTAATTTAAAGTATCGTCTTAATTCTGGAGTTGACATTTTGACATCTGTTAATAAATTTGGAATCAATCTTTTTATTTCTTCTACGGTATTTTCATTAGAATCTTTAAGTTCTTCAACTTCAGGTTCTGCTATTAATTCCATCTCCGAAATAATTCTAGATGCTACCTTATTTAATTGCCTAATATTTTCATCAATATTTTGAGGTTTCATAAAGAGGCAACACAATTCTAAATCTTTTGGAAAAGCTACTATATAAAAGTTATCATATAAAATAGCTCTGGGTTTTTTCCCTGATGCATTTCCACCTCGAAACGCAAGATAAAAATTCATTGCAAAATCATCTAATTTTACCATGTTTTTTGTTTTGTTATATTCCTTTTTCCATTTAAGAAAAGGGCCATCAATCATATCAAATCCAATTAAAGCAGCCCCAAATAATTCTTGTTCATTAAAATTCATTTCGTTAATCCCCTCCTAATTGCTATTTTTTCTAATTCATTTTTTATTATATTCATTAATTTTATTCTTTCTGCTGGATTTATAGCAGCTAATCCATATGTTTTCACATGTAGAAGATCCTCAACTCTTTTAGCATCCATTCGACCATCCTGCAAATCCTGCTTATTTGCTATTGCTATAATAGGGCATTCTTTACCTATAAAGTGACACGCATAATTAATTAATTCTCTAGAGTTTAGCACATTTCGAGGTGTTGAGTCTGTTACTACAAAAATGATATCAGATCCGAGCAAATAATCTTTTGAATAAGCCCTCAAATAACTGCTCTGGCCTCCTAAGTCCCATAATCTTAAATAATAATCATTAAACTTTATAGACTTTAAATCTAATCCATGTGTTGGAATATAAAATCTATCTAATATATTTTCTGACAGAAGTTTCACTATGGTAGTTTTTCCTACCGCTGGAGAACCTATGAGAGTTATTTTTACCAGTTTTTCCAACTCTGAACTTAACATAGTAGTAATATCATAACTAAAAATGAGTTATTAAGAAACAATGATTTAAAGAAAAATATGAATCTGGATAATATCGACGTATTACCAACTAGTTTCAAATATTATTGTTCCATAAAGGTTTAAAAACACTATTTTTGTTTTAAAAAGAGTTGTCTCATCCATTTTGGAAGAATGAATCCCCCATACCAAAATAATGCGCTCACAATCAATAATAACCTTGTAAATACTACTGATATTTCATTCAATGGTATTGAAGAGTCCAATAAAGCTCCTACTAAAAAAGCAGTATAAGCTACGATTAATAATCTTCCTTTAAGTTTAACTTCAGGATCATCAGATTTCAAGGATAACCGAGCAAATAATACACCACTAAAGACAACTATTAAAACAAAAACTAGTAGAAATATCATTATGAAATGTTTGTAGCTTACATCAACAGGAGGATTTAATGTGCCAATTAAACTAGGATTTAGGAAAAGCAAACTAAAGAAAATGATTTCAAATACTATACCGACTAAAGTAAATATTAATAATATTAATTTACGTTTTTCAGTAAATAAAAATTCTGTAAACGCTAATAACCAAAGGGCAATCGCTAGAGGAACAAATATATTTCCTATGAGAAAATAAACACTTGATGTTAATCCCACTCCATTGTTTAGTGATACTAAAAAGGATAAACTAGAAGGCCACCACGGCTCAGATATGAAAATCCAGGTAGCTCCTACTAAAAAATAAATTTTCTCTTTATATTTAAAATACTTAGATAGTATTAGAAAACCAACAAATAAAGAAATGGCGACAAAAATGAAGCTAAAAATCCCACTTATAATATCAAACGGTTCTAATGACATAGCCTAATCAAATTTTCCTTTTTTTTTGTATAAATAAACAATAAGAGAATGAATTATATAAATATTGAATTATATTCAAGATAAAATTTTTAGATATTATAAAGGAAAAATAATAATATAAGCGAAAAAAATGTAGGTATTATTAAACTAAAAGTTAATAAGCTCTGTGAAACTCTAATACCTTCTTTAAGTGTATCAATAATAGCATTAAAGTATCGCGGATTACCCCAAATCTTAACCTTACGTTCTATAGAGTCACTATAATAAAACTCAACGGGTTCCATATTATTTTCTGCTTCTTGGATTAAAGAATCTAATTTTTTTAAAATTTCATCAATTTTTATTTTATCTCCAATAGGGGAATAACCTCTAGCTGAAAATTGTCTTGCTACAGTATGTGAATCAGAGGTAGTAATTTCTCCTCTTTCTATTCCCCTGTTTTGTAACATATTTAGGACATAAGACCGAATATCTATGAACGCATTATTCCCATCAAAATGAATTAAAGCTGTTGTCTGATCAGTATTGGAATTTTGAAATAAATGGACAACTATGCCACCAAAACCTATTCCATCTTTTTCTGAGTAATTTTTAAATGCACCTTTTGCTACCCCATATAGCATTGGAACCTTTTGAGAATTTTGAACTTTTTTACTTTCAATATAGTTTTGGGTTACATTAAATAAATCTTGAGCTTCAATCGAATCCCTTTTGATTAATATCTCATCGCCAATAATGGCATTATGAGAATCAACAATAATGATATCTTTAAATCCCTTTGAAATAACATATTTTCTTATCCGATCTCCTACACTTGATTCAATATCGTCAGAAGGAAGCGGATGTCTTGTAATAAATATAATTGGGGTATTATCAACTTCAATTCCAATGAGTTTAGCAGAATTTGAGATCTTTCTTGTAAAATCTTTGACTTCCTTAACCCAATTTATATTTAGGTTATTATTAATAGCATCAATATCTTGTTTTATTCTCTTCATAATGATTTCAACATACCCTTGAGATGTTAAATTTTGAGTATGATCATTAGTCGTGTGATATACAGTGGTGCCTGGGATGTGCTCAAATGCTTTATATATCTGTTCAGGTAAGTCAGAAGAACCACATGTCTTAAATGGACCAAAATGAATATGTGGAACAATGAATAAGCCTTTAATTTCTTTTGAAGATGTACTTCGGATAACTAAATACTGAATTCTGACATTAGATTTTATCCCAACCCTCTCAAAGTAACTTTCTATAAGCTCATCATTCCCCTCTGTCATCATAGAAAGAATAAAAGCTCTAATAAAAGGATAACCACTCATACCAGTTGCTTCCCTATATATATTGCTCACTTGAAACAAACCTCTTCGATATGGGAATGCAAACAACATAGCACATGCAACAAAAAAGATTATAGCTCTTACAAAGAAATCATGATCAAACTGTCCCGTATAGAGGCTATAGAGGGTAATAGCAGTTAAGGGTTGTAAGAGTGATAAAATCATGTATCCAGGACGACCTACAGTAGTAAATGAAAAAAAAATGACAAAAGCAACAATATAAGATATAATCGATCCCATTATAAAAAATACTTCTTGATACCAGATGTTTTGGAGTAAAATTGCGACAATTTGGCCAAAAATAAATGTAACTTCAATCATAGCACTAAAATATACGTTCATTTGGATTGACCATCCATTTGGAGGGGCTCGCAATATAGGTGCTTTTTTTGAATAAAATAACATAGAAAAACTAGCACCTAAACCTGAGATCAGCAAAAATAAACCTACAAACCTAAAGAAATGTAAAAAATCTAAGTCATTTATTAGAATATAATTTAATATCAACGACAATAGTCCAAACACAATTGGAGTTCCAAGAAAAGTAGAATAAGCTAACTTTCTTGACTGGAAAAATTCCATATATGAAATTATTCCAGGGATTTGACGAGAGGTTTGCTTTTTAATAAACATAAACTTTTAAGCTTATAGTAATTCTTATCTGAGAAAATACATTCTAGAGTAATGAATAAATTGATTATTATATCTTTATCTAAAAAATTATAAATAAAATATTTTTTTATAGAGAGTATGGAAAAATCACAAAGATTAGTTGATCATGCGAACAAACGTTTTTCTGATATTATTTTGGATGGACTCAAACTATTTTTTCAAAATTATGGGATCATAATTTTACCCCTTGCCTTCTTTCAAGTATTATTAATCATTTTAGATATCTTTATATTAACAGATCTTAAATGGTATATTGATTCCATAGGATTAAATTTATCAGATATACTGGAAAAATTCGCCGATGAGGTAACTCTTACTGAAAGTGAATGGAATTTATTAACATCCTTTCTATTCTTGAATATTGGCTTACTGTTTCTTGAAAATTTAATTGGGGCAATAGTTATTACATTAGCGATGTGTTCAGTTAGTAACTATATATTAAAAAGGCACCTACACATAGAAACGCGCTTTATACAGTCTTTCAAATCAGCATTTAATAAGAAAATATTTTTAGTTATTTTAATAATAGGGATATGCATACCATTAGGTTCTTTGCTGTTTTTTATTCCTGCCATTATCATATTTGGTTTTTATATTTTCTTGGTCTTTACTTATAATATGGAAGATATTGAAAATCCCATCTCAGAAGCACGGAGTGTCGCAAAGGGAAATTTCTGGAAAATAATTGGTATTTTTGTTTTCAATTTTATCTTTATTTTCATATTTAGCTTTATATTTAATTCGATTATAGATTTATTTTTAGATCCGAGTTCAGATACTTTTTTATATAATTATAATTCATGGTTGGCTCCTAGTACGAGAAACTATGGAATGATTATACTTTATCAGATACTTGTGAACTTAGTTGATATATTACTTGCCCCATTATTTATCTGCCTCTTAACTTCATTATTTACGTCTCTAAAGGCTAAAAAAGATTTAGGTTTTAGCTATCAAAGGCAGGATTTACCCGTTAGAGAGAAGTATGAAAAGGTATATTCACAACCTGTAGGATTACCTCAAAGCTCAGATGAGTCTATTGACGAGGTTTCCACAACAAAATTACAGTTAGAAGGTGAATTTTATTGTCCCTTTTGTGGGTATAAAATAAACACGCCTAAGAGATTTTGTCCGAATTGTGGAGAAGGATTTTCATTTATAAATAAATAATTATAGAGGAATTCATGAAAAATGTATATAAATATAGAGAAAAAGTTTGATCTAAAACCAGAGAATATTAAAAATCCAGTTGTATTGATTGGATGGCCCGGAATCGCATTAGTTGCAAAATTAGCTATCACTTCTATAAAAGATTCTATTAAGGCTAAAGAATTTTTAAACATTCAATATTTCGATTTTCCGGCAAAGTCTGTAGTAGAGGGAGGTGATTTACAAATACCGGTGGCACAGTTATTTTATAAACCAACAGAACAAGAAGATGGAAGCGACTTCTTTATTTTAACCGCTACTTATCAACCACAGACACCAGAAGGTGTTTTTGAGTTTTCTAAAATATTTTGTGAAGAAATGGATAAAATCACAGGAGGGAAAATTAAAATGTATCTAAGTACTGGGGCAATGATCTCTGATATTGTCCATGATTCTCCCTCAGTATATATATGTGGTACGAATCAAGATCTTGTAAACACTTTCCTTGAATATGAAAATACAAAATTATATGAGGGTGGATATATTTCAGGAGCAAATGGAATAATACCTGCTTATGCTGGTGCAAATAATTTTGCCCCAGGAGTTTGTTTGTTGGCAGAAACATTACCATTACCTATGATGACTTTAGATCCTCGTTCATCAAAAGCCCTAGTTTCCTTATTGAAAGATTATTTCTCCATAGAAATGGATTTCAGTACACTAAATGAAAAAATAAAGGAAATGGAAAGTGTTTTTGAATCATTTAAGAAACAAGCCGATCGTTTTATGAAACCACCTCAAGAAGATAGAGGTCCAGACTCTTATTTTCGCTAACTTCTCGTATTTTATCCTTTAGAACTCTAAGATCAAATTTTTTTCTTTTATAACAAATTTAAAATTCTTATAAAAATTCAAAATTAATAATATTTAAAAATAAAAACAGAAAATATCTAAACTATGAAGTTTATAAAACTTTTTGAACCATTAAAAATAAGAGATGTAGAGATTCGTAATAGAATTGTAATGCCCGCTATGGCACTTAATTATTCTCGTGATAGAACGGTAAATGATACAACTATTGATTTCTATGAAGAAAGGGCTAAAGGGGGAGTCGGGCTTATAATCCTCGGAGGATGTGCTGTAGAAGCCAGAGGAGGAGGTCCAACAATGTTGTCGATCGATGATGATAAACATATCCCAAACTATACAAGATTTGCAGAGAGAATGCATAAACATGGAGCAAAAACCATTGTTCAATTATACCATGCAGGAGCATATTCAGGAATGCCAGGTATGGTTTCTTCTTCAGCAGTTATGTCAAATTTAACAAGAGCCGTTCCAAAGGAACTAACAATAGATGAAATAAAAGAAGTTCAAGAAAGTCATGCATTGGCAGCAGAACGAGTAAGAGAAGCAGGTTTTGATGGAGTAGAGTTATTGGGATCAGCCGGATATCTAATTAATCAATTTCTTAGCCCGATGACTAATAAGCGGACTGATGAATACGGAGGTTCATTGGAAAACCGTCTTAGATACCCACTAGAATTAATAAATCTGGTACAAGAAAGAGTAGGTAAGGATATCTTAGTAGGAATGCGAGTGGCAGGAGATGATTTTGTCCCAGGCTCTAATACATATAAAGATACTGCTGTTTTTACAAAGCATTATGACGAGGCAGGGATTGATTTTATAAATGTAACTGGAGGATGGCATGAAACACGAATTCCACAACTCCCTATGATGGTACCCCCAGGAGCATATGTTTACCTAGCAGAAAATGTTAAGAGAAATGTTAATGCTCCAGTATTTTCTGCTAATCGAATTAATGATCCAGTTCTTGCTGAACGAATTTTACGAAATGAATGGGCGGATGCCATCTGTATGGGAAGAGGACTCATCGCAGATCCATATTTACCCCATAAAGCTAAGGAGAATAAAGTATGGGATATTAGAAAGTGTGTTGGTTGCAATCAGGGATGTTTCGATCATATATTTACCGGTAGGTCAGTTGAATGCATGCGAAATTATATGGCTTCACGTGAAGGTAAAATAGATCTTGATCAAAAAACAAAAACCCCTATGAAAGTAGTGATTATTGGAAGTGGGCCAGCTGGATTAGAAGCTGCTCGTGTTGCAACAATTTTAGGTCATGATGTTACGATTTTTGAGAAAAAAGATGAAATCGGTGGACAAGCAAATGTAGCCTGGGTTCCGCCAGGACGAAGAGATATTACTGAAGTTATTGACTATTACAAGTCTCAAATTAAGCACCGTAATATTGATTTACAACTGGGTACAGAAGCAACTTTAGAAAAAATCAATGAATACAATCCAGATGCAGTTATAATTGCTACAGGAATTAAGTTCGATATTCCTGATATTCCGGGAATTGATGGGAGTCTTGGGAGTACCATTTACTCTGCCATTGATGTCCTTACTGGTGATTATCCTGTTGGCAAAAATGTGGTTGTTGTTGGAGGTGGGTCCGTAGGTATGGAAACAGCAATTTGGGCTGCTGAATTAGGCGCTTTAGACTCAGAAATTGCACGATTCATTAGTTTCTATGATTTAATTCCTAAAGAAGAAGTTCTTGCTAAATGGCTTAGAGGTAATAGAGATGTAACTATTATCGATAAACTTCCAAAATTAGGGACTAATCTCGGGAGAACCACGCGTGGTTTTATGATTGGTCATACAATGAAATTGGGAATAAAAAGAATTTTGGGTGCGAATATCACAAGATTTGAAGGAAAAACTATGGATTATGAATTAGAAAGTGAGAAGAAATCATTAGAAAATATTGATACGTTCATCTTAGCAACGGGAGCCAAACCAAATACGGATTTATATGATGCTATCGAATCTACGAATCCTTCATTTAAGATGTATAAAATAGGAGATTGTAAAGAACCTAGAATGATGATGGAAGCGATACATGAGGGATTTGAAACAGCCTATAATCTGGATAAATAATTAATAACAAATCAAAAAATAAATACTTACAATTTTTAGTATATTTATAAATCTTAATTGATAATATTTAAGAGAAGTTCCTAATAAAAACATTAACCTAACTTTATTGATTTGAAGTGCAAGATACGAGTATCATAAAAAGCATTAAAGTTTTCGAAGAGAAGATTTCTAGCAATCTCGAGGGAATTAATAAGCAATCCCGTAATTACATTAAGGACATAATAACTCTTGTTAATAAAGAGATTGGAATCAACAAAATTTTATCAATCCTTTTATTTGGAAGCCAGAGAGCAAAAAGTGAAACTGCTGCTGTTTCCGATTGTGATTTGCTTATAATCTTCAAGAATCGAGTTTCTAACCATCATATCAAAGAGATAGAAAAATATTTCATTGCTCTAGAAATTAAACACAAATTTAGGGAATTCGATAAGAAATTAAGTAAAAAGATACTGGGTGTAATCCAACAAACCACAGGAATTTTTGTAAGCCATTTCTTAACAAAAATTAAATATTGGGAAGATGCAAATTTTCATAAAATTTTTAGGGTAAATAGAGTATTTTCAGCAGTCTTTGCTCCCAGGAATATTGTATTAGGGAATGTTTTAACAAATAGCACTACTCTTTATGGCAATGACTTAAAAGATAAAATTAGACCTAAAATTCAAATTACTTTTCTAGAGATGATAAAAAGCACAATTATGAATCTCATGATTTCGTTTTTCTCAATTGTTATATCATTGCGTAAAAAACTTGATCCAACAAAATACCAATTGACCGCAATAAAGTGGGCATTAAAAGCTTCCAATTTTTATTGTTTCAGAGACTCTGAGTCACTGGAAAAAATCACAGAACGTTTTATTTCTTTTGAAAACCTTAGATCTCAAAAAGTTGCTCGAAGATTCTTTACTGATTTTCTGAATTTACGAAAAACTCCTTGTAATGATATGAATTTCATGATTCGGTGTCCATTTCGCATTATAAAAATCCACCTAAAGGCAATTATTTACAAAAAATTAATAAAAAGAAGAAGTAATACAAGAATTTTGCCTAAGTTTACTGAACCGGTTATTCCAGATCGTATTTTCCCATTAAGGAGTTAAGATAAAATGAAGATAAAGTACTTTAGAGAGAAATTTAAATTATCGTATATGTAATCTTCAAATATAAAAATATAAATATTTTTTAACTTATTTAGAATTGTAATAGGTTTAGATTTTTTTATCTCAAATATAATAAATTTATAAATCATCATTATTGAAGGATTATAATTATGGCTGAACAGATTGATATAAGAGAATTATTTTTTGATATTTTAGACATAGTAAAATTTGAGCTTAAATTTTACCAAGATCGTGAATCACCCATGTTCGAGCGAATTGTAAAGACTCGTGTGTTCCAAACTAAGCTCCAAAGATTAAAAGACTTCATAATGACATATTTTGATATTCTATATAAAGATGAAGAAAGTCCAATAAATATAGCAGCACTGCGTTCACAATTAGATAATATTGCTAGACTAACAAATTATTATGATGATTTATCGGACTTTTACAAGGATCATACTAAAATTATGATTACTAAAGAAAAATTACTAAGTTTAGTCGAATATTCGCATATTGAGATTTTATTCCTTATTTTCACAAATATCCTTGATTGGGAGCATTACAAGAGCAGTCTCCTCTTTCCAACCGATAAAGATAAAGAAAAATTACTAAAAGAGTTTCTTGCTAAACTCGCATCAAGTGATATTAAAGAAGTGGATGATATTATAGACTTAGAACAAGCTATCGATAGTTTTGTTCAAAGTTTAGAAGTTGGTTCTTAAGAATAATTTTTAAAACTATATAATTTCAATTTATTTCTTCTTATCTTAAAAAAAAGATCTGTTTTAGCTAATAAAAGAAAGATTTATATTAAGATCAATATGTTGAATTTATACGAGCAGAGCTATTTCCGTTTAATAATAAATTTTAAGCTAATAATACTACAAGAATTTTTAGGAAGGTGGTGAATAAGATACCAATATCTGTAAAATTATATGGAGAATTGAGAGAAAGATTTTCATATAAGAAGGTTGATGCTGGAATCCCAAATACTCTAGAAATCGAGGTTCATAAGTTTAGAACCGTTTTAGATATCCTTAAACAGTTAAGCATCGATGAGAATGAAATAAGTCATATTTTCGTCAATGGAATATTTAGTGGGGCAGGAAAAATGGTTAAGGATGGAGATCGTATAGGATTATTTCCAAAAAGGATGGGATTAATGTTTATGGAGATTACAAAAATAAAATCTATTTATACAAAGATTATACTTCATGAAGAACTAAGGGAATTCGGTCCTACTGAGGCAATAGTAGATTTACCAGAAGGCAGTACAATAGATTCAGTATTAAACAAATACAAACTTTCTAAGAAAAGAGATAAAATAGAAGTTATAGTTAATGGTAAACCAATCCATGAAGAGGACTATATTATAAAAGATTGGGATAACATAGCGATTTTTCCCTTGTAGTAAAGGTTTTTAGATTCCTGCAATTTGAATTTAAACATAATCTGTAATCATATGATAAAATTACTTTTTATTGTAGGAAAAACTGGATAAATACCTTTTATCTCGGGAGAAAAAAGAATATAGATACTTTTAAATTTATGATTCTTTATGTAAAGGCTTAAGATATAGAGATAGTGCAGATTTGGGTATAAAATTTAGTTTTTTTTCTTAAAAATGGACGATTGTTTCGATAAAATCTTAAAGGCAAGTAGCAATTCCGATGTAACGCAATATAAGGTTATTATTGAGTTAATGAAAGATCTCGAAGATGGAATATCAAACGGTTTAAGAGTTAGAAATTGCTTAATTTTTTTAATCAACCTATGTTTTAAACAAGAATACTGCGATTATACAGATCGTATAGGGAAACAATCCCAAGACCTTTCAGAAGATGAACGAACTCAGATGCTTGATGTTTTAAGGTGGGAGTTCTATAATTAAAATGCATTAAAAAACTGTAAGATCTACATCTTTCCAGTTATCATATTGATTAAATATATCATCTATTTTTTCTAAAGTGTCTATAAGTGCATTTTTTGTCTGATCATCTTGTTTAAAAGTATCTACTATCACATCATATAGATCTACTTCATATTCTTGGGTAAGATCTGAGATTTTCCTTAAATCCTCTTGCTGTATCCCTTTTTCTTTTAATTGGTTTAATGCGTATTCAATCTCTTCCTTTAACTTAATAGTTGCATTTAAAGATTTAATACATTTATCATATAATTCTTGTTCCTTGTCTCTTATGATAGTCTCATCTTCTGATAATTCTTGGTTTTCTTCTACAATTTCAAGCCTTTCATTTAATAAGTATTTTATACGTTCATAAATTTGAATTGCTTCTGAAATTTTACCTAATCCCTTAATTAAATGCTTTTTACGATTAAGTCGTGCCTCAATAA
>Ga0209979_1004484_pt1 | contig 11516 bp, 11 predicted proteins | sample AnhtaG_FD_183114 | JGI IMG/M metagenome (GOLD analysis project Ga0209979, IMG submission 183114) | Deep subsurface microbial communities from Anholt, Denmark to uncover new lineages of life (NeLLi) - Anholt_01485 metaG (SPAdes) (version 2) | ecosystem: Environmental > Aquatic > Marine > Oceanic...
ATAATAGCTATACGAGTTGGTGCCCACGCTGCCGCCTAAGGCTCTTTGTCTACAAGCTAATCAATCTCCAATTACCAGAGCATAGCAAACGCTAAATTAGGGGCGTAGACGGTATGAGCAAGAGCCTTCCCCTTGTAGTAACTGGTTAAAGGGGCTTAAGCGGGCATTGATATTCAGCTCTGGAACACCTATATACACTTAAAATAGAAATCAGAGCTTATTTAATTTGAACCAAAAAAGTAATTACTTCCTTTTCTTTTCTAAAGGCTCTTTTGTAAAGCATACTTGTATCAGATAAAGCTAATTCGTATTCAGTCCATTCAATTGTGGCAGTATTATTATACTGTGGAAAGGGGGACCGAGAGCTACTTTTACCAATCCTCTACAGGATTGCCAGCCTAGCTAGCTGGAGCACCTTAACAAAGGAATAGAGCCAAAGCCAAAGCTGGACACTTGCCTTATAGGAAGGGGGTTAAAACTATGAGGCAAAGCGAATTGACCGCAGAGATTGAGGCACAAGCCGAGCAATCCTATAACCAGCTTGATGGTAAATGGCAGGACTGGCTAGAGGTAGCTAGACGGTTTGAGCACAAGGTAGAGGCACAAGATAAGCTAGATTTGAGGCATACCATTATAGTAGCCTTTGCCGACCAGCAAGCCCGTAATGAGAGGCTAGGTAAGCCCGACCTCTCATTTTACGGTATGCTACGGATTGCCTCTCACTGTGTAGCCGACTACTGGAGAGAGCAAGCCAAGCACCAAGTCAAGGTTTGTATCTATAGTGGATTGCCTACCGAGCCTCATTGTGCTAGCTGTAGGCATAACAAAAATGCCGGTCGGAGAAGTTGCCCATATTTAGCTATCAGACCAATCCAGAGCCTTGACAGTGAGGCTACAGACCAAGAGGGTAACACGGTAAGGCTGATAGACACCCTAGCCGATGACAGCATTGATATTGAGGCTTGGGCGGAGCGTTCAACTTGGGAACTAGGCTACCCAAAGAGGCTAGTAGTGATTGCCTATAAGATAGACAGTGGTGAGAACCTAACTGCTACCGATAGCCAATACCTCTGGCGATACCGAAAGCGGGCACAAAAAAGACTACTATAATGTAGAGATTTTACCCCTCAAAATCGCTTGTATTAGTGGGACTACCGATTATGCCAGCGGGTTGCGGGTAGTCGGATAGTTACTACTAGGCGAAGCCGATAGCCTTGCCCACTATCGGATAGCCAAAAGGGGGTTGTTTTTGGAACAACTGAATATCGTGGGCAAGCGTTCAGGCAAAGGCTTTGTCGCTCACTTGGCGTTGCTGGTGGGTGCTCTATCAAGAGCACAAGCCGATAGGGTAACAGTCCTTGACTTTACTCTTGGGCGCAAAGGCTTTCTCGGATACCTCAAGGCTTTAGGGGGTTCTAACATCGTCAAGGTTATCCCCGACGCTAGCGCTGGCGGTAAGCAGGCTAACGGACACAAAGTCCTTAAGGTAATCTGCGGAGCTAACACCAGCTACCTTGCCGATAGCGACTGGATTGGCGATAAGACGCCAATGAGCCTGTGCGATGTTAGGGTAAGCCCTAGTAATTCCATCGTGCCCAATGTCGGGGGTATTGAGCTAGCCGAAGCACTGGCTAGAGTTTTACCCTTTACTGCCAAAGATGATGAGGCTAGACCAGTTTTAGCCTGCGTCAACTTTGCGGCTAAAGACGGTAAATTGACGCTGGTTAGTGCCGATGGCTTTAGGCTAGCGGTAATTGCCCTTGACTGTGATGGAGAAGGGCAAGCCCTGATAAGCCGTGATGAGCTTCGGGGTATGGTCAACGCCCTTAAGCGGGCAAAGCGGGTAAGGGTTAGTTTTGAGGCTGGCGGTGAGACCATTGGCGGTTATAGCCTCATTATAGACACCGAGCTAATCCACTATAAGTGGTCAAGCGTCAATGGGGACTTCCCCGACTATCAAAAGCTAATCCCGACCGAGTTTAACACCACAGCCCACTTTGACACGCTAGAGGCAATCAAGGCTACCAATTCGCTCAAAGCCATATCCGACAGCAAAGCCTACCCCATTGACCTCACCACTGGCGACGGCAAGATAGTAATGGCTAACCCCGATGATAAGGGTCAAGCCGATATTCCAGCCGATACCACTGGTCAAGGCTTTGTGAGGATAGATGGGCAATACCTTGCCGAAGCGTTAAGAGCTTGTGGGGGTATGGTAGAGTTTAAGCTCACCAATGCCTATAGCCCAACGCTCTTTAGTGCCGATGGTTATCAATTGGTAGTAATGCCGATGCTAACCGACAAGGCTAATGAGCAAGCCAAAGCCGATAGAGAGGCAAAGGCAAAGGCTACCACTACCGAGCCAGAGAGCCAGCCAGAGGCTACCGAGCAAGCCGAGCCAGTAGCAGAACCAGTAGCCAACAAGCCAAAACGTAGCCGTAAGCAAGCGGTTACAGCCTGATATACGCTTATAGCCCAAACTGAACAGCCACGACAAAGAGGCGGGGTAACACCCGTCTTTTTGTCTTTTTGGGGGTATTTCTTCCCCGTGCGTGGGAAGGGATACCCCTCTTTTTGTGCGTGGCAGGAAGGGGGAGCTATGACCTGCACGCATAGGCAAACCCCTGATGATGGCGATGGCGAAGCCCTATCCTACGACCGGCTAGAACAGCCCTGGCATCAATGGGCAAAGATAGCCAGAAACTTCAGCCGCCAACTAGACAACGAAATGGATAGGGAAGACCTGATGCACAACATCATCGTGAGGTTAGCCGAGGTTGCCGAGGTCTATCGCCAGCAGGGGAAGCCTTTGACCAAAGGGGGGAGTATAAGGGTAGCCCAATACACCCGTCTCCGTTTCTATGACCAGAAGAAAAGGTGGAAGCGAGTTTTCTCGGTAAGCCTCAGTAGCCCAGTCCGAGACGATGACGGCAACGAGACGGAGTTTATACAGACCCTTGTTGACCAAAAAGGGATAGACTTGGACGCCTTGATTGACGCCAAAAGCCATTACCTCAATAGCCCTGAGAGGGTAAAACAGGCTATCCGAAAGCTGTTAAGGGGAGACGGAGACGGACACAGGCTATCGGGCTACGACTGGAAGCTGATTAGAGAGTTTAGACGGCAGTACACGGCACTGGCGTAAAAGCCCGGTGTTGAACGGGTAACTATGCCTAGAAAGGGGGTAATATGGCACTAAAAGACCCCAAGACCATCAATATCTGTATGGGATTGATTGACAGTGGGGTCTGGGATATGGTATTCCGCAAGCGAAACGACAGCTAGCACTGTTTGACTTCTAGTATATGATTAGGGGGTCGGGGGTAAAACTCCGGCCCCCTTTTTTGTCCAAAATCATCGGTTAGATGTAGAGATTTCGCACCTCTAAATCGCTTGTATTAGTAGGAGGTGTAATTATGGACGACAAGCTGAGACGGCAGCTAGAGAAGATACTAGAGAAAGCAGAGGCAACAGACCAGACGCGGACCCTTGAGTTCTTTGAGAAAACCAAGTCCATTGAGCCGCCGTCGGAGGAGGAGCGGCGATGGCTTCTGGAGCAGTTTCGGATATTGGCCAAGGTAGTCAAGTGGTCAGAGGAAGACAAGAAAGAGGCCAATATGGTACTCACACTGAATTTGTTTACCATGGGCAGAGCCTACGAGCGTTACTATGCTCAGGAAAAAAGACAGGGATAGAAAGGAAGATTAAAGGGGCTAAGCCCCTTCAAAGAGAGGCGTCGCCTCTCCTCCCCTTACCAAGGGGAAGGGGTTGTTTATCAACCTCACCCCCTTAGTCCCGCTTTCTTGGCGAGGAAAAACCTTTGACCACCCTCAAAAAGCGCTCAGATTTTGACTACAGAGCGTCTCTCGTTGTGAAGTAGAGGCTCTCCTAGGTATCAGTAGGAGAGCCTCTTTTTAGCGGGGTTGCACATTTCAAGCAAGTGTGCAATGGAAGACCATGTTGACTATTACCACCGAACACTAGCCAGCTAGGTACACTCTATGATTATCGTTGTCGCACTTGCTCCCTGGTTAATATACTATTTATGTCCCTCTTTAGCTGTTCAATATTGAATGGCTTAGCAATATGAGGCACCTTGGTCTGGGCAAAGAAATCCCGGGTAGTTTTTTCCATCACATCACCGGTGATAAACATTACCCTCTGTGCTAGAGCCGGGTCCATTGCCTGAATACGGCGGTACAGCTCAATCCCACTCATACCCGGCAGCTTAATATCCAGCAGGATAAGGTCATACTTTTCACTGTTTAGTCTCTCCAGAGCCTTATGAGCCCTGTCTACAGTCTCTACCTGGTATCCCTGTTCGGTTAACACGCGCTTCAGGAAGTTCAGAATGCACGTTTCATCGTCTACTACCAGTATCTTTGCCCCCCTCTGTTGCCAGGGCTCTTCTTCAATTACTTCAGTCTTCTCTGTCTGTCCGGTATTGGCGACTATAGGTAGTTCAACAACAAAGGTAGCCCCTTTCCCCAGTTTGCTATCGGCGTATATCCTGCCTTTGTGCTGGGCAATGATACCGTGGCAGATGCTCAAGCCTAAGCCTGTCCCATCACCCACCTCTCTGGTGGTGAAGAAGGGGTCAAATATCCTATCCAGGTTTTCCTTGCTAATCCCGGGACCATCATCAGTAAAAGAGGCTCGGATATTATCCCCTATCTTCTCTGTCCTAACCAACAACTTTCCCTTGTTGTGTGCCTTTATCATCTCCTTCTCGGCATTGGTGATAATATTAAGGAACACCTGCTGGAGCTGGCTGGCATCAGCCATAGTGCACGGTAGGTCGGGAGCAAACCGTGGTACAACCTCAATATTATGTACCTTCATCTCGTAAGAGCGGAGCTCCAGAACGCTTGATATGATATGGTTGATATTTATATATTCCCGTCCTGGTTCACTCTGGTGGGCGAATATAAGCAGGTTTTCCACAATCTTGGCAACCCGTTGGGCTTCACTGTTAATCACCTTTAGGTCCTTTCTGATGTCAGCGGGAATATCCCGGCTTATCAGCAACTGGGAGAAACCGATGACGCCGGTTAAGGGATTATTTATTTCATGGGCAACACCTGCTGCCAGCTCGCCAATTGAGGCCATACGGCTAGCGCGATTGAGCTCCTGTTGCAGCTGCTGCTCCCTCTTCTCCGCCTGCTTGCGCTTGGTGATGTCTTTAGCTGTATAGACCATGTAGGTCATATTGCCATCTTTATCTTTCACCACCGAGCCGCCTAGAAGAACGGGAATTGTTTTACCGTCTTTGGCTTTGAGATCTGTCTCATAATTCCTCAGTTGGCCTTGTTCAATCAATTTCTCCAGCTCTGTTCCTTTAAAAGGCGTTTCTGCTTTTGCAAAAAAAGTTCCAACTGGCTTGCCAACAAGCTCCTCCTCTTTGTACCCCAGAAGCTCACATGTTGACTTATTCACCTTCATAATCTTTGCCTCAGGGTCAACCACTATCAAAGCATCAAGCATGCTTCCAATGATATTATCCACATACTCTTTTGAAACAGTCGTCTTCTGTAAATCATCAGCCATTTTGTTAAAGGCTTTTGCCAGTTCTCCTATCTCATCCTGAGATTTAACATCCACTTTATAGTCAAGATTACCCTTACCTATTGCCTCAACACCTTCTCTTAGTTCTTTTAATGGCTGGGTTATTCTTTTGGCAATGAAATAGGCAATAAAGTTAACGATTATTAGAATTGCCAGGGATACTAACAGGATATCCCTTACCCTTTCGTTCACAGCAGCATGAACTCTATCAAGTGAAAATCCCAACCAAACCGTATAGCCTCCGGAAGCAGGTGAGACCGCTACCTTTATACTCTCGCTGTCATAGATATCATCTCTAACCGCAGTCCTATCGGTATTTATGGCGGGGTCTGTGATAAAAGCCCCCCTCTCTTCTACAATATTTGACAGATATATTTCGCCGTTGGGCTTAACGAATCTGACATATACCGTATCACCTGTTTTACCGGCCTCTTCAATTAAATTAGACTGAAAGGCAAATCCGGCTACCGTCTGCGCTACACCCAGATTTATTGCCAGAAGCTCGGCAGAGCTCCTTTTATCTTCAATAAGGTGGTCTTGCAAATAGGTGGTTTCGGTGTGGATAAAAACGAAAGTCTGGACGGCAATAATTGCGATTATTAACAGACTGACAAATAAGACCGCCTTTGATGCAAACGACCTAGTGTACCACCTAACCGCATTCTTCTTTATCACGTTGTGCTTCTTCCTTCATACCTGTTTATTTTTCATTCCGGTGGGGGCGAACTGTGGTCAGCGTGAACAAACATTATCTGCATCTCTACCGGCATATTGGCTGTTATTCCTTGCTGCTCAAGAAGGCTTTTGGTTATCTTCCCCCCCTTGTTCATCAAAGCGATTGGTGCTGTGACCCCTAACTGCTGCAAATACAGTGCCAGTTCATATTGTGTCAGTATTGGCGGGTTATATAGCCTTACCAGTTCTTTTAAGTCTGCCAAGTCCCAGTGGTCAAGATGACCATGTGTTATCACTATCAGATCAATCCTTTGGAAATTCTCATAAATTTTGTACTCCGCAGGCGTATCAGGATTTGCTGTAAGCCAGGGGTCTAAGAGAATTCTCGTCCCTGTTGGCGACTCGAAGAGAAAAGTCCCGTGCCCAAGCCAGGTTATTTTCACACCTTCCAGTGTTCTTTCTACCCCGTATTCCAGAAGTATTGGTTCCGCTCTGGTATCACCATTCTGTCTATGCCTGTTCACCTCATCCACAAACTCTCCTGCATCCTGCACAATCATGGCGAATGTGTGGTAGTGATAGGGTATTGCGTATTTGGGGGTTTATCCATGTAGTGGCGAAGGCAGCATCTATTGGGTCCATAGTGAATGTGTCACTCGCCGACAGGAATGCTATATCCGGCTTGTAATAGTCCCCTATGACGAATTTCATGTCGCCGAAAAGAGCGGTATCACCTGAGAAATACAGTTTGACTCCATTCTCGAAGTTGATTATGAACCCGTTAGAAGTCCCGGTGTAAATTGGTCCTCTTGAACCAGCACCTTCCTCTGGAACCTCAGGCTTAACTATTTCTATTTTCTCTTCCGACACTTGCTGATATCCGGCGATGGAAACACCAAGGGAAGCCACTGAGATTGCTGCAATTAGTCCTATTGCAATCCATATTTTTTACCCATTTTTCGCACCTCTTTCTTTTAAGTTGTCATATAAAAGCCTGTTGCCCAAACTGCTTATACCTTTTTCATTCTCACCCTCCTTTATTTCCAATCACAGGTAATGCGTATTGCCATTTCTGTTCCGCTCTCCCTGCCAGCAGTTGAGACTGTAGCTGACACATACTGCTCAACCATATTTAGCAGGTCCCCAAGATTAAATGGCTTGGTTATATATCCATTAGCACCCAACCCTTTAGCCAGCTTCTTGTTGGGTTCATAGCCTATTCCGGTGAGCATGACCACAGGGATTCCCTTGGTTGCCTTGTCGGTTTTAATTAGAGAGCAAGCGGCAAAACCGTCCACCTTTGGCATTATAATATCCAGCAGGATAAGGTCTGGTTTCTGTCTGCGAGCGATGTTTATTGCTTCCTCACCATTACTTGCTTCGAGAATACTGTAGTCTCTGCCTAAGGTACTATTCACCAGTTGTCTGATATGCAGCTCGTCATCAGCGATAAGTATTTCCCCTTTCATCTGTTTGCCCTTTATCTTCCATTTCCCGTCGGCTATGACGTTTACCGAATATCTGCTCATAGAATAGCACCTTTGTAATTAAAAGCTCATAAAATTAAGGTAAAGGAAATCTTAAAATATAACTCAGAAATGTATAAGCGCCGGGTGCAACATAGTTGCGCTCTCTTAGGGAGGTGGTGCTGTGTATTTAGGAGTGGTTAGGTGACCTTCTATTAAACTGGCAACCTGGATCAGGGACAACGCGGGCTTTGCGGTATCCGAGTCCACGGTGTACCGTATCCTGCGAAAGGAAGGACTCGTGAAACGGCTGGAGGTACAACTTGTGGCGGGGAAGGAGTATCACACTAAGACCACACGGCCCCACCAGATGTGGGCCACCGACGCCTCCTACTTTCGTGTAGTAGGCTGGGGCTACTATTACCTCGTGACCGTTATGGACGACTATTCCCGCTTCATCCTGGCCTGGAAGCTGCAAAGTGACATGGCGGCCAACTCCCTCATCGAGGTGATCCAGGAAGCGGTTGATGCTACCGGCATGACTGATGTCCCTGTCGAGGACCGCACAAAAAACTGCTCTCGGACAACGGGGCGGGTTACGTCTCCAGAGCTTTTCGGGACTATCTGCACCTCGTTGGCATCCGACATATCAAGGCGACGCCCTTCCATCCTCAGACCAACGGGAAACTGGAGCGCTACCACCAGACCATCAAGCGGGAAGTAAACCAGATCACTTATGAACTTCCCGGACAGTTGGAGAGGGCCATTTCCGACTTCGTCGACTACTACAACTTCCGCCGGTACCACAATGCGTTGAGCGATGTGACGCCCGCCGACGTTTTCCATGGAAGGAGAGAACAGATCCTACAGCGCAGAAGGGAGGTGCGAGCACAGACAGTCCAACACAGAAGAGACTATAATCAGACCATCAGAGAGCTCCTCCACCTCTCCTGACAAGACTAAAGTGCTCGGTTCTAGAGTGTCCCATTATCGCTGATTGACGACACTCGGTCTTGTCTGTGGAGAAAACAACGCACGGCTTCCCGCCCCGTATCGGTCGTTTGCAGACGAAGCACTGGTGCCTCCAGGTCACCTTGTCCATTTATACCCCTTATACCCCTTATACCCCGCTTTGAGGCACGTACAGAGACAAAATCGCCGGTCGGAGAGGGGGAGAAGAATCGTGCTATTATAGAGCCAATAATTACAAAGGGGATATAAGGCGCAGCGACAAAATGCGACGACTCTAGCTAACTCAGCTGTCCGATGCCAAATGCAGTCGTATTTCAAGGTTCAAGAAATTCTCCTCGTATTTCTGAATCAGTCCTTCATCGGCAAAGCTAAAGTATTTATTTGCGCCAATTATGATATGGTCTAACACCTTAATCTGCATAAGCATACCCACAAACACCAAGTCCCTGGTAAGCCGTTTAGCAATGCGGCTCGGAGCAGGGTCGCCTGATGGATGGTTGTGGACAAATATGAGGCATGTAGCATTAGCATTGATGGCACTCTCTACAATCTCACGGGGACGAATAGGGGCTCTATCCACCGACCCAATAAAAAGGTCAGTAACCTCAATAACCTGGTTCCGGTTATCTAAATAGATAACCTTAAATACCTCATTTTTAAGGTCTCGCATGGAGTAGTAGAGATAGTCGAAAACATCATGGGAAGATGGGCAAACCGGCTTGTCAATGATTTGCTGTCTCATTAGCTCGGCGGGCAATTGGTGCAGTAGCTCGATGAAAAACATGCAGTGGGGTGCAATCCCAATCCGCTCCAGCTCACTAGGAGATGCTGACATGAAGCCCCTCATGTTGTGGAACTGCTTAAGGCACGTCTCTGCCAGCCTCCTCGATTCCTCCGGAGCTAGACAGAGGCTCAGAACCAGTTCAATAATGTCTTCTTGGTCGAATCCCCTAAAGCCTGACGTGACAAACCGCTTTTGTAGCTTGGTCAAGGACTTTTCTACGGTGGTCGGTAAAGCCAGTTCTTTCTCCCCCATGGCCTCTCTTAGCACCAAGGTATTCCCCCGCCTCAAAAGAGTGAACTGGTGGCTCAATAACACCTCCAGAATCTCACCAGCTGGGTAGTGGCTGAAGCTATAAGTGCAGATAGCCAGCATATTGTACTTCGTAATGGCATTGTTTACATCGGCTTCATACTCAGCGAATCTCCTCTTGTCCCTCTTGCCAAGCCAAGCAGTATCACCCGTTACTCTCATGCCATCATAGCCTGCTGCGACTGCTTTCTGGAGTTTATCCATCCATGCTTCAAGAACCCTTTGAAGGTCAAGTAGACCGTCTTTCAGATACCACTCTTTGTATGGGATTATCTCTATCTGTCGCTTCTTCTGATACCGGGTGAAGCCAGCCACAGCCTTTTGCATTGCCCGTTTGCATTCCTGTTCACTCAGAGATTCTGAGAACACCCACATGCAAAACTCGTTATTGTCTAAACCGGCCTTGAAGTATGGAACCAAGGTGTCCAACAGGTCCTGTCTGCTGTCGTAGAACAGGCAAACATGTGTGCCCCAAGGTACAGCACCTAATACATCAATCCCTGTTTCTCTGAGCTGTCCCTTCATGGCCTACTCCTTCGTCAGAAGGTTACCACACCACCAGCTCATCAACTGCGATGTCACCCGACCTGCTGAACAAGCACCTGGTCGTTCGAAATTCTTATATCCGCAATTTAAGTCATCCTAATGTTGTTAACACACGTAGCGGTCTCGTAGCAAAGTTACTCCCGCCGTGGCATAATTGTCAATTTTGCAACCTCATCTGCACATTCGGCAAACTGCAGCGCTAGGCAAACATCCTCAGGTAGATTGAGGGCACTTCAAGTCTCTCCAGCAATCTTTAAATCTGGTGGCATCTTTTACCTGGACCACCTGGATATCCTCAGGTAGTCTGGACAAGATATCATGGTAAGCCCCGATAAAGAGGATGCCCGTGTCGCCTTCGCCTAAAGTCTCTTTGATTCTCTTCGCAATGAAATCATCGCGTTGTCTCAGCAGTCTGCCTTGAGCCAGTTTGTACCTGAGAGCCCAAACCTCTTTCTCCTTCAGCGATTTGGAGCGAGCTATTTTCGCTATATAGGCATATTCTTGCTTCACCAGAGCCGGGGCTTCGGTCTTTACCAACACTGCCCCCCGCTGCAGAAGTTTCCCTATAATCTCATAGTTCTTGCTTCCCTGGCTGATACCCTCTCTAATAATCCTGATCCCGTCTGCGCCATTGGCCACCATTGCATCCTGATAGATTTTGAAACCCTTCACATTCATGGCATCAAAGAATTGACCAATAGAGTCCCAGAAACTGGACACAGCCCCTTTGTGCTTTTGCCAGGCTTCCTGCCCGAACTCAGCTTTTGCCGCTTCATCCAGGGCTGAAGCCAGGGAACCCATGTCGGTACTCATGTGAAGGATAGGCACAAGATACAGATCCCTCATCGTCTACCACCCGCTGTCTCTCTAAGGCGTAGCCTTCAGCTCACTACCTTGCGGCGTCTGCCTCTGCTTACCTTGGATATTGCCGAGCTTTTCTACTGCCGCCCCGCAATCGGGACAGAATTTATAAAATTTCCAGAAGCGCCAGCTTGCTCCGCATCGGGAGCATTTTACCGTCCAGGGTTCACCACAATTGGGACAGTAAGCAACCACACTACTGATGGTAGCTCCACACCCAGGACACTTGTTCCATTCTGTCATCTGTCCCTCCGCTTTAGTCTTCTTCTGTTTCACCACGCTTACGCAACTTCTTTCTCTCAAAACCAAGAAGAGTGCCTTCGCTGTCCAGGCGAACC
>Ga0209979_1004485_pt1 | contig 11516 bp, 11 predicted proteins | sample AnhtaG_FD_183114 | JGI IMG/M metagenome (GOLD analysis project Ga0209979, IMG submission 183114) | Deep subsurface microbial communities from Anholt, Denmark to uncover new lineages of life (NeLLi) - Anholt_01485 metaG (SPAdes) (version 2) | ecosystem: Environmental > Aquatic > Marine > Oceanic...
GAGAAAAGGGTCGCAAATATGACTGATGAATTGTGGGATATTTTGAGTCTGATGGGGAAAGAATGTGAAAAATACTATGTTTGATGAAAGACCTGCGGAAAGTGCGTTATGTAGTAAACAAGGTGATTTCTTTCTTTTTCAGAAGATGTCTTCCACTCGGTTATTGTATAAAAAGTGGTTTTACATTTCAGGCGCACCAACGCTTGAAATAAATAAGCCGATTATGATTCTCAATAGTTTTGTTGATGCAGTTTACGATATAAACGGCGACAGTCTTTATTTTAGGAATATCGCCAGAATAAAATCAATGTTCAGAGGTATTGAGGAACTCTACCGGGAAGCCACTCAAGCAGAAGTTAATACTTTTCTGGAGCATGACTTCATTTCTCTTGAGGAAACATTTACTAGCAACAATGTGAAAACAGCCAATAGAAAACGAATAGCAATGGTAATCGATACAATAAACCAATTCACACAGGATGACAAACAGCAGATTTTTCAATATATACGATCTTATTGTGAAGATGTTCCGGTTGATGGTGACACTTTTCTTGTTAGCACAGAGGACAACCTGAAAAAGATATTGTACGGTATTGAGCAGAGATATTACACAACCCCGCTAGGTAATGAAAAAAGGCTGGCAAACTCTATATTGAAACTGCCCAATGACTAAAAACCAAATACAATGACCCAAATCACCGAGTCACAAATCGAACAATTAGGCATCGAACTCCTTAAAAAACTCCGTGACACCCTGCTCCCTAAATTGATGAGCGGTGAAGTGAGGGTACAATTAGCTCAAGGGGAGGCAGCCATATGAGCAAAGATAAAATTGCAAAGCAACAATCTGATTTTCTTCTCTACACTTCAACAGACGGAAAGATAAAGGTTGATGCTGTGTTGCAGGATGAAAACATCTGGCTGACACAAAAGGCTATGGGTGAACTTTTCGGTAAAGAAAGAAGCGTTATTACTAAACACACAAAAAACATTTTTGATAGTGGTGAATTGGATGAAGAAAGCAATGTGCAAAAAATGCACTTTGCTCATTCTGATAAACCCATCAAATTCTATAACCTTGATGTAATTATCTCGGTAGGCTACCACGTAAACTCATATCAAGCCACCCAATTTCGTATCTGGGCAACCAAAACCCTGAAAGAATACATCATCAAAGGATTTGTGCTGGATGATGAACGGCTCAAACAGGGGAAACGATTTGGCAAGGACTATTTCGAAGAACTTCTTGAGCGCATTCGGGAAATTCGCGCAAGTGAGCGGCGGTTTTATCAGAAGATCACCGATATCTACGCACTTTCCGCGGATTATGATAAAAATGCGCCTGTAACAAAGGATTTTTTCGCCACGGTTCAGAATAAACTCCACTGGGCAATTACTGGAAAAACCGCAGCAGAAATTGTTTATGATTCAGCAGATGCAACAAAGATCCACATGGGTTTGACAAACTGGAAGCAGGCGCCGGATGGAAAAATAATGAAGTCAGATGTTTCAATTGCTAAAAATTATGGATCTCCCAAACATTGAGTGGGTAAATTTTCACTATTTTAGTTGGTGAGGTTAAATTTGTCTTTGCGTTCTTTGCGCCCTTTGCGGTGAAATAACATAAGCTTCACTGAATCCGACTACGTTTATTATTTACCACCGCAAAGTTCGCAAAGGGCGCAAAGAATCTAATCATTTGGTTATGATACCCACTTAATGTTAAAGAGAACCCAAAAAAATATGAGAAGGCCAAGGCGGTCTTCCGTACCACAGGCAAGCTTGATGACTTCAGATCGGCGCTGCGTACAGGTCTTGTGAACAGGGACACTGCGGTCAGGGCATTTCTGCACGACGGTGAATTGAATGCTGCATCCGAAATGATCCTGGCAGAACCTGTATCTTCAGGCGTCATAATTGAAGTATCCACTGCCGCCGCAGATAAAGGGATGAGGCACGAATCCGCTATACTTACAAGACTGGCACTTGGGCGGGGATGGATTGACGGGCGCCCACCCATTGGTGTGCTTCTTGATGTGATGATGGATGTATCAGGTAAAGAGGAACTGTGCAATTTGACAGAGCGCATTTTGAAAATGAAAAGAGCCCGAACTTGCTGCCGCGCTGGCAGGCAGGTTCTTGAACGATATGCCTGTGGAACTTGTAGCGCAGGTCGCCGGGGCGATGGCAGCACCGGAGGAGGGGGCAGCTCTGTGCAGGATGAGGATAAACGAGGATATTTTGCGTTCCCATGTCCATTATGATAAAGCGGTTCTGCTGCTTTTGGCGATTATTTACGTGTCGAAAGGGATGGAATCTGAATGGCCGGGATTAATCAGGGGATTTACTGCTGAGAATAAGGGGAAGAGGAAGTTGGTGGAGAGGGTGAGGATGGAGTTCGGTGCGGTTAAATAGGATTTGCATAAATTGCGCAGCCGTCTATCACATATCGATATTGATAAATGCTCAAAGATAGCAATACCTTCTGAGGAAACTCCCATGCTCTCAAAACAAGAACTCGTCCAGGCAATAAGAACGAAAACCCCATTAGTCGAGCATATGATCGACCCTGCCGTCCAGATCCAGCCCAACGGCATTGAGATGACCCTGCAGAGCGTCCACAAATTGCAGGGTGCAGGATCCATTGCCTTCGATAACAGTGAGCGCACCTTGCCATATACAGAAAACCTGGAATTTGACCCTGAAGGATGGGTACACCTTGCACCAGGCATCTACAAGATCATCTATAACGAAGTAGTGAACATCCCCCACGGTCTGGCAGCCATTGCCAGGGCCCGCTCAAGCCTGCTGCGTTGTGGAGTGGCCTTGGAGACCGCTGTCTGGGATGCCGGGTACAGCGGGCGCAGTGAGAGCTTGCTGGTGGTGCACAACCCGGATGGGTTCAGGTTGAAACGCGATGCCAGGGTGGTACAGCTGATCTTTTTCAAACTCTCCAGTCAGGTCGGAGAGGGTTATAGCGGAATTTACCAAAATGAAAATAAATAGAGGTAATCGTGTTTACAATTTCCTCTTCATTATCAATCCTGTAATGACCAATATCAAAATTGAGATCAATATTCCATTGGCAGGTGACCCATATTCAGGAAGGTTTTTGCTTATTTTCTTTCCTAAAGTGGTTTCTTCATACCCTTCTGTCTTGACAATATAGGCATCTCCTCCGCCACCCAACGATTTGGTTTGACCGGCAATAACATACCCATTATCTGAACTCTGCAGGACAGAATATCCGATATCACTGTTTTCCCCCCCGAAAACCTGGCTCCACTGAAGCTCACCATCCCTGTTTAGTTTTAAAAGATACATATCGAATGATCCGTAGGAATACTCGTTGGTTTTTCCAGCTAAAATATACCCGCCATCAGATGTCTTTTTTATTGACCTGGCATCCTCCTGTGTATCAGCCGCGCCGTAGACTGTCTCCCATACTTTTTCTCCATCCAGGTTCACTTTGACCACATAGATATCAGAAAATTCATTAAAAGATTTGGTATATCCGGCAGCTACGTATCCATTATCCTGTTGGGTAATGGAATAGAACTGATCATCGCCGCTGCCCCCAAATTCTTTTTTCCACTTAACAGTCCCATCAGGATCAGTCTTGACAATATATGCATTATAACTCAAATCGCTGACTGAGCGGGTATAACCGGCAATGATGTATCCCTTATCAGGAGTTTGCAGGAGGTCATAGGCACCATCTTCCTCACCCTCGCCAATATTCAGATCCCATTCAATATTGCCATTCTGATCCATTTTTATGAGGAAAATATCCCGATCATAAAAATTCAACCAGGTATCACCAGCAGCCATGTACCCGCCATCTTTGGTCTGGATGATAGCTTCACATACATCCCTCTGGTTCCCGCCAGACTTTTGTTCCCACTCAACCTCTCCAGCAGGATCCAATTTGATTATTTTAAAATCATTAACTCCCTCAGTCTCAGTATAGGTTCCCCCGCAGACAATATATCCTCCGTCAGATGTCTGCTTAATGGAATTTGCATAATCCTCTTTAGCAGCAATATACTTGTTCTCCCATTCCACGTCTCCTGATGCTGTAAGTTTTACCACATAAATATCCTCAAAGGTATTTACAGAATATTTTTCACCTGCTGCAATATAACCACCATCAGAGGTCTGGACAATATCATATATCGTCTCTGCCAAATTATCACCCAGATTTCGTTCCCATTCTACTTGTGGAGCCGTGTCTGCTGACGCGATAAATGGAGATAATAAAAGTAAATAAATAGATAAAATAAATATTATTTTAACACCCATGATCTTATCACCGCTACCTGATTTATTTTATATATACTAATATTTTTTTGATAATATTCGTTCAATTACTTTTTCTTTCTTTTCAATAGCATCTAATGCCGCCTTGTCGATCTTTTCACACATATCGTTAAAATCAAGTGGTTCCGCTTCCCCTACCAGTTTTTTAATTGGGGTATAAGCCGATTCCCTGAACCTGGGTGAAAAATCTATAACCTTGCCATCAATCTCAATTCTCGCGCCGCTGCCTTCTCTGACCTCGCCGATAATATCAGCAGACACCCCGTTTTCTTTCAATTCATCAAGGATAGCTTCAGCAGATTCGGGAGGTGTAATGATAAGCAGTGCATCCAGGGATACACCCAGATAATCTATCTCCAGTCCTTCCAACATGGAAAGTACGTTAGGATTTACCAATGGCCTGATCCGTGCTTCATGGAAAACCAGTTCCACACCAGCTGTCCTGGAAATCTCTTTTGCATCTCCACGTACACCGCCATTTGTTACATCAGTCATGGCATGGATCTGTTCAAGTAATCCGGCCTTCATGATAACTTCGCAAGCCTCAATGAACTTGATATTGATAGTCTCATCCACAATATCGTGCATCCCATAATACAGTGCAGTTGTAGAGATCGTTCCGCCCCCGGCCCCTTCTGTCATTAATATCACATCTCCGGGTTCGGCCTTTATCCTGGAAGAAATTGTTTGAGCAATTCCCACAGCACCCACACCACCTGTCATGCGCCCCCCAATGACCATATCTCCCCCGATACGCAATGTACTGCCTGTGATCAATGGTACGCCTGTCAATTCAGATACTGCAGTGATCCCGGCAATGTGATCAAATATCTTTCCTACGTCCCCATCATCGGCAACATGGATATCAGACAGCATGGCCAGAGGACGCGCGCCCATGGCATATATGTCCCTGAGTGCTGCCCGAGCCACATGAAAACCTGCCAAAAACGGATAATCGCTTAACCGGCTGTGCATCCCATCCACTGTTACAACCAGATACTCTCCTGAATCAGTCTTAACTACGCCAGAGTCATCAAGATGGGAAGTGTCCACTTCAGCATTGGTCTTGCCTATTACCTGGGCGATCTTTTCATGAGCATAAAAATCGCCTGCCCCCCGGCTGCCCACTCCGAACTGGCCCATGGTAACATTTGATTCTACAGGTCTTAGGATCTCTTTTTCTGATCTCAGGGTCGCCTGTGATTCCACAAGTACGGCGTGAGCCAGTTCTTTTGCATAAAGATGGGTAATCCCCTTGCCTTTGATCTCAAGTATCCTTTCTGCAAGTCGTTCCTCAATTTGATCTGCATTCTCACCAAGTAATAAGGCTCGTTTAGCATAACCTTCAATGTCCATCACCCAAAGGATGAGATATTGATTATTAAAGTTTTTTAAAAAAAATTACAAATAGACCATTACCATACCAGAGCTAAATGCTTCATCTCGCCACTACCAGATAATTCTTTCAGGATGATAAATACTTCTTCAGAAGTAATGTCAGCTGCCCTGCGACTCATGTTGACCACCTGGTATACTTCAACATATCCAGTACTGCTCAACAGCTTTACAATACGGAGTACGGTATTTTTTTGCCGTTCATGCTCCCTGGTCTGGTATGTACGAACAGAGCGCAGAAAATCTATTTTCCTAAACTCGGGCCAATATGGTGCACAGAAATAGGCGGCACATTCATTTCCATTGGCCTGCCAGGGCAGGAAGTTGGATATTCTCTCATCGCCTCCAGTCCTGATAATAAGATCCACATCAGGAACTGCCAGACTATCTGAAGGGTAAAGGTGGGCCGAAATGATGTTCTCATCAATGTCAGATAAAATAAGTTCACGTCCTCGAATCTTATTTGCTATTATCTTTGCGGCATCCACAATCTCCTGGCGCCCTCCGTAGGCCATGGCAATGTTCAAATAAAAATTGCTATAATGTTTGGTGATATCTTCTACCTGGCGCGCGGTTTTTTGAAGAGGTAATGGAAGCAAATTCAGATTACCCAGAATCCGAACTCGCATCTTTCGTTGATGGGTGCGGTCATCATCAATAAGTTCCTCTAATTTGATCCCTATCAATTCAAACAAATTTTTCTTTTCGGCTTCCGGCCTGTTCAGGTTTTCTGTAGAAAATGCATAGAGAGTAAGTTGTTTAACACCCAATTCATAACTCCAGTCAAGCACATTTTCTGTAGTGTTAGCACCCTGGATATGTCCCTGGTGGGTGGACTTACCACTTTTGTGGGCAAATCTGCGATTCCCATCCATAATAATTGCAATATGTTCGGGCACTCTGAATTCTCTGATCTCTGAAGTGAGGAGACGTTCGTATCCGGAATACAGAATATTGTTAATAGTATTTCTAATCCCATGTCCCATATGCAAAACCATTTACACACACTAATACAAATAATTATTTAAATAGTTATCAATTAATTAAATAATTCGATTGTAAATATAAATATCTCAAGTATAATGGAATATTATATACTGGTATCACCATAAAGAAACAAAAATATAGTAAATAAAGGTTGTTTTATTATGATTAATAATTTTCTTTGGATGGCATTGATCTTTTTTATCCTTGCAGCCATACTACCCATCAAATATAAAACCTACAGGATGCCAATCGGTAGTATCGGATGGATATTTTTTGCAGTGTATTGGGCTCTTCAACCTCTTTATTACCTAAAAGAAGGAGATTTTTCAATGGTAATTTTAATGCTTTTTGTGGCATTGATATGTTTGATAATTGCTCATATCATGTTCATTACCTACACAAAATCCAAAAAAGGTATACTGCATGATAATCCGACCAATAGAACTAAAACATTAATGGCAACAACCACTGTGACTGCGTTAGGTGCACTGTTCTATTTTCCTTTTGCACAGATCGAATCATTGAATCATCTTATCATATCAACTGTTACATCACAGACCTTCTGGCTTTCCCAGCAGGAAGGATTCCCTGTAACCAGATTGGATTGGAACATGATAATGCTTGAAGGATATCGGGTAGAGATCATTCTTGCCTGTACGGCCATAGAAAGCATAGCCCTGTTCTTTGGATTGATCCTGGGAATCAAGGCAGATAAAAAAAAGATATTCCTGGCATTAATGGCTTCAATTCCAGTGATCTACATCTTAAACCTTATCAGGAACACCTTTGTAATAGGAGCCTACGGATATAAGTGGTTTGGAACCGGCCCGATGATAGTACAATTATTTGGTAATGAATATTTCCTGCACCAATCAGCGAGTTTCTATATTGCGCATCATCTCATCGCAAAAGGGGGTTCAGGAATTGCATTATTTTTCATTGCTTATGCAGTGTTAAAGCTGCTTCCCGAACTTCTTGACCTTATCGACAACCTCTTGCATTTGATTAAGGAGGATGTCAGGAATATTTTCAGGGGGAGTTAGCTGTTCTCGCCAGGAATACTGATACACTGATAGGCGGGCTTTTTGTAGTAGCCGTGATCCTGGCAGTTGCAGCTTTTTTCCTGGACTCGGAATTGTTGGCAAAGGAATCTGCCCTTGTATTTATATTGGATCTGCTTTTTATATGGTTCTTCAGGGACCCGGAACGAACAGCCAGTGGGACTGGTGATGAGATCGTATCTCCTGCTGATGGTAAAGTAGTTCATATAAGGGGAAATACGGCTTGTATCTTTATGAACTTCCATAATGTACATGTCAATAGAGCCCCAGTATCTGGTAAAATTGTTCAGATGCATCACAGGGATGGCGGTTATTTACCTGCATACTCCAAGGATTCACATAAAAATGAACGCAATATAATATGCATCGAATCTGATTACGGTTTGGTAAAAATGACACAGATAGCTGGTACCGTGCCCAGAAGGATTGATACATATTTCAATGTTGGGGATAGAGTGGTTAGAGGCGAGCGGATCGGAATGATCAGGTTCGGGAGCCGTGTGGACATAACACCCCCGGAAGGGTTTGCATTAACAATAAAAAAAGGCGATAGGGTCAAAGCGGCAGTATCTATAGTAGCCAGAAAAGTGGATGAGGCTTCAGAGGTAATTCCTGATAAGAATAAAGGTGAATAACTTGAATGACAGCATATTTCGATTGATCAAGCTTCCTGACCTGGTAACCCTGATGAATGCACTGTTAGGTTTTACTGCCATCCTGATGGTTGTCCAGGATAATTCAAATGCCTTCAATGCCTCGATCCTGATTGTAATGGCTGTGATTACAGACGGCATTGATGGTGCAATTGCCAGAAGATTGGAATATGGGGTCTTGGGCGAACAACTTGATTCACTGGCCGATATGATCTCATTTGGAGTTGCACCTGCTGTTATTGCATATTCTTTACTGGCAACTCAATACCATTATTTGATCTGTATAGTGGGAGGGACGTTCCTGGCCTGCGGTATTCTAAGACTGGCCAGGTTTAATGCTATCAATTATAAGGCCGGATTCAGGGGTTTACCCATTACAACATCTGGTCTTGCAGTTCCATTATATATACTGGCATTCGAAGGACTTGACTTTGAGTTATTTTCCTATGGCCTGCTGGGATTAATGGTACTTCTAAGTGGATTGATGGTGAGCAGGGTACCATATCCAAAGATCAAGGATGTCAGGGTAATGTACTCAATTTTATTCTTATTATTATTGTTAATTCTATTTTTCTATTTTGGTGCCATAGAAAAAACACATGCAATAGCAGGTATTACGTTTATTCTAATTGGATTATACGTTATTAGTCCAGTTATGAAATTAAGAAAACAATAAAACACAATTAAATCATCCAGAGATCGAGATTTCAATGAACGACAACCCTAATTATAAATGGAAGGCCATGTTCGTGGTTTCTATCGGAGTGTTCATGGCCACTCTTGATAGCAGTATCATAAATATTTCATTGCCTACATTAACAAAATACTTCTCAACTGATATTACCACTATTCAATGGGTGATACTTTCATATTTATTGACCATAACGGCCCTGCTGCTCACCCTGGGACGGATTTCTGATATTTATGGCCGAAAACCTGTATTTATTCTTGGTCTGTTGATCTTTACATTTGGATCCGGGCTATGCAGTTTTTCTGCTACAGCTGGCCAGTTGATCGCATTTCGTGTAGTACAGGGTCTGGGAGCCGCCATGATCATGGCAAATGGCCCGGCAATTATCACGCAGGTCTTCCCGCATACAGAACGGGGCAAGGCTTTGGGACTTATAGGTACTGTGGTGAGCATCGGTTTTATGGCCGGACCGGCACTTGGCGGTTTCTTGATAGACTGGATAGGCTGGCAAAGTATTTTTTATATCAATATCCCGATCGGTTTATTAGGGACGGTTTATGCGTTAAAGACCCTAAATCCGGATGAGGTTCATGCTGAACAGAAATTCGATATTCTGGGTGCTGTTTTCATGTTCATTAGCCTGACTACACTATTGTTGGGAATCACGAATAGTCATGGAGTGGGATCTCTGGAGTTCCTGGGGCTGATTGTAATTTTTATCGTATTTTTACTACTATTCATTATAGTGGAAAACAGTGCCATCCAACCCATGATTGAACTATCTCTTTTCAGGAACAGACCCTTTTCTGCTTCAAATGTCAGCGGATTTTTGAGTTTCGTGGCAATGTCTGGCGTGGTACTGCTTATCCCTTTTTATCTGAAAGATCTGCTGGGTTATAGTGACAGGCATGTAGGATTAGTATATATGTCAATTCCTCTTGTCATGGCATTGGTAGCACCTCTCAGCGGCTGGATGTCTGATAAGACTAACTCATTCAAACTTAGTAGTGCTGGAATGGCTATCACAGGTCTGGCCCTGTTTCTTATAAGCAATCTGGGAATGGACTCCAGTTTCTTTGATATTGTTATCAGGCTGGGTCTTGTGGGTTTGGGTATGGGGTTATTCCAATCCCCAAATAACAGTATAGTTATGGGAGCTGTTCCCAAAAACAGGCTTGGAATAGCTGGGGGCATGCTTGCAATGGTCCGCAATCTGGGAATGGTCACTGGTGTTGCAATCTCTGGAGCAATTTTCACCAGAAGCTCCTATTCCCTGGAAATAGCCGGATTTGCCCGGGAATCAGCCTTCTTAGGTGGATTTCATGATGCCCTTATAGTAACCGCAATTATTTGTGGTATTGGTGTTTTGACCTCACTGGTAAGGGGTGAAAAAATAAGATCAATTGACCAGAATTAAGGCAAAAACAGAATATACTGCCTGTACCAAAAAATACGGGCAGCTAATTAGAATTGAATATTATTCTTCAAGAGCATCTATTTGTCTGAGTATTTCAATGGCCTTATGCTTATAATCCGAACGAATACGATTGTACTCATCCTCTGATAAGTTGCCATTAGAATAATCCTCATCTAATTCCAGGAGAAGATTTAATATTGACTTTTTAGCAGATCTTAGTTGATCTAAGTTCAGGTCATTAATGTCTGCCTCTTCAAATTCATCCTCCTCATCTTCATACTCGTCTTCGTCTTCTACATCCTCGTCGTCTTCATATTCATCTTCGTCATCAACATCCCCGTCGTCTTCATATTCATCCTCCTCATCTTCCTTATCCAAGTATATCTCATCATCCTGTTTTTGGGGGATGACAGCTGCCAATTTTTCTTCGAAGTTCTTAATTGCAGTACTTTTCCCTCTCAAAACTGAATATCCAATTATTACAATAATAATTATAGCAATTAGTAAATAAAGAGTAATATCAGCACTTCCGACACCAGGTTTTTCTGATTTAATAGTGATCTCTTCAAAAAGAGGTAGTGCCCAATTATATGTCCTGGAATCTTCCAGGATTTCCACAGAATCTGCTTCAATTTTATTACCTACTCCGTTTGTGAAACTGATTTCCATATCATCGGATTTCATTATTTTGATCACAAGAGCAGGCATGCCTGGAGATGGCATATAATTATAATTTACCAGCGTGGGATATTTCAGTTTCTTTGTAATGGAAATTATATCTGTGGATGCTTTAGGTACCTTATATTCCAAACGATACATGGGAGGCATGTTTGGTCCTGCCAGAACTGTACCATTCCAACTCACCACATTTCCTTGTATAGAGTATTCAATTAGATTTATCTGGCCACTCATAGCCATTTCCAGCAGTGCTATATTTACTTCAAAAGCTTTATCCGGCATCCAGGCATAGATAGGTCCTGTATAGTTTTCAG
>Ga0209979_1004487_pt1 | contig 11514 bp, 12 predicted proteins | sample AnhtaG_FD_183114 | JGI IMG/M metagenome (GOLD analysis project Ga0209979, IMG submission 183114) | Deep subsurface microbial communities from Anholt, Denmark to uncover new lineages of life (NeLLi) - Anholt_01485 metaG (SPAdes) (version 2) | ecosystem: Environmental > Aquatic > Marine > Oceanic...
TCAAGTAATTGTTTTATCGTATCGTCAACCCTGGCGATAGGTAATTTTTCGCCCGGCCTGAACATCATCGATTGTTCAACCGTCATCAGCTTTGAACCGAGCGAACCGCCGGGATGGAACCGAACATAATCCTCAACGCTGAATTTACGTGCCTTCATAACGGTAAAGGCAAGGGCGTCACCAACCGCTAACATACATGTAGTGGAAACACTCGGAGCAACGCCAAGCGGACAGGCTTCACTCATCATCCCCATACATAGCGCCACGTCGCTGTGCTTGCACAGAGTTGAGTCGCTCTCGCCGGTTATCGCAATCAGTTTAATCTGCTGCTGCTTGACCAGATTTATCAGCCGAACAACTTCATCCGTTTCACCGCCATAACTTAGAACAATTACAATATCGTTTTCGCGCAGCCTGCCCAAATCGCCGTGGACGGCTTCAGCAGGATGAAGGAAATGGCTCGGCGTGCCGGTCGAAGCCAGAGTAGCGCTCATCTTTTGCCCGATTATACCCGCCTTGCCGATGCCGCTTACTATACAAGAACCGCTGCAATTATAAATCATCCGGCAAGCTCGCAGAAAAGACACATCAACAATCGGCGTGATAGAGCTTATCGCATCCGCTTCGGCTTCAATTACTTTTCGAGCATATTCAAGGTCAAATTCCACGCAGCTGCCAGCTCCCTTTGCCGTAACTAATTCCAAAACGCTCTGTTTCGTATTTCGAATTTGGTGTTTCGTATTTTCCATAGTTTTGTATTTCTGACTTATTGCAATTTAAGTTTTATTGATAAAAAAATCCTATCTGCTCCTTTAGACATAGACTATACTGTCCCTAATATCCTCAGCAACTTTATTAATCCGTATCCCATCTAAATTCTACTGTCTTGGGAGCAAACAGTTATTCAAAATCTCATTTTACAATTTTACTACGCTTCCCCGCTGGTTGTAACAGACCAAATCGTGTTTTTCGCCGGCGTAATTGGAGGCAGAATGAATAACTACACGCTTGTCATTAAGCTGCTCTACCTGGGCAATCGCTGTCCGCTTGGTATTCTGCAGATAATCAGCAACTTCCGGCGAGACAAACAGCTCAATGCGCTTTATCTGCTCTTTCGACGCCGACAAATTCAACAAGCGAATAATCTCAATAGACAAGGATTCATGGCTTTTAACAAAACCCCTACCGCCGCAATGGGGGCATGCAAGATAGATTGATGATTGCAGCGAAGGACGCATTCTCTGTCGTGTCATTTCCACTACACCGAACCTGCTTATGCCCAATATCCTCGAACGAGCACGGTCGGGCTTGACAGCAGCTCGAAAAGCCTTTTCCACGTCCTTGCGGTGCCTGGTATTACGCATATCAATAAAATCGCAAATTATCAGTCCCCCAAGGTCTCGCAATCTAAGCTGTCGGGCAATTTCAGTCGCCGCCTCTATATTGCTCTCGTAAGCAGTTTGCTCTGCGCTTTTCTGCTTGCGGAACCGTCCGCTGTTGACATCTATCGAAACCAATGCCTCAGTCTGCTCAATCACAATTGAACCGCCACTTTTAAGCTCAACCCTGCGAGACTGGACCTTTGCAATCTCATCCTCAATTCGATATTTGTGGAACAAGGGAACTTTGCTGTCATAATAGGTTACTCTTCGTTTCAAACGCGGAGCAGCAATGGAAAAAAATTCCCTGATTTTGCGAACCACGTTTTCCGAATCACATATTATGTTAGTTATCTTACTGTTAAAGACATCCCTCATCGCCCTGATAACCAAATCCGATTCCTGATAAAGCTCGCCGGGCGTTTTTTCAGTCTCTATGCGTTTTTCAATAGTCCTCCACAATCGCCCCAGATACCTTAAATCGTTTTGTATATCCCTTTTCGAGCATGCCTGCCCTGCTGTTCTGATAATAAAGCCCTGGCCTTTCGGGGGCTTACTGTCATCAAGAATCTGGCGCAGTCTCTTGCGTTCGTCCTCATCCTCAATCTTATGCGAAACACCGTGCTTTCGCATCCATGGCATCATAACCAGATATTTACCCGGCAAAGCAAGATAGGTGCTAAGGGTCGCCCCTTTAGTCTTTAAGCCTTCTTTTGTTACCTGGACGACAAGTTCCCGCCCCTTTCGAAGGCAATCCTGAATAGGGGGCCTTTCCCTTAGCGATTTCCTCCGGCCAATGTTCTCGGCATGCTTACTACCTGCTTTTGCAAAATACCGAGGGTGCAGGTCGCTGATGTGAAGAAATCCGTTTTTGCCGATACCAAAGTCGATAAACACCGCCTGGATGCCGGATTCAATATTTGCCACTTTCCCTTTATAAATATTACCGACGTGGCTGCTCAGACTCGCTCTTTCCACGTATAGTTCCTCAAGCGAACCGTCCTCGATTACCGCCACCCGGCACTCTTCACTCTCAGCCACATTTATGAGCATCTCTCTTGCCATTTTCGTATCCCCGCTGGTATTTACTATTTGCTATTGTCAATTGCTTTTCCACTGCACACTTGTACGTCTAATCGGCGACGCCAGCTTTTCAACATCCAACTGGAGCAGCCTCAAAATTTCATCAACCCGTATCGAACCAGCCGAACTGATTTTGCATTCAACAATTATACTGTTCTCGTCCAATTCAATCGATTTCAAAAAACCTCTCACATCAATATTCTTGATTCTCGATTCTTGATTCTCGATTCTCGATTTTCTTTTGTCTATCTGTCGCTGGAGGTTAATACTTTCACTCGCCAACAAACGCTTAATCGTGGCCTTCAACTCTTCGTTGAGATATTCCTTCCGTACCGCTAACACATAGGCTGCTGAACAAGGCTGAAATGATGTATTGGTTTTAGCAACATCTACCGAAAGCAGCTCACAACCCTCAGGCAGTTGCGCACTTATGCTCTCACGCACTTGCGCACTTGTGCTCTTACGCACTCGAATACACAGCAGCTCATCGTCCGAGGCAACCCCTACCGGCCTCGGCAGAGGAAGCGATAACCTCGGGCGGGGATTGAAACCCTGACTGTATTGAATTTTTAGCTCTGCTCTAACGCAGGCCCGCTGAAAAACTCTGAGCGTCTGGGCGTGCGAGAGAAACCTTAGGCTTCCGCCTATCCTAAATCTTACTACCAGCAAGATAGTTTCATGCGAAACTCCTATATGCGCATCTCCTTAATAGCGTTTGCATATACAACTTAGCATTATGCCTATCACCTCCCGAAATACAAGCATATTTTCCCTTGCAAACCCTGCTGCTACAGTGTAGATTTCCTGTGGTGGTCACCCCTTGACAAAATGATAAGATTGTAGGGTGGGCTTGAAGCCCACCATTAGCTATGAATGAAGGGAATAAAATTCTAGATTTAGTTAGATTGGTGGGGAAGAAAAAACGCCTTTATCTACCGCATGCTATCCGGCAAATGTCTCGACCTGACCGTATGATAACAACGGACGAAGTGCGTTCTGTCATAGAAAACGGCGAAATTATTGAAGATTATCCCGAGAATTCACGGGGACATAGTTGTCTGGTGCTTGGAAAAGGGAAAAATGGACGACCAATACATATTGTTTGTTCTGCAAAGGATGAATTTCTTGTGATAATTACTGCATATATTCCGGACCCTAATGATTGGTCTAAAGATTATAAAGTGAGGGCAAAAAAATGAAATGTATTCACTGTCAGGCAATCATGAAACAGGGAACGGCTCCACTGCATATTGACAAACAAGGCTGCCACGTAACATTGGATAATATTCCTGCCTGGGTATGCGAACAGTGCGGAGAGGCATATTTTGAAGAACGGCAAGTGGACGCAATTCAGGATTTAATCCGAACAGTTGAGCAGAAAGCCAATAAACTCGCCTTGAGCGCATAATTCACTACCTTAGATTGCAGGATGGGCTTTTAGCCAATACGGATTGTTGAACCGAACCAGCGCCTGCTTCGCACAAGGCTACGCAGGATAAACCGGCTGCACTCGGACGCCGCTGCGCGGCGCTGCTGAGATTATCGTTATTAGGAAATCATATAAACATAATCAGACAAACTATAAATTGAGAGACAGGAGATAACGCAATATGCCCCAGAATCGAGGAAAAACAATCTGCTTCATAGACAATTCCAACATCTTTAAAGGTCAACAGGCAGTTGGATGGAGAATTGATTGGAGTAAATTTAAAAATGAGATTGAACAGGACGGAGCCATTTGGCAAACTTACTTTTTCGCTTCTGAAGAAGACCCACATAGAGCGATACAAACAGGCTTTTATCGTTTTCTCAAAGATCAGCTGCGTTGAGAAGTAGTTTTGTATGAACTGGGCCAAAAAACGATAAATTGCAATAACTGCGGACATTAGGAAACAGTCCCTACTGAGAAAGGATCCGATGTCGGCTTAGGCACTAAAATGTTAATGCTTGCATTCAACAAAGCTTACGAGACGGCTATTTTAGTAGCTGGGGATCGCGACTATTTAGAAACTGTGAAGTTTATAAAAAATCTAGGAATGCGAGTGGAAGTTATCGGTTGGCGTGGGGGAATGTCATCTGAACTGGCTTCTGAGTCATCTGCACCGACCAAGTACATCGACAACATACGAGCAAACATAGAACGTCAATAATAGGGACAACCAACTATGCTACTCTGCGAAGTGCCTGCTCCGCCGAAGCGGCTGCGAAGGCCGGAAGCTCGCTACGTAGCACGAGTTAATGGCTGGGGACAGTACACAGAAAACGGTTAATGGCCGTAATGACTGGAGAATGTGAATATGGCAAGAAAACTACGACAATGGGTTTACCGGCCCGGCCCTGCTTCGCGCATCCCTGATTCGGTAAGGAATGAAATTACAGCCAAGGCGGACGAAATCGTCGAGACCGTGTTTAAGCCAAAATATCTCAAGCCGCCGCCCAAGAAGCCGAGGTTTAACTACATCGTCGATATATATACGAAGTGGCAAAAGAATTGCTTGTACTTCCGCGCCAAGTACGCCTGTCCGGGTCCCAATGCACTATCGCCGTTTTTCGAAGACAGCTTTACGCGACTTGCATACATGGCGAATGGGCATTTCAATCTGGCGTACATGCGACATACCGGCAAGTGGCAGGAAGTGTTCACCGACCTTTCGATGGAAGAAGCGTTTGACGATATCCGGAATCAGCCGTTTTTCCATCCTCCAGGTTGAGCAGATTGTAGCAACTCCGGGGCTGCGATGTTGGGTAATTCGACCTTTTGTCTGCGCTCAGGAAAAGTTTTATTGGTATAAGTAGGGGTCAGCCATAAAGAATCAACAATAAATTATCAACTACATTATATGAGGAGATAGAAATGAATCGTCGAGAGTTTTCGAAAAACGTTCTAATGCTTGGAATTGGGGCTCAAGCCGGCTTTGGGCAAGGCAATCCGGCAGGGACAAGGAACCAACCTACGAATTATTACGAGGAGCCGGCAAAAAAATTGCCTGTCAGGAAGTTCGATGTCGTTGTAGCAGGCGGCGGCACGGCAGGGGTCGTGGCGGCTACAGCCGCAGCCCGTCAGGGCGCAAAGACGGCATTGATAGAGGTAAAGGGTTATCCGGGCGGAACAGTAACAGAAGGCGGCACCGCGCTTCACAGCTTCTATAACCTATGGAAGGCCTTCCCCGGCGTCAAGAAGCGTCAAGTTGTGCGAGGGATTCCACAGGAGATTATCGACCGCCTTATGAAGGTCGGTGGCACGTCGGGCCACGCCGAGATGTCCAAAGGTTACGATTTCGATTCGGTTTGCACCGCGATTGACACGGAAATATATAAACTTGTCACATTCGAGATGCTTGTCGAAGCGGGCGTTTTCGTTTGTGTCAATACGCTTCTGGCCGGAGCAATAATGGATGGCTCCCGGATTAAGGGCGTGATAGCAGAGAGCCGCTCCGGAAGGGAGGCGTTCTACGCGAAATGCTTTGTGGACTGCACAGCCTACGGTGATCTGTCCGCTTATGCCGGTGCCGATTATACCGAGCCGAATGATTACCCGGTGGTCAACAGTATTGGTGTCGCCAACGTCAGTATTGACAAGTACTACAAATTCCTCAAATCGCATGACGCCATTTACCAACAGGCTGAAGGCTGGCGCAGCGGCAAAGATGGGCAAATCGTGCGAATCCAGGGCAGGACGGTGAAGCTGCCCGCCGGGTTCAGAGAAGAGGCGGCCAAGATCGGTATGTCAACGGTCACGACCACCGTGCACGACAACTATTTTATGTTCATCAAGCTGAATTTAAATATGCCGGTCAGTCCGACCAACCGAGATGAAGTAGCGAAGGCGGAATTGGAGCTGAGAAAGCGTCAGGCCAAGGCCATTGAGCTGTTCAGGGAGTATGTCCCCGGCTGTGAGAAGGCGTTTATCGCCCGGACGAACCCCAAAATTTGCATTCGGCGCGGTCGATTGATTACATGCGACTATGACATATCTCACGAAGATGTTATCGAAGGCAGACACTTTGACGACGACGTCCTGACTTACGGCTTTCATGACAGTGCGCCCAGCTACCAAATCAAGGATGGCGGCACGTACGGAATACCCTATAGGGCGCTGCGTGTAGCTGGAGTCCAAAACCTTCTTGCTGCCGGCATGTTGATAACCTCGGACCATAGAGCCCACATGTCCACCAGAAACACTGTAAGCTGTATGGGACAAGGACAGGCGACAGGCACAGCAGCGGCCCTCTGCGCAGCTACGAACTGCGGGACACGTGAGCTGCGCTACCGCGATCTAAGAAAAGCCCTCGTAAACGGCGGGGTCTATTTTGAAAGTTAAAGCCTAATCGCGCAAAATCGTCGGCCTGAGAATAGCCAAGGCCTTGAGGATGAATTAGTTCAACTTATCGAGGCGGCTAACAATTGGGTTGAACGGACGCTTTACTGTGCCGAGAGCCCGCTAAACTTGCGGGCCAACCACAGATGTGTTATATTCCAGAATCAGCGTCGTTTGGGTTCGTATAAATAACCGTATAAATATATTTAAGCCAGTAACTGATAAAAAACAGGAGGTTTATTACGATGGCAAAGATACAGATAGTTTTCTACAGCATGTACGGACACGTGTATAAATTAGCCCAAGCTGTGGCTGAAGGGGCACGCCAGGTTCCCGGAACGGAAGTCACTCTTTATCAGGTTCCTGAGCTTGTTCCCGACGAAGCGCTGAAAAAAAGCGGTGCTAAAGCAGCACGCGAGGCTTTTGCACATATTCCAATCGCAAAACCAGAGACACTGGCTGAGGCCGATGCAATTATATTCGGGACGCCGACAAGGTTTGGTAATATGTGTGCTCAAATGCGCAATTTCCTCGACCAGACGGGGCAATTGTGGTCCAAAGGTGCCTTGGTCGGAAAAGTCGGCAGCGTTTTCGCCAGTACCGCAAGTCAGCATGGAGGGCAGGAGACAACCATTACGAGCTTCCATTCGACGCTGCTCCATCATGGCATGATTGTTGTTGGTGTGCCTTATGCTGAGCAGAGATTGCTCAATATGAAGGAGATTACAGGAGGAACGCCATACGGGGCAACAACTCTTGCGGATGCCGATGGTTCTCGTCAGCCGACCGAGAACGAGTTAGCTATCGCGAGGTTCCAGGGTAAACACGTGGCTGAGATTACCCAGAAGCTCCGCCGGTGATGAAGCATATATCTAACCGGTTTAAAATAATCACAAAAATTATGCTCATCCGGCAATAAGATACTTTACAATGCGCAAGGGCTTTTACCGCTCCCTCACGGTCGCGGCTCTGCTGTTAGCAAGCGCATACATTTTTATGATCCGTTTTAGGTCGAAATGACGGCGTAATCGTGAATCTAATCAAATCCGGGAGATACGAGAACCAAGATAAGTAATACACATTCACCCATCAACGCATCTACTCATTGACTTACTAATAACTGCTCAAAAGGCCTCCGGCAGAATCTTTCTCGCAGCAGCACGGAGGTAGTTTGAAATCTGCCTTTCGGAGTTCATACCAAGTACCTTTCTGGCCACGTTGTTGCAGTCTTCCACCGTTACCGAGCGGATCATCTGCTTTATCTCCGGTATCATCGGCGCAGTAAGCGAAAGCGTTCTAATGCCCATCCCCAACAGCAGCATAATGTACTCCGGCTCAGAAGCCATCTCCCCGCAAACGCTGATGTCTATCTGTGCCTTGTGCGCATCCTGAATAACCGTCCTGATAAGCCGAAGCACCGCAGGGTCCGCCGACGAATACAGCGTAGAGACCAATTCATTGCCCCTGTCAACGGCTAATGTATATTGAGTAAGGTCGTTTGTTCCGATACTGAAAAAATCGACGTCCCTTGCAAGCGAAAAAGCAGTCAATGCCGACGACGGCGTTTCAATCATAATGCCTATCTGAATGTCCCTGTTGAATGCTATGGACTCTTCGTCGAGGTCATCCATAACATCCCGCAAAATCATCTTTGCCTGCATCACCTCCTGCAGATTTGTAATCAGCGGAAACATAATCTTGACATCACCGAGAACCGAGGCCCGTAAAATCGCACGCAACTGCGTTTTGAACATCATAAGGTTCTGCAGGCAAAATCTGATAGACCTCAGCCCCAAAAACGGGTTCGGCTCAGGTGCAAAACGCTTCCTTTGAGTATATTTATCCGCCCCAAGGTCCAAAGTCCTTATTACCACAGGTCTGTCTTGAAGAACACTGACAGTCTCTGCATAGGCCTGATAATGCTCTTCTTCTGTTGGCTCGGTTTGCCTGTTAAGATACAGATACTCTGTACGGTATAACCCTACACCCTCGCCTCCTTTTTGCAGGACCGCCTCGGCCTCATCGTGAAATTCGATATTGCCCAACAATGTGATTTTCACACCATCGCGAGTTACCGCCGGTTTTTCTCTTATCGCATCGAGCTTGTGCTCAAGCTCTGCAAACTCCTTAGAGTATTCCTGGTACTGTTGGATTGTCTGGTCGTCCGGATTGACAATGACGATGCCGCGATTGCCGTCGATAACGACTGTGTCTCCGCCGTTGACGGACTCGGTAAGGTCTTCGAGTGCCACCACCGCAGGAATACCTAATGAGCGGGCAACAATGGCAGCATGGCTGGTTCGGCCACCGGCATCGCTGGCAATACCTTTGACAAACTTCCTGTTGAACCCGGCGGTTTGAATAGGGCTCAATTCCCGAGCAATAATCGTAACCTCTTCGGTCAGATGCCCGACATCCTCGCGCTTCCTGTCAAGAAGCTGTATGAGCAGACGCCTTTCAATATCGTAAATGTCCGCCGCCCGCTCACTGATATAGGCATCTTTTTCCTTGCTGAAATGTGATGCAATTTCACGAAGGGTAGTGGATACGGCGTACTCTGCCGTTACCGATTCGGAGTGAACCAAATCGGTTATCCTCTTTCGCAGGCTTCTGTCGTGCAGGAAACGCAGATGCACGGCAAAAATATCTTTTATCTTACTGCTCTCGGCCTTGCTGTGTGCCGCCTCAAGTTCGGTCAATTCGCCGATAGCACCCTTGAAGGCATTTCTCACCCGTTGAATTTCAGTCGTCCGTTCTGAAGCTTTTATTGAACGGCGGGGAATGCGATATTCCTCGGAATCAATAATCAGCGCCTTGGCAATAGAAATGCCCGGCGAAACAGCTATCCCCTTTTTTATTTCCATATTCAATAACCAATAATCAATATCGTAGAACCGCCTGCGGCGGAATCAATTTCAGGGTGCCGGCTCACCGAACAATTTCTCTTCCACGAGCTCTCGCAAAGCACCGATTACTTTGGCAGCATCGGAACCTTCAGCCTTGATTTTTAGTTTGGTCCCACAAGTCGCAGCGAGCATACTCATCTGCATGATACTCTTGCCGTCCACCTCAGTTTCGTTGTTGCTGACGGTAATATCACTATCAAACTGGTTTGCAATATCAACAAACTGCATTGCGGGGCGCATATGAAGGCCGTCCGCGTTTTTTATCTCAACTTCTGTTTCGCAAACCACTTTTTCCAATGAATCCCGCTCTGCCTGCATTTTCAGACTCAGGGCCTTACGTTATACGTCCCTAACACTATTACCATACTACAAAGACGAATTTTCATCAGCCTCTCTGAGAAGGTCTTCAATCTGGGCCGGGCTTCGGCACTGCCTTAGAAACTTACGGAACTTCTCCTGCTGCAAATGCCTGAAAACATTCTCCATCGCCTGCAAATGTTTGTCCGGCTCATCGGCAGGACTGATTAAAAGTATTACCGAATAAACCGGTTGCTTGTCGAGAGCGGAAAAATCAATACCGGCACTGCTCAGTCCTATCGCGGCAATCACATCTTTAACTAATTTGTGCTTCACATGAGGCAGGGCAACGCCTTTACCCATCCCCGTGCTCGCTTCCTTCTCTCTTTTTATCACCGCCCTGGTAATTTCTTTACACTTGCCTTTTCCGAGCTTGCCGGCTTTATCAAGTGATGAAACTATCTCTGCTATTGCACGGTCACGGTCGCGTGCCTGCAGTTCCGGAACTGTTGCCTTAAAACAGACAAAATCTGCAAATTTCATTTTATCTGACCAAAATTATACTACGTTAGCTCTGTTAGCTCTGTAAACTCTGGGCCGCCTTTGTGTTTATCGTCTCGTTCCCTGCCCTTTCTTCTTCTGAGCTGTCGTTCAAGTTTATGGACAGCCATATCAATGCAGCGGTAAGCATCTTCGCCCGTTTCGGTGCCAACGAAAACCTTGCTGTGTTCGGCCCTTGCAATTATCTCCACGCTGGTATTACCACCTTGACTGCCGTCAATAATCACTTCAACCTGATTTATACTATTGTAATACTTGGGAAGCTTGGAAGTTTTTTCTTCTGCGTGACTTCTGATAGCTTCCGTTATTTCGATGTGCTTACCAGTGATTGTAAAAAGCAAGATTATTCTCCTTAACAATTTTTTCCGAAAGTAAAATCCATTTTTATTCCTGATTTTCCGAATCAGGCTTCGGCAAAGCAGCCACTCCCTGCTTCTGACCCGGCGCGATAACCCCGCCGCTGACGGTAAATCTCAATGCTTCCTCTATTGTCATATCTAAATCTATGGTCTGCTTCTTCGGCACCATTATTACAAAGCCGGTAAAGGGCGTCGGCGAAGTGGGTATAAGAATCGTAAGAAATTCCTTTCTGACGTTGTTCACGACCTTTTCAAGTCCGGAGCCGGTAACAAAACCCACAGACCATATACCCTTTCTCGGATACTCGACCGCAACAACTCTTGAGAAGGGCAGTCTTTCCTTCTCTTCCTGTGCAAACAAAAAATCGGTGACCTGTTTCACATAAGGATAAACCTTACTTAAAACGGGCGTGTTCATTATGAACTTTTCGACCATTCGCCACAGCGTTCTGCCCACGACACTGGCCAATAATGCGCCCACTACGCAAACGGCAACCAGAGCTATCAGAAAGCCAGCTATGGAGCCCCATCCATCAACCCAGAAATCGCTCCAGACCTGCTTGATGGCTTCATTACTTAGGTCGTCCCACTCAAGCCCCTTAACCAACATT
>Ga0209979_1004488_pt1 | contig 11513 bp, 8 predicted proteins | sample AnhtaG_FD_183114 | JGI IMG/M metagenome (GOLD analysis project Ga0209979, IMG submission 183114) | Deep subsurface microbial communities from Anholt, Denmark to uncover new lineages of life (NeLLi) - Anholt_01485 metaG (SPAdes) (version 2) | ecosystem: Environmental > Aquatic > Marine > Oceanic >...
TGATATGATAGCCCCACCAGGCAAACCAAAGATAACCTCTACTCCTTCTCTTACTAGGCTCTCACACAGAATCTGGGCACCTGTCATCTTCATAATAACCCCCTTTACTAGCTAAACACGGCTCCAGTGCTAGCTGAACCTACTTTTTCAGCATAATACCTGAGATAACCAGTTTTGGCTTTAGACTCAAACTTGGCTAGACGAGCCAGACGATGAGATATTTCTTTACCACTAAGCTCCACCTCAAGCTTATAGTTAGGAATATCAATCCTGATTATGTCCCCGTTAGTTAAAGCAGCTATAGGTCCCCGGCTGGCTGCCTCCGGGGAGACATGCCCAATAGCTGCACCCCGAGTAGCCCCAGAAAACCGCCCATCGGTAATAAGGGCGACTTCTTTGTCCATTCCCATACCGCTGAGGAGAGAGGTAGGGGTGAGCATCTCCCTCATCCCCGGTCCCCCCTTGGGTCCTTCGTAACGAATAACGACCACATCACCTGTCTTTATGCCGCCACTCATAATAGCTGCGGTGGCTTCCTCTTCAGAGTCAAATACCCTGGCTGGTCCCCGGTGAACCATCATCTCGGGAGCTACTGCCGCCCTCTTAACCACGGCACCATCCGGCGCCAGATTACCAAAAAGGATAGCCATACCTCCGATAGCCGAGTAAGCATTGGCCACCGAGCGGATAACCTCTTTATCCACCGCCCGTCTGTCAGCGATAATCTCAGCCACCGATTTCCCTGATACTGTTCTTGACCCTAACTTTAATAGCCCCGATAGCTCCTTCATTACGGCTGGTATGCCCCCAGCCCGGTCTAAATCCTCAAGGTGATAATCACCAGATGGTCTTAGCTTACACAAGTTAGGGGTGTGCTGGCTTATCTCATTAACCATAGTCAAGGGGAAATCAATTCCAGCTTCGTGAGCCACGGCCATAAGGTGCAAAACTGAATTAGTGCTACCACCTAGTGCCATATCCACAGCAAAGGCATTATGAATAGAGTCCTTATCTATAATATCTCGCGGGTGAATATCACTAGCCAGAAGCTTCATAATCTGCTGCCCAGCCTCCCTAGCTAACTGTATCCGTCTGGCATCAACTGCCGGAATAGTGCCATTGCCCGGCAGCCCCATTCCTAGAGCTTCGGTTAGGCAATTCATGGTATTGGCAGTGAACATTCCGGCACAGCTACCGCAACCAGGGCAGGCAATCTCCGCTAACTGCTCCAATTCTTCCTGGCTCATACTCCCCTTTGCTACCTTACCCACTGCCTCAAAGACAGAGCTAACGTCAACCTTCCTAATCCCATCATCACTGCTCAGGTGCCCGGCCAGCATCGGCCCACCACTAATAAAGATAGCCGGTAGATTCAGCCTTACCGCTGCCATCAGCATCCCCGGGACTATTTTGTCACAGTTAGGAATAAAGACTAGTGCATCAAAGGCATGGGCCTCAGCTACTATCTCCACTGAATCAGCTATTAGTTCTCGGCTGGGCAGGCTGTATTTCATACCTGGGTGATTCATGGCAATGCCATCACACACAGCAATAGTATTAACCTCAAAGGGGACACCCCCTCCACTCCACACCCCCCCTTTAACTGCCTCAGCAATATCTCGCAGGTGTATATGTCCGGGAACAACCTCACTAAAGCTATTAATAATACCAATAAATGGCTTATCCATATCAGCTCGGGTGCAGCCCACGGCATATAGTAAAGAACGGTGTGGAGCCCGCTCTACGCCTCTTTTAGCCGCATCGCTCTTCATAACTCTACCCCTCGCATGATGTTTGTAATTAAAAAAACCGCCCCTGTGGGGACGGATTAAAACTCCGCAATCCCACCTTCAGCCCTACTGCTAAAAAATAACATAGCCTCTATTTATTGTCAAGCTAGTTTCCGTAGGGTGTCAACCACATCCGTGGTAAACTATTTCCTCCCTTATAGTCAGCCTTCCATGGCTCTTATCTTATTTAGCCTTAGCTGGTGCCGGCCACCCTCAAAGTTACTAGTAAGATAAGCCTCTACGATTTCAGGTACAGAGCCTTGCCCTTCTGCTGCCCCCAAACAAAGGATATTAGCATCATTGTGCTGGCGAGCTCGGCGGGCACCAAAAGCATTATGACACAGGGCAGCCCTCACCCCCTTAGCCTTATTAGCCACCATACTCATACCAATACCAGTGTCACATATCAAAATACCATGGTCAAAATCACCCTTAGCTACTGCTGCGGCTACCTGTTTAGCAATATCAGGGTAGTCTACCGAGTCAGCAGTATAACAGCCAAAGTCCTCATAGCTATGCTCAGCCTCAGTAATTAGCTTGATAATAAATTGCTTGAGATTTAGCCCCCTATGGTCACAGCCAATAGCAATGCGCATTGCCTTAGCCTCCTTGCCTCAACACAATGTTCCCACATACCCCTCTGAGTTCTTCTTCTGATATTGCGCCTTCCCGCAAAATTATCGGCGCTTCACCAGTAACATCAACTATGGTAGATTCTCTACCACCTGGGCATTTACCACCATCAATAACTAAATCTACCTTATCACCAAACTGGGAGCGGACTTCATCGGCAGTCAAGGCACTCGGCTTACCGCTCAGGTTAGCACTTGTGCCCACCACAGGCACTCCCAGACCTCGGACCAGGGCAACAGGAACCGGGTGGGCGGGAATGCGAATAGCTACGGTCATACCCCCGGCAGTGATAATATCGGGGACTGATTTAGACTTGGGTAAAACTATAGTTAGGGCACCAGGCAGAAATTTGTTGGCTAGAAGCCAGGCAATCGGTGGTACCGGCTCAGCCACCTCACTTATCTGCGATATATCAGCTAAAAGCAAAGGTAGTGCCATATTCGGTGGTCGCTTCTTCACCCTATAAACTCGTTCCACCGCCTGAGGAGTGTTAGCTCCAGCACCCAGCCCATAGACGGTATCAGTAGGAAAGGCAACCAGTCCTCCCCGTTTAAGAATAGAAACGCCCAGCTCCACCTGTTGTTGAATAGATTTATCTAGCATTGCCCTCGCCAAGGTGATTTCCCCTTGACGATAGTATATCACAGTGGTAATCTTTGATAAATGGATAAACCTAAGCCAAGACAAAATGAGAGTCGCCGAGTAGCCACCAGTGGCGATATTGAAGTCTCCACTTACCTGGAGATTGCCAAGGAGATAGCTGGTGAGCAGCCCACCCCTTCAGAGGAAGCTATCCCTGAGGCTGAGCGTGAGGCGATAATTGTCATTGACTTTGGCTCACAATATAGCATGCTCATCGCCCGACGAGTGCGCGAGTGCCAGGTATATTGTGAGTTAGTGCCCCCTGATACCCCATGGGAAAGGATAGCCCCGTTAAATCCCAAGGGATTTATCCTCTCAGGAGGCCCAGCTAGTGTTAATGAACCCGGTGCCCCGCTGGCTCCAGCCTATATTTATGAGAGCCATCTTCCAGTACTGGGTATATGCTATGGGATGCAGGCCATCACCAAACAGTTAGGGGGACAGGTTACACCGGGGACAAGACAAGAGTATGGTCACGCTATTCTTCACCTGAGTGATGCTGATTCGCCCTTATTTGCTGGCTTATCTACCTCCTCCCCGGTATGGATGAGCCACGCTGACAGGATTGAAGAGATGCCACCCGGTTTTAGAGCCCTGGCCTATACTGAAAATTCACCCACTGCTGTTATGGGTAATGATGACCGAATATTCGGACTCCAGTTTCACCCCGAGGTTGCCCATACTCCCGAGGGAAAGACTATCCTAAAGAATTTCGTCTACCAGATATGCGGCTGTCAGGGAAACTGGACGATAGGCAGCTTTATAGACGAGAGTATATCCAGCATCAGAAAGCAGGTGGGCAAAGGTAAGGTCATCAGTGCTCTCTCCGGCGGAGTTGATTCGTCGGTAGTAGCTACCCTCATCCATCAAGCTGTCGGCGACCAGCTTACCTGCATCTTTGTTAATCACGGGTTACTGCGTCGTGAAGAGGTGGAAAGAACCTTTAATGTCTTCCGGCTTAATTTAGGCATGAATATTATCTATGTTGATGCCAGCAAAAGATTCCTCAAGCGCTTGAAAGTGGTAACCGACCCGGAGTTAAAGCGCAAGATTATCGGTGAGGAATTTATCACCGTGTTTGAGGAGGAGGCTCATAAAATAGGCAAGGTTGACTTTCTGGCTCAGGGCACCCTTTATCCTGATGTCATTGAAAGTGCCTTATCGGGCAGTGCCTCAGCCAAGATAAAGACTCACCACAATGTAGGTGGACTGCCCGCCAAGATGACCCTCAAGCTACTTGAACCGCTGCGCTACCTGTTTAAGGACGAGGTTCGCCAGGTAGGGCTGGAGCTGGGTCTGCCCGAAGAGATGGTGTGGCGCCAGCCCTTCCCCGGACCAGGTCTAGCTATTCGTATTATTGGCGAAGTAACCGAGGAAAAGCTGGAAATTCTACGGGCGGCTGACTGGGTTGTCATGAATGAGATTAAGAAGGCAAAGCTATACCGCCAGCTATGGCAGAGCTTTGCCGTACTCACCGATGTCAAGAGCGTGGGGGTAATGGGCGATTACAGGACATACGGCTATCTGGTTGGCATCCGTGCTGTAACCAGCCAGGATGCCATGACCGCCGACTGGTCGCGCCTCCCCTATGACCTGTTAGCACGAATTTCCAACCGCATTGTCAACGAAGTCCCCGGCGTCAACCGGGTCGTCTATGATATAACCTCCAAACCCCCCTCAACCATAGAATGGGAGTAAGGGTAGCTTGAAGGGGCGAAGCTCCTTCAAGTCATTGCGAGGAGAGTAGCAACGAAGCAATCACAAAAGGGGATTGCTTCGCTTTGCTCGCAATGACAGGGGAAGTATTTGGTAAGTTGCGGTGATGGGGTGAGGTTGATAAAAATACTGGGAGTAAAAGACTTCAAAATTACGAGGAGGATACTATGAAAGCGATTGTATACACAAAATACGGACCACCGGAGGTTCTTCAGCTCAAAGAGGTAGAAAAACCTACTCCCAAGGATAGTGAAGTACTGGTTAAAATATATGCGACATTAGTAACAGCAGAGGACCCGAGAGCTCGAAGTGGCACATTCCCTCCCTTGTTATGGCTCCTCGGACGAACAATAACTGGTCTCATAAGACCAAAAAACCCCATACTAGGGGGTGTGCTAGCCGGGGAAATTGAATCAGTAGGCAAAGATGTAAAGCGATTTAAAGAAGGTGACCAAGTTTTTGGAATTAATCTTAAGGATGCTGGTGCTTATGCCGAGTACAGATGTATGAATGAAGAAAAGGTGCTGGCAATAAAACCAGCCAATATGACCCATGAGGAAGCCATCGCCGCTATTGGGGCAATAACAGCATTGCCTTTCCTTAGAGATAAGGGGAATATTCAGAGCGGACAAAAAGTCCTTATCAATGGAGCTTCTGGAAGTGTAGGTACTGCTGCGGTACAGGTTGCCAAGTACTATGGGGCAGAAGTTACCGGGGTATGTAGTACAACGAATTTAGAATTAGTCAAATCTCTGGGAGCCGATAAGGTAATTGATTACACTAAAGAGGATTTTACCAAGACCGGCCAGACCTATGATATTATTTTTGACACGGTAGGCAAGAGTTCATTTTCACGTTGTAAGAGCTCGCTAAAGAAAAAAGGAATCTATCTTACAACTGTCCTTTCGCTGGTAGATCTTCTTCAAGTGTTATGGACGTCAAGGGTAGGCAGCAAAAAGGCAATGGTTACGTTCGCAGGTTTGAGGCCAGCAAGCGAAATGAATAAAGATCTAATCTTCATCAAAGAGCTTATGGAGGCGGGTAAGATAAAACCGGTCATAGATAGAAGCTATCCGTTGGAACAAATTGTCGAGGCCCACAGGTATGTCGAAAAAGGACACAAAAAGGGAAATGTAGTCATAACTTTGTAAGGTTTAATCGAAACTTAGGCAGTAGTTCATATTAGAAAGAAAGGATTTATAAAAGACTGAAAAGCTTACTGATAAAGGGGGTAGCTTGAAGGGGCTCCGCCCCTTCAAAACCCATCCCTCCCCCTCTCCTAGAAAGGGCATACTAAAGGAGAGTCAAAGAGAGGCGAAGCCCCTCTTACATAACTCATGCCCCCTCCCGTCTAGCATAGAAGTCATTGCGAGGAGCAAAGCGACGAAGCAAACTGTGAAATAAAGATAAGATTGCTTCGCCTTCGGCTCGCAATGACACATCAGACATAAGGAGAGGGGGACACAGGGGGTGAGGTTGATAAAAATACTAGGGGGTGAACTCTGAAGATACTGGTTGTTGGGGGCGGGGCCAGGGAGCATACCCTGGTCTGGAAGCTAGCCCAGAGCCCCAAGGTTAAAGAAATTTTCGTCGCTCCGGGTAATGCCGGCACGGCTCAAATTGCCCATAACCTAAACATTAGCCCGACTGATATTGAGTCGCTGGTCAAGGTAGCCCAAGAAAAGAGGATTGACCTCACTGTCGTTGGGCCGGAGGCACCGTTAGCCAACGGCATTGCTGACCAGTTCCTGGTCAGGGGCATGGCTGTTTTTGGTACGACTAAAAAAGCCACCGAGATAGAGTCAAGCAAGGTGTTTGCCAAGGAGCTGATGCAGAAGTATAATATCCCCTGCGCCCGAAGCACCAGCTTTTCTGAGTATAGCCAGGCAAAGGAGTATGTTCAGCAACAGAAACCACCTATTGTGGTTAAGGCAGATGGGCTGGCGGCGGGCAAAGGGGTAACTGTAGCCGAAACCACTCGGCAAGCTTTAGATGTTCTCTCCAACATTATGGAGTCTAGAATCTTCGGTGCTGCCGGTGACAAGGTGCTGATTGAGGAGTGTCTATCAGGAAGAGAGATGAGCGCCTTCGCTTTCACTGATGCCGACACCGTAGTCTCCATGCCACCTGCCTGTGATTATAAAAGGATATACGATGGAGACCGGGGAGCTAATACCGGGGGTATGGGTAGCTACAGCCCGCCATATTTTTATAGTTCAACCTTGGCCAAAACGGTAACCGAAACCATTATGGAGCCAACGGTAAAAGCCATGCGCCAGGAGGACAGACCATATAAAGGAGTCCTCTATGGTGGTTTAATGATTACCAATGACGGACCAAAGGTGTTAGAATTTAATGCCCGGTTTGGTGACCCGGAAGCCCAGGTTACCCTGCCCTTGCTCAAAACCGACCTGGTAGATATTATGCTAGCGGTAGTTAACCATCGCCTTGACCAAATAAATGTAGGCTACAGTGATGAGGCCTGTGTTGGTGTTGTCATGGCATCCGGTGGATATCCCGGTAGCTACAAAACAGGCTTCCCCATTACCGGATTGGATAACTTAGATAAAGACATCCTGGTATTTCACGCCGGAACCAAGCTAGAATCGGGACAGGTACTAACTAATGGGGGGCGAGTGCTCACCGTCGTTGCCATGGGCAAGACTCTTGCTGAGGCAAGAAAAAAGGTTTATGCTAATATTCCCCGAATTCACTTTGAGGGTTGCCACTATCGGAAAGACATCGCTATAATAAAGGAAGGTTAATAAAGGGATGATTGAAGGGGCGAGTCAAAAGGGAGTTTGAGAGGGACGGAGTCCCTCTTATAAAACATTCCCCCCTCTCTTTTCAAGGAGAAAGATACTAAAGGAGAGTCAAAAGGGAGTCTTAGAGGGACGGAGTCCCTCTTATAAAACATTTCCCCCTCTCCTTGAAAGGGCATACTAAAGGAGAGTCAAAGAGGGGCGAAGCCCCTCTTAAGAAAAAACTTCCCCCTCTCCTTTGAAGGAGAGGGGGACAAAGGGGGTAAGGTTGATATGCCACTAGTATCAGTAGTCATGGGTTCTAAATCAGATACTGAAGCCCTCAAGCCAACACTGGAGGTGTTAGACAAGCTTGGTATTAGCTACGAAGTAGATGTAATCTCAGCCCACCGCAATCCGGAAAAGGCCAGGCAATTTGGACTGGAAGCCCAAAACCAGGGGATTGAGGTGATAATTGCTGCCGCCGGCGGGGCAGCGCACCTGCCCGGAGTTCTGGCAAGCTGGACTACTCTGCCCGTCATCGGTGTGCCGCTAGCCACCAGTGAATTAACCGGTATAGATGCCCTGCTCTCTATAGTCCAGATGCCCGCCGGGATACCGGTGGCAACAGTAGCTGTGGGGAAAGCTGGAGCTAAGAATGCAGCCTATCTCGCTGCCGAAATCTTAGGCTTGAAGCATGATGAGATACGAAAGGCCTATGAGAAATATAGAAAAGATTTACAGGGAGATAACTAATGATTGAGCGTTATTCCCGCCCCGAAATGAAGAGGGTCTGGTCAGACGAGAACAAGTTTAACAAGTGGCTTGAGGTAGAGATTGCTGTTTGTGACGCCTGGGCTGAGGTAGGCGTTATACCGAGAGAAGCTGTACCCAAAATAAAGCTAGCCAAATGCAGTCTTAAGCGCATGGAGGAGATTTTAAAAGAAACTCACCACGATATGACCGCCTTTCTCGGTTCCTTATCAGAGAGCTTGGGTGATGAATCCCGCTTTATTCACCTTGGTCTTACTTCTTCCGATGTAATAGATACTGCCCTCAGCTTGCAGATGGTTGAGGCCACCGAGATATTGACTCAGGATATAAAGAACCTCATCTCAGTATTAGCCAAAAGGGCGATAGAACACAAATATACAGTGATGATGGGTCGCACCCACGGTGTTCATGCTGAACCGATTTCCTTTGGGTTGAAGCTAGCGCTATGGACTCAAGAGATGAGACGCAATCTAGAGCGACTTGCTGAAGCCAAGAGGGCAATTGCCGTGGGTAAGATTTCCGGAGCCGTCGGCACCTATGCCACTGTGTCACCTGAGGTTGAGGAGAAGGCTTGTGCCAAATTGGGGCTTGCCCCTGCCCCGGTATCAAGCCAGATTTTGCAACGCGACCGCCATGCCCAGTTTATTACCACCTTGGCTATCATCTCCAGTTCACTAGAGAAATTTGCCACCGAGGTTAGAGCGTTGCAAAAAACAGAGACACGAGAGGTAGAAGAACCATTTAGTGCCGGTCAAACTGGCTCATCAGCCATGCCCCACAAACGGAACCCCGAGCTCTGCGAACGCATCTGTGGCTTAGCCCGATTGGTGCGAGGCTATGCTCTCACTTCAATGGAAAACATTGCCCTGTGGCACGAGCGCGACATCAGCCACTCCTCTACCGAGCGCATTATTCTGCCCGGTTCCTGCCTGTTACTGGACTACTCGCTTGCCCTTTTTACTTCGGTAATGAACGGGTTACAAGTTTATCCAAAGCGGATGAAACAGAATATAGAACTTACCAAGGGCTTAATCTTCTCCCAGCGAGTAATGCTCGCCCTTATTGATAAAGGGTTGAGTCGGCAAAAAGCATATGAACTGGTGCAGCGTAATGCGATGAAGGCTTGGAAGGGGAATAAAAACTTCCTCACCCTGCTCAAGGCTGACCCTGAGGTTACTGCCGCTTTGCCACCACCGGAGCTTGAGCCGCTTTTTGACGAGCAATACTACCTACGGTATGTAGATGACATTTTTGCCCGGCTGGGGTTAACCAAGGCGCAATGGAAAGGTGATATAACTGAGCCCACTGAGCTAGCGCCTAGAACAATATAACCTGAGTTAAACGAGGGCATCCTAAAACCTGGAAATCTATAGAAGGATTGACATAGTTTTTAAAACGTTAAAACCAAACTGAGTATCCTATGGGTGTTAGCCCAACAGGTCGTTTATCAAGGTAGATTGAAGGGGCGAAGCCTCTTCAAAAGTATCCCTCCCCCTCTCCTTTGGCCGAGAGGTATGAAAGGTATAACTTTTGAGAAGACTTTTGCCTTTGTCCATTAGGTGGTCTTAAAAATAGTGCTGTTTCATTAGTAGTGCCGGGGTGGATATGGCACAAGGAGATTGGCGCTCCCGCAAGCGGGATTGTTGAGCCCTTAAGGCTATGCCCTGACGCCCCAGGCTTTTTCAATCTCTAACCTAGTATTTGGGCCCGTGCTCCACCACCCTGGCAGGAGTTATTATATCATAGCTCAAGGTAGACGTCATTACCACAAGACGACACATTCAGATCGAATGTTACCTCCATTTTATGTCCATGAGGTATAGATCCTGATATTGGTTCAACGGTGAGCCTTATTCCGCACGGAGAGGCTCCATTACAACTTTGTTCCACAATATGGATAGAACCGTTATGAGTCTTCTATTGGTTAACCACACTGAAAGTAGTATCTGGCTTTAAGGTGTCTCCCCATTTGCCCCGCGCATAGTAGTACTCTCTGCTAACTGCCTCTGTGCTACTCTCGTCTTAGATCTAGATTCTCTTATGTTTTTTGTTTGCTTTTCTTCATACGCTCAGTATATTCTAATAACACGTAAAACGCGCTTTTCTCTCCTATTATATACGAGCTATTGTTTTTTCTAGTCAGTATTACTATACTATCAACAACAGATGCCATACGGAGAGTACCAATATGTTCATAAGTGAGTTGTATATAGAAAAATTTCGCCTTTTCCAAAAAAATAAATTTAAGCTTGGCAAATATATGACAGCCATCTCTGGTTTTAATGCGACAGGAAAATCTACCTTACTTGGATTATTGGGTCACTGTGGTGAATTAAAACCAAAAAGATTCAAACCGTTACTTCAAGGGGCCTTCAAAGTTGAGTTAAGCGAAATATTAAAATTCTCAGAAGATTATGACAGGAAGATTGCTAATCTTGGAAGAATCACATTCACCGATTACGCTACTCTCGGAAATTGTCAATATCCTTCAGGGCTATTATATAGAGCCTTTTGGCAGAAATATTCTAAGGGTAAGAGATATCGCATTATTCCTAAGAGAACTGCCGAATGGGCGTCTTCAGGCAAGATAGATTGGCCAACTCTATACTTGGGGCTTGGTCGATTATACCCTTTAGGCGAGTCTTTAAATGTTACGAAGATTCATCCTTCAGGGAAGCTTTCAGTTGAAGAAAACGAGTTTATTATTAACAATATGAAATCTATCCTTAGCATAGGAGAGGAGTCTAAAGATTTTACGATAGCATCAATTGCTGAGACCAATAAGAAGAGAGGTGTTGGATTCAACACTGATACTTATAATTATCTGTCTAATTCAGCCGGACAGGATAATCTTGGGCAGATATTAATGGCCATATTGTCTTTCAAGAGGTTAAAAACTCAACTTGGCAATGATTGGTATGGTGGGCTCCTTGTGGTCGATGAACTTGACGCAGTTCTACACCCGTTTGCCCAAAACAAGCTAGTAGATTTCCTTTATCGTCAAGCCGAAGAAATAGGAATGCAAATTGTCTTTACATCGCATAGTCTAGGTCTTCTCGAATATATAACTACGAAGACTGAATATAACAACGCTAGTACTATAAACGATTATGAATTGGTTTCTGTGACTAATGCAAACGGGCCTGTTGAAGTCGTTCAAAATCCCTCCTTCGATGCGATATACAAGGAACTTATGGCAACCTATTACACGCCAACT
>Ga0209979_1004490_pt1 | contig 11511 bp, 9 predicted proteins | sample AnhtaG_FD_183114 | JGI IMG/M metagenome (GOLD analysis project Ga0209979, IMG submission 183114) | Deep subsurface microbial communities from Anholt, Denmark to uncover new lineages of life (NeLLi) - Anholt_01485 metaG (SPAdes) (version 2) | ecosystem: Environmental > Aquatic > Marine > Oceanic >...
GTGATAGCGGTTTATGATGTCGATAGGCTTGACGAAGCATTGAAAAAGGTAGACCCTCAGCCGCCAGAGCTTGTAATGGATAAGAGATTGGTTAATGCCCTGAAGGGATATATAGCCCAATTTGAGCAAAGTTAAAGAAACGGCTACAAAAGTAAAGTAGTGCACCGTTGCGGAGCCTCAAGCGCATGAGGATAGTGCAGGTATCTGTAGGCAGTGTTAGGATGCCGCCCAAGGAGGGCAGTGCTCCGCTGCAGGTAATATTCAACACCTCCAAGCACCTGGCGAGGATGGGGCATCAGGTTGTTATCCTGGACAGGAAGTATTCCAAGAGGGACCAAGCTGTCGAGAAGATCGAGGGGGTAGAAATAGCCAGGGTGAACGTCATCCGACTTCCATCCAGTAAAGCACCTGGGTTCTTACGCTTTACTCTTGCCGAGCTTAATGCTATCCTATTTGCCCTAGCAGTAAGTCGCTACCTAGGAAAAAACAGTTCCAACATCGACATTATACACCTGCACCTAACCTCAATCGGGTTGATTGTGAGCATTCTGAACAGAAGACTTCGGGGTAAGATGTTCTATACATGTCATCTAAGCCAATGGGCACTGTCTGCGGACAAACTAGGCATCTCAGGAAGGGTCCATCTTCTACTCGATTCCTATCTTATGAGACGAGTTAGAAGGGTAATTGCGTTGAACGACACAGCAAGAAAGAGCTTCACACACATAGGTAAGGTTAAGGCAGATAATATCGTTGTGGTGCCCAATGGGGTGGACACCGACTTTTTTAGCCCCCGTCTCGACGCGAAAGAAACTGCAAGAGAGAGGTATGGACTGGAGGGTAGACTGACGGTCTTGTTCGTGGGAAGGCTAGCCAAAATTAAGGGAGTGGAGCACCTTGTAAAAGCCGCAGATGCGATTGTGAACAGATTTGGCCACAAAGATACACTATTCGTGCTTGTTGGTTCGCATACTTACGCTGGTGTGGACGAGCCAGTCAACATGGAGGAAATGCTCACTTACATTAAACAGCATCAACTGGACAAGAATATTATACTTACCGGTCCCCTTCCGCTGGAAGAAGTGAGAGCTTTGTACGCAGCCTGTGACATATTTGTGCTCCCGTCACTGGCAGAAGGCGACCCCCTTGTCACACTGGAGGCGATGGCCTCAGGGAAGCCAGTCATTGGCACAAAGGTGGGCGGTATACCGAACCAAATCCGCGATGGGTGGAATGGTTTCCTTGTCGACGCCGGTAACGAACAGCAATTGGCCGACAAAATAGCATACCTAATAGACAATCCCAACGACAGACGAAGAATGGGAGAGAATTCAAGGAAATACGCCGAAGACGAGTTCGACTGGGGAATGGTGGCCGAGAAGCTGTCGGTGTTTTACCAAGGCGGGCAAGGCAAGCAGGATGGATGCTCTACCACCACTGGAAATCAAGACGGGGACCAAGAAACCTAAGGAGGTGGTTCAAGAAGTGCGCAAACGTTTGGATTGGGAGCTTTTCATGGACGAGGAAAAGGAATTCTGGGTGCGAGATAAGGAAAGAGTGTGTTCCGAGTGGTGGCTGGACATCAAGAAGAATCGAGCACGCCGTTTGGAAGAGTGGCTATCCCATTGGATGCCACTTGGCGACAAGAGTACGATTCTGCAAATCGGCCCGGGTGCTGAAGGTATGATAAACTTCCTGCAGCTCGGTCAAAGATTTGCTATCGATCCACTTGCAGATTTCTTCAAGAGCGAATTCAGTCAAATACTAGACACATCCGTGACCTTCACCAGCGGCGTAGGAGAGGAGTTGCCGTACGAAGACGACATGTTTGACTTGGTGATAATCTATAACACCTTGGATCATACCTTTGAACCCCAAAAGGTTTTATCAGAAATCCATCGCGTCCTCAAACTCAGTGGCATAAATCACCTTGCCGTGCATGCCTATCCCAGCATTTGGGTTCCTTTCCTCAAGCTGCTCGGATCCATTCAAAGAGGAAAGGAGCACCCCTGGAGATACACTTCTAGGACGATTAAGAGAGATGTGTGCGCAAGCTCATTCCGAATACTCGATACCAAACATGGAGGCGAAGATGAGTTAAGCCTCCCGAAATGGTCATCCCTCAGTCTGCAATTGAGGATAGCGCGTTTGGTTGGCTTGTGCGCACCAATGCTTCATATTTTGGCAAGGAAGTAGCAGGGAGGATTCCCGGAAATACGCTGAAGAGGAGTTTGACTCTAGAAAAGTGGCGGAGAGGCTATTGTCAATCTACCAGAGCTAAACGACAGTCACTATTTCTCGTTCGAGGTTAATGAAAAGCCGATTCTCTTACGAAAACGCTGCTGGGATTGCCAATTATGACCGCTGGCTGCTGGCACTCAATCAGCGCTTCTGACCAAGTGCTTTTGTATTTCCTGGGCATAACGACTCACAAGTGTAATGATATTGCAGACTTTCTTAACATTTTGATCAGATACAGACGTCCCGTTAGGCAGACAAAGCAATCGCCCAACCAAGCGCTCGGTTTCGGGCAATACGAGACGGGCATGTGGAAAATAGGAGCGATAAGGTTCCATATTATGGCAACCAGGGTAGAAATAGCGTCTGGCCAAGACATTCTCAGCGTGTAAAATTTGGACCAATTGGTCTCGGCTGATGCCGATGGTTTGCTCGTCAACCTCAAGCACAATATACTGGTAGTTACACCTCTCAGTTTCATCATATGTCATAAGTTGTACACCAGTTATGCCTTGCAGTGCATGTTCATACTGCTTGTAGTTGCAGCGGTTGGCGTCGATGAACTCCTGCAGGCTTTCAAGGCCTGTTAGACCCATTGCCGCCGATACCTCGCTCATCTTGCCATTTGTGCCAATATAGATAACATTATCGTAACCAGCAAAGCCGAAGTTCTTCATCAACCTGATTTTGGCTGCCAGCTCATCATCGTTCGTGACTATTGCGCCCCCTTCGAAGGTGTTTAAGACCTTAGTGGCATGGAAGCTCAATGTCTCGGCGTCGCCGAAGCTACCGATCATGCGTCCTTTGTGTGAGCATCCGAAAGCATGGGCGGCATCGAACAGAAGCTTCAAATTGCGCCGACGGGCAATATCTTTCAGAGCACCCACATTGCAGGGGCGCCCAAATAGGTGCACGCCTAATATACCGGTAGTTCGAGGCGTAATCATTTCCTCGACTCGGTCTGGGTCAAGGTTGTATGTCTTTGGGTCAATATCGCAGAAAACAGGCGTTATCTGTTGCCACTGCAAAGCATGGGCGGTGGCTATGAACGTCATCGAAGGCATAATGACTTCTCCTGTGAGTCCGGCGGCTCTAGTTGCAATCTCCAGTGCCACCGTTCCATTGCATATGGTAATGCAGTGCCTAACACCTACCATCTCGGCGACACACCGTTCTAACTCCTGAACATACTTGCCGGCATTGGTCAGCCATTTACGGTCTAGGATATCGTTGAAGCGTTCTAGAAGCTTCCGGCGGTTGCCGATATTGGGCCGACCTACGTGTAGCTTTTCAATGAAGGCCGGAGAAGCACCAAATATAGCGAGATCTTGTATGGATGACCTCATAATATACGGGTCCTTAGGTTCCTTGTAGTTTAGGCATATAGCTTCCGTCTCTGCTGTAGATCACATTTCGTAATTCAGCTCCACGTTTTAGGATTCGTTCTTTGGGACAAGATTTAATCGCCTTAGCTGACGAGCCAGCGAAGATCGACCAAGGCTCGCAATCTTTCGTGACTAAAGAGTTTACCCCAATAGCTGCCCCTTCATTTATTGTAACACCAGGAGAGAAGATCACCTAAAATATTCTGGAAGAATATTAGCACTATCAACATCCTGGAGCGGGAATTCAGGGAAGTGCGAAGACGAACTAGGCCGATGGGATTTTTCCCTATGGAAGGAAGTGCTAACAAAATCTTCTATGGAGTGACTAATAGTTTGAAAGCAATGGGTATCATACCTTACATTCAATTTCAGCAGAAATATTGACATGACCAATCTGGTAGGAAAATCGTAAATAGTCAACTTAAGTTGTTGTCTGATTCTGCCTCATTTTTGAGAATTGTTTTTTTACCTTGTTACTACAGTTTCCACCACTCACGCCGCCCATGAAAGATTGAAAGCAGATTGTATGCAAGTGCGACGATATATACCGTTGGTAATTTAGGGTGCCTGTATATATGTTCTCTGTGTATCTCGGGGGCAAATCTCCCGCTGTACCTTCCAAAGATACAGTAATAGTAAGAAAGATGAAGAGCCATATATGAAAGAGAAATACGAATCAGGAAATTCAGAATGACTCGTATTATGATTGCGATAATAGTACTACCTTTGTCCCAAGGGCCAGGTAACACATTCGCATCAAAACCATTGAATGATAACGTTTCACATAGGTAGTAGGGATTCATGGATCGTTCTGCCCAATATCCGGTCTGCGGGTTGCAGGTATTAGTAGCGTGTTCAATTAACGTTGGTACTTCTCCCGTTTTTAGGTATCGATCTACAGCATTAATTATCTCGCGATTGGCCAGCCCGCGCGTATTGGTAGTAAGCTGATTAACCTCATCTTCACTGATATTTCGCGCGTATTCTCTGATTATCTTCATTCTCTCATCATAACACGCAGACTGAATGCCTACTTCTTCACCACTCTCCTTTTCAACTTTTTTGTGCAGCCTTGATACAGATTTCTCAAAAGGGTACCAAAACATGTTGGCTCCAGAAGCATGCATGATGACAGTGCTATCATGCGACAGTATGTGTAATTTCCTTAGAAAGTCGTCAATATCATAGATATGCTCGAGGACGTCTGATGATGTTATTACGTCGGCTTTAATAGCACGTTGTCTACAAAACTCAATTAAAACATCAATGTCCCCCTCAACATAATAGTCCGCCTGTCTTTCTAGCTTTTTCGCAATCTCCTCCGCAAGTCTACAGTAGTGATGAAGGATATCATTGTAGATTACCGTACCGATGCCCAATTCTCTTGCCAGCAAAGAATGGAAACCAGGACCTCCTCCATACTCTATTAGGACTACGTTCTGTAAGGGTTTTGAAACCTTATTAATAGCGGTCTCAATGATGTATTTATCCCGTGACAGCGTTGACTCTAGACTCTGTAGTTTATGTCGAACATACTTATCCGACATCAAAGTTTCCATGCACTGTAGGTCATTCTGAAGCCGAGAACGGGCAGCTTCTAATTTTCTAGTTAGACTTATGTTTGAGCTGTTTTGCTGATGTCTATAGAAAAGTCTATTTAGATTCATTCTCATGGTGATCTAGATCCGCCACTGACTTCAGAGCGTTACTCTCTCTCCCACAGATCCTGTGAGTTATGTTAGTTGGCATGGAGGATAGTGTGAATTGAATTCATAATCCTATTCTAATAATTATCAAAACTGCACTCATGTTGACTTCTTTACGATTTGCCAGCTATGTTCCTGATAACTTTTTCTACCTCTAAGGCAACCATCTCCCAACTACAATGTTCCAGAACATATTTTCTGCCGTTGTTTCCCATTTGTTCCCTTAACTCGCCATCTTGTAACAAACCGATTATCGCACTGGCGATTTCAGCGGGATTCCCTGTTGACCAGCCCCCAATTATTGTACCACCTTAAAAGTTAGAGTTTCCAGCATATAGAATGGCTGTATAGCTTCAGGGGCTGGAGCCGTGGTTGCTAAGAATGTCCCTCCCTTTACTCTTGTGGTAGGAAATCCAGCAAAGGTAGTTAGAAAAAGAGATGGTTCCCCCATCACTTAGCAAATCGAAAGCCTAAAGCCATTCCCGCCTAATAGCTACAATATGCACACATCGCTATTCAACTGTTTAGAGAATGCCTATATACACCTAGACGAGTCTCTCTATAATACTATAGCTACGGTATCTTGCGCTCCATCCAGATTCGTCCATCTGTGGCAACTTCGCCATTCTCATGAAATCCTACACTTCTGTACATTCTATGTGCAACCTCGTTTTCTTTAGATACCTTGAGTTTGATGCTACTGAAACCAAATTGCCTTGCCTTTTCAACCAGCTCGCTTGTCAATTTAGCTCCATTTCCGCATCCCCTGTACTCAGGCCAGACCACACAACCTAAGGTCGGCGAGTCGAAACCTTCCCAACTCCTCAACATTCCATACCCGGCAAAGTTGTGTCTATCGTCTAAGTATATATAGTAATGCTTTTCTTTCTGTTCAAGTAGGTTCCTTAGTGTTGCCATATCATAATCATGGGGATTGAAAAACATCTTATCAGCTTCAGGCAGTGCCTGAAGTCTCTCGGATAATCTGTCGACATACTCCGCACTTAAGTCTACCAACATATCGCACCACAGTTTGGCTGAACATATGCTCCAGTAATTGAATTGTATCTAGCTCGTCAGAAAACGTCAACTCTGAGATTGACGAGAAGTATCAAGCTTAAAACTTGTGAAGGTTTAATCAATGTGGATGAGATATTCTATGAATCTATTGGGGGGGCTAAAATCCTTCTATGTTATAATAGCATCCGGCGCATGTGAAAAAGCCCAATTTCATTCAAGAAGTTGCGAAGGCAGCTACTGTTAAGGACAATCAACAATTACAGCGTTATACTCTAACAATATAATCGTAGACGATTCGTGTAGTTGACTCACTATAGGCATCGATATGACAATCCCGGAATCATTGTGGCGAAGAATCCCTGACAGGGTTGAACCCCTTTTGCGATTTGCTGTACCAGCTTATAGATCAATATATATGCCTGTGCGCAGGAGAATGGTGCTCATTTCACCTATAAGGCCCTTCAGGGTAGCAAAATTCAAGAAATATGCTCCGCTAAAGCTAAATATCGGCTGTGGTCAGGTGAAATATGCCGGATGGGTAAACACTGACATCGAGCCAGGCTCTGATCTCACCATAGATATTAGGGATGGGCTGCCATTCGATAGCAATAGCGTCGATTTCATCTACAACGAGCACATGTTAGAGCACCTTACTTTTGAAGAAGGTGAAAAAGTTCTTAAAGAATTTACGAGATGCCTCAAGCTAGGCGGTGTCTTGAGAATAGCCATGCCGGATCTGGATTACGTTATTCATAAATACAACTCTGATTGGCGAAATCAAGATTGGCTGTCATTTCCAGAATACGGTTTCATAACTACCAGAGGACGAATGATTAATGTTTGTTTCAGTTCTTGGGAACACAAATATCTCTATAATGAAGAGGATTTGAAATATCAGTTAACAGAAGCAGGTTTCCAGCAAATAGTAAGGTGTGAGTGGAATAAAAGCGCACATGCTGAGCTTAATGGTTTAGAGACCCGAAAAGACTCAAAACTGATTATGGAAGCAACTAAATAATGATAGCCGCTATTTAGGGCATTTCGAACACTATCTGGATAAAATTGCGCCGTTGAATGAATTAGGCAGGTGGTTTCATATTGTACGCTTTTGCAGTTACTGTCCCGTTTCGTATAATTTCGCTCAATAGTTTTCTATCTCGATGTAGCCTTTCGACTGCAGCCGCAAATCCTGCGGGATCTCCTGGAGCCACCAAAAGGGCATCCCATCCGTTAGAGACGACACCGTTGATTGCTTCTGTATCAGAAGCGATTATTGCGGTTCCCTGTGCTAACGCATCAAAGATAGTTCTTGACAGCGGACCGGGCAGATCTGTAATCAGGACACAATCATGTTCGCGTAAGCAGGCATAGAATTCATCTCCGTAAGTTACCGTCCCTTTGAAATGCACTGTGTCTGCTAATCCATATTGTTCGACCAGATGCTCTAGGGAAGTTCGCATATGTCCACCTCCATATATATCTAGACTGGCTGGAATCCCCTTTTCCTTTATGAGAATTCGAGCGGCCTCCACGGCATATTGTACACCCTTCATGGGGATAAGAGTTGATGCAGTCATCAGTTTGAGGCTTCCTTCCTCTATTTTCGCTATCTTCTCTTCCAGTTGAGCAGCAGAAAGAGCATCACGCTCAGCTACCGCTGACCATGAATATTTGACAACATTACCGCTGTTGCCGTACCTCATGACCACGTCATCACCTGAGGCCAAGGTCAACTGGGAAGTATGTACGCAAAAACGAACAACAACGGAATAGATCATTTTGAGAAATTTCAGATATAGAACCTTCTGTATCGACGCTGATTTCATCTGCCATTCCCAATAGCCTTCCAAGTCGACATCGATCCAAAAGGTCCTTTTCTTCCGTCTTAAGTAACCAAGAATGTTCGCTAATATACCAACAGGAGGGTATGGTACTGCAGGGGAGGTAATACTATCCCACTCTGGTATTTCTTTCCAGAGCCTCCAAGTGATGCACGGGAGCTGTTTGCTAAATGTTGCAAGCCTCCCCAGACGGTGGAACAGCCCGTCATCTACAGCGGATATCGTGTTCTGCCAATTGTACAAGCTGTAGAACGAGATTTTTTCGCCCTTATCAAAGACGACCGGGTATTTGTCTTTTGTATAGTTAAAGTCCCTTGGGCCGACGAACAAACATTCTTCATAGGAACCAGCAAGTGTATGTTTCAACGGCAAGCCAAACTTTGGATCCACAGCAAAGAATCCTTCCTCGGTTACAGCGTGGGGCATCGGGACGACTATCACCTTTCTATATTTCTTACTTATGCTCACTTTGCTCATTTTTATAGCCTCTCCACCTAAGTAAAATTCTATACTATATTTATACCACTACTACTATCTGGCATCTTGGCTAAGACTCCTTCAATTCTGTTATTCTCGATTCCAAGTCGAAAAGTCTCCTTATGGTTCCAATCCCACAGACTATTTATTCATCATTGAAGCAAGCAAGCGTTTCTCTTTAACTCAGCACTAAACCAAGTGCTGAGGATGGCAACAATGCTCAGGCATTGTGTCTCGCAGCAGGAACGAGGAGAATCAGTTCAGGCTTCTCCAATCACGAATAGCTTGAACAAAGACCTGCTCATACTCAAGGGCTCTTCTTTCCCAGCTATATTTGTCTTCAATCAACTTCCGCGCATTCTGACCAATTTCAATTCTCAGTCGTTCATTGTTAAGTAGATCCAACAGTTTGGCAGCAAAGTCGGCAGGTTCGCTAGCTACCAGTGCGTCTTCCGCATAGGAAACATCTATTCCATCGTAGCTTGGTTGAGTTGCTAGAACGGGCTTGCCCATTGCCATGGCTTCTAGGACCTTGTTCTTTATGCCTGCACTCATTCTGAGAGGACAGACATATACAGCACATCGGGCAAGATAGGGTCTGATATCCGGGACAAATCCTGTAACTACGATACTTTTATCTATAGCTAGATCAAGGATTGCTTTAGATGGCTTATCACCGACGACATAGAACTTAACTTCAGGGATAGACTCCCTCACCATGGGTAGAATCTCGCGGCAAAAGTATAGAACGGCATCTACATTGGGGTCCCAGCTCATCGCTCCCGTGAAGACAACAGATTGTCTTTCGGAAAGGACATCCATCGGGCTAAAGTAATCGGTATCTACTCCGTTTGGAACTACTGCAATATCAATGTCTGCGTTAATGTGATGCAATACCTCCATATCCTGAGGTGAAACAACAATACATTTAGTGGCTCTTTTATAATCCTTAGCTTCATGTGCCCTAACCCTGGGTGCTTCAATGCGGTAATGAAGTCGATCAAAGAACGATATGGCGCCTCTTGACATCTGGCTAAACAACGATGAAGTAGCATCGGCGGGCGACAATACGCAAGGCTTGCCTGCAACAATATCCAAGAATGCCCCTGATCTCCAAGAATGAAGATAGATCAAGTCATAGTCCTGTTCTTCAAGCACTTCCAAGACCCTACTCCTTAAACCCCTTAACACCGGGGTTCCAAATGCGAGTGGCCTTGTCGAAAATAGAGTTGGTAGGACTCTAAGAAGAAGGAACCTTGGCGAAGGCTCACGGGATTTCTCAATACTAATGCCGAACTCTCCGAGTCTCCTTACTGCTGAGTCAGCATTCTTGCCAACAGGCGATACTAGAGTGATTCTATGCTTGTTTGATAGGTATTTCAATACATAGTACAGCCGTAGCCTGTCACCTCCGCCTGGATGCGGAGGGTAAGGCAGTTCAAGACTGATTACAAGTAAATTCATTGCTTTTCTTCTTCTCTATAGTAGGTAAGCCTTATTGTCTGGCGGTCGGTGCATATCTGAAGTCCAGCCTAAAGCTAGATTCATGCAAGTGTAAGGCCAATCGATATAGCTGTGACACACTTCTTGCCAACTTCATTGTTTTCGCGCAATGATGAATATGCTTGGGGAAAACAAGACAATTAGTGAGAATTTTGCTGCCTTCCGCCTAAATGCTTGACAGGGTAATAGCGAAATTAGCTTTTCTACATCGCACAAGTAATCCAGATATATGCGACTTGCCATTGGCTTGATTCCCAATCCAAACAAACGACTAATCTCGGAGGGTATTTCTAGAACAGCGCGAGCATCTTTGAAGCCAACCTGGGATAATACCTCTCTAAGTTCTTGATTGGTATATTCTTTCAGATGCAACCCCACCGTTTTGTCGTAGTTGAATACTCTCGAGATATCGGATGGACCTGCCAACATGTTGGGGGTACAGAAGATGTATCTTTCACCATTTGAAAGAATAGACAGGACTCCCTCAAAATGGTCAAAAAGGTCATCCGGATGTAGGTGTTCGACTACATGATTGGAGATCACCACATCGTAAGAATTAGGAACTTCAAATCGCTCAAGATGCACGCCGTCAGAAATCTTCCACGATAGGTTAGGATGTTCTGAAACATGCTTCTCACCACGTTCGCGTGTGATCTCGGTGGCACTACACTCGAAACCCAGACTGGCTAAATAGGCAATCATCTCTCCCTTACCGCAACCAACTTCGTATACCTTCTTTGGGGGTTTGCCGATGAGAGAAACCCAGTTCTCGAAACGTTGAGAAGGCGGCTCTGTGGTGCCGGTACCTACAAGCCGATTAAGCCAGTCAAACTCACCGTAGAGCGTACTATAGCATCGCTCGAATGTTTCCCAGCGATTATCTAGATTAGACTCAAGGAGTTCCTTTGTTAAGCGCTTCTCGAGCTCCCAGTGTGCCAGAATCATCTCCTCGGTGACATGGGCACAAACAGGTATATTGTAGTTCTTCTTGTAGCGATCAACAAGCTCTTGACCTCTTGGTTCTATCACGTCTTTATTCTGCCAGCCGGCAAATGGCATATAACTTGTCCACATCCGAACTTAGTTCGGAGCTACATACTGCTATCTCAGCAATTGATCCTGTCATCGCTTTACTGCCCCACGTCTGAACATAACTACCATATATTTGAACATATCTGTTATGTATTCTCTTATAGGTCTCAGTTCGCCACGCGACACGTAATAGAACGCGCCTCTTAGCAAACCAAAGATGTGCACCAACGACTCATAAATCATGAAGCTAAGGGACGCAAAAATGAATAGGTAGGGCGGACTATGCCTGCGAAATACCCGAAAGACAGG
>Ga0209979_1004491_pt1 | contig 11511 bp, 11 predicted proteins | sample AnhtaG_FD_183114 | JGI IMG/M metagenome (GOLD analysis project Ga0209979, IMG submission 183114) | Deep subsurface microbial communities from Anholt, Denmark to uncover new lineages of life (NeLLi) - Anholt_01485 metaG (SPAdes) (version 2) | ecosystem: Environmental > Aquatic > Marine > Oceanic...
GTTGCCATCGAATTCAGATGGGGCTGTCATAGTGAGTATAGTATACCCCAAACATGTGAGATTGGTGTGAAGTTCTCCTGAAGGTTTTATGAACATCTTGACGAACGCTTACAGCCTGAGTAGTTACGATAATGGAAGAATACTTGCAGCTTATCTTCGGCCTGGGTAGTTGCAACGTAGTCTATTACGAATAAGAGAGAGTCATATCCCGTCTTGTCCCTGAGCCCATCTCGGGTTGACTTCTCGAACTTGACCTGCCTGCGGAACGTGCTCAAGTAAGGACCTTTAGTGGACGGAACTCTCCTGGGCTGTAGGAAGGGGTTCACTACTTTCTCGTCAAGATCACGGGCGTTGAACGCATTATCTCCCTGACTTACATACGGGAGATGGATGTCGATTTCCTTATCCAGAATTCTAGCTACCGTGCAACCGAGCAGCACCTCCCTATAGGACTGAGTACGGGATGAGAAGATAGCATCGAAATGCTGGACGAGCTCAGTGTTTACTTTCGGAACTATGCCACCGATCAGCTGCGCCTCGGCGCTCGAGAAGTCTTCGTTGAGCAGGGCCCTTGCTTTGTCGTAGTCGATGGCTGCCATAAGTCTGAGTCTCCGGCTCGTAGTTCATCCAAAGGCATTCTTGGCGAAGCTCTTTCACAGAGTGAGTCTTTTTCACAGGCGCATCAAATCTAAACCATCCGTCACATAGATGATCCATGAGTTCATTCCTATAACCAGAAATAGCTACCATGCCTTTGCAACGTCTAAGTACCTCGGCAAGTTCCTTATGCTCCTCCTCGTCCATTTCAAAAGCGTATGCCCTATCGTCACCTCGAGTGCTATGGAGATATGGCGGATCACAGTAGAAGAGAGTCTCGGGGCTGTCGTATAGTTTTATTACATCGAGTGCAGGGCGGTTCTCTATCTGGACACGGAGCAATCTTTCTGCTATCCCCGGTAGCGAGTCGACAGCTCCGAGCCATCTCGATACTGCGCCCGACATGCCGGCACGGCTGGTATTCTTACAGTTGGCCCATCTCCCTAATGTTGCAGTTTGGGCAAGACCTGTTCGAGCCTGCCTTGCTCTGACGTAGAATAACCTCGCACGCTCTACGTCGCTAAGTTTCGTAGGATCACATTCAACAGCACGATGGAATTCCTCCCGGGCAAATGGCGTTAGGCCGATTGCCCTGATAAGCTGATCGGGCTGATCCCGAAGCACTCGGAAGAAGTTGACCACTTCCCCATCTATGTCATTGTACGTCTCGACGGGAGACGGCTCCCTATTGAGCAAGACCGCGCCAGAACCCGCGAATGGCTCGCAATAATGATGGCACTCTGGGAGGAGAGGTAAAAGCCATCGGAGGTGATTGAACTTGCCACCATACCATCCGAAGGCGATGAGACGACCGCTTCTCTTCCTTCGACGATATATCCCATTCTCACTGGCCTCAGCCTCTTTCTTTTCGAGGTAAATGGGATCAGGCTTACGCGTCATCGGGCACCTCCGCATTCTGATGGGAACCTAATCGCCCCTTCGCTTCCAGAATTATAACACATAGTCGGGATCTGCGCAAAGTTCGAGCCAGAACCCCGGCTTCTATCAGAGGCCAGGGGTCTTCGTCTCAAACGCTCAGGCCCATGTCCAGCAGCACCTGGCGAAGCTCGGCCCGCTTCTCAGGGGACAGTGGGCTCACTCACAATCACCCCATGCCCCCGCGCCACCAGTGCCTTGCCCAGGGGAAGGGCGCGGCGGCGCATGGTGGATTTGGGCCGCAGTCCGAAGGGGCCGAGCATGGCAATGTTCATGGTCAGGGCCACAGGCCATATTTAGACGAAAGCCGTCCTCGCTCACGCATGAAGGACGGCGCTGTATCTCAAATTAGAGCCTGGTTAAAGGCTTAGACTGGGAGCGTGTGTTGCTAGGCCGCATAACGGCGCCGAGCTAAGCCGCCACCGGGTTTCGCAGTTGCACCACACGGGACACGGAACGCTACAACACCAACACGAGCATCAATAAAGCTCTCGATTAGGTGGTCGGCTTCAGCGAGTTGTTGGGCGGCCACAGACACGCGCTGCGCGCGATGGTTCGGATTGAACGCACGTCGGTCGCTGGAGCCCGGCCCTCATGCAAACGTCCGGTGATCGAGCCTGTGATCGCGAATCGCGTTGAGCCACCATTCGCATGCAGGGCCTCGCTTCTCGTTGAACTCTCGCCGGAGCCTCAGCACGTACGCTGCGTCGCCCGGGAGCACAAGGTATTGCAGGTACGCCAGCGGCATGCGCGCCATCGCGAAGGGCAAGGCGCGTCGCTCGAGGGCCGATAGCGGAACCGCACAGCCGGCATCGTACGCGTCGACCAACGTGCGCACGTCGTCGATCCTGACGCCTCTTTCGACAATGTTGTGCAGTGGCAACGCGAGGTCATCGATCCGCGGGCGAAACCCCATGAAGTCGAAGTCGAGGACACCCACCAGTTTGCTGCCTTGGAAAAGGACATTGGTGTCCTTATAGTCGCCATGGACCAGTTGGTGGGGCAGATCCATCGCGGGGAGTATTCGCGCGAGCGCTTCCGCGACCTCCGCGTATCGCACTTCTTCCGGCGTTGGATCCCAAGCTCGAACCACGGCAACTGCGTCGAGTGTTGCGTCGAGTGCGTCCTTCGCTGGGAGGTAGTTCGCGATCGGTGGCGGAACCTCGATGTCGAGGTCGGCCATCAACGTGTGCAGCCGGCCAAGCGCTTGCATGCCGACGCGAAGGCGCGCCAGAGAGTCCATGAACCCGCCGTCTACGTATTGCTCCGCCTCAACCACACAGTCACCGAACGCAAACCAGGTGGCTCCGTCGAGACCAGGTCGCAGGTTCGGGATCAGGATGCCTCTCATTCGAAGCGTCTCCCGTACGCGCTGCATCGCAGCAACGCGCATGGTACTGACCCATGGCCCATATGCTCGCACGACATACCCGTCGACCAACACGTTGAGGTTGAAGCTGCCACCCAAGTCTCGCGGAGGTTCGTTCGCGGAGAGGCCGTATTGAGCCTCGATGAAACTGAGGAGCTCAGGGGTCAGGGAAGGACGCGGAGCGGCTAACTTAATGGGGTCGCCATGGTAGATGCGCATGAGTCACCAGCCACGCTCAGCAGGGGCACTCCTTTGCCTGCATCCCAGCACATCGAGCCACTGGGCCGCCCAACTATTGACTATATGGAATTTTTCCGTGTAACACAGACCAAATGGGGTCTTATGCGGAATTCTCCGCAATGCGCGCTACGAGCAGTTACCCATGGATTCTGCCCACACTCAAAAGATTATAGCAGATAATCGGGATTTGCGCAAAGTTCGGGGCCAGAAACCCGGCTTCTCCGAGAAGCCGGGTTTCTCCGCCTTAGACACTCAGGCCCAGGCCCAATAGCACCTGGCGAAGCTCGGCCCGCTTCTCAGGGGAAAGTGGACTCACCGGCCCACGGCAGGGCCCCACGGCGATGCCCATCAGCTCCAGAGCCTCCTTCACCACGACGGGGAAGCTGCCCAGCCCGAAGGCCAGCCGCAAGGGGGCCAGCCTCTCCTGAGCCCTCCGCGCACGCTCTATCTCCCCCGCCCGAAAGGCCTCGTAGATCTCGACGACCAGCGCCGGGACGACGTTGGCGGTGGCAGCGATGGCCCCCCTCGTGCCGTGCACCAACCCAGCGAAGATGAGCGTGTCCCGTCCGGAGAGGACGGCGAAGTCGCCCGGAGTCAGGCGGATGTACTCCGTGGTGAGGGTAAGATCGCCGCTGGAGTCCTTTATGCCCACGATGTCCTCCACCTCCGCCAGTCGAGCTACCAGCCCGGCGGAGACATTCACCCCGCCGGTGCGCCCCGGGTTGTTGTAGAGCAGGATAGGGAGCGATGTGGCCTCGGCGATGGAGCGGTAGTGAGCCTCCAGCTCCGCCTCAGTGGGCCTCACGAAGAAGGGGGTGATGATGGAGACGGCATCCACACCGGCCGCTTCAGCGCGGCGGTTGAGCTCTATCACCTCCCGGGTGGTGACCGCTCCCGTGCCGGCGTAGACGGGCACCCGCCCCTCTGCCTCTTCCAGCACAATCTCCCAGACACGCTGCTTCTCCTGGGGAGTCAGGGCCCAGAACTCCCCCTGGCTGCCGGTGGCAAAGAGGCCATGCACCCCACCCTGGATAAGATGGCGGGTGAGTTGGCGCAGGGCCTCCTCATTCAGCTCCCCATCGGCGGTGAAGGGGGTAGCCATGGCAGGGATAATGCCACAGGGTTGAAATCTCATCTCCTTCTCCTTTTCATAACGCGGTCTCCTGCGGCGACCAAAAACCTAACCGCAGAGAACGCCGAGAGCGCAGAGAGTCCATGAATTTTCTCAGCGGTCTCTGCGCGCTCCGCGGTTCAAAACATTTGCGCGGCCAACGCAAATGTTGCGGAGTGATACTATATCCATCGCCGGCAGGTCCCGGCTGGCCAGTACATCCACTCCCGTGCCAGCCCCGTTGGCCAGGATTACCTGACCGCAGCGCACGGGGGCCTGCACCTCCACCTGGCGAAGCTCCCGCAGAAGGGGAAAGATGGCCGATTTGGCGATCGGCGCGGCGGTGTGCACCGGCACCAGGGGCCACATGCCACCCCGCACCCGTACCGTGGTAGTCACCATACGGGTGGGATTGGTCAATTCCTTCTGCGCGTACGACCGGGCCCGCTTGCAGCCGTGGCCCTCTATCTCCAGCACACGCCCCGTCTGCGGGTCGAAAAGCACATCCAACTGACAGCCCATGGGGCAGGTGATACAGATCAGGCCTCGTCGCTCAGCCACCTCTCTCCTCCACGCTGACCCACAGTTCGTCCGCCTCACGCACCTGCGAACAGACACTCTCCGGCAGGGTGAGGCTCACCATCTCGCCAGGGCGCACGTAGCGCAGCCCTCGGCGCACGAGCACCTCCCCTTTCTTTCGCCTGTTTCTTCTTCTGGTCTCCACGCGCAGGTACACCGGGGCCTCGATGGGCCGACGCACCCGCATCTGCAGGCGCTGCGCCCCTCGACGCAAGCCCTCCGGATCCAGCACCTGGGGCGCGATGTAACGGATGTTCTCCCCGGCTCGCAGCCTCACCCTCCGAGTGGGCTCCTCCCTTCTCCCCAGTGCGAACTCGGCAGCCGACGCGCCGGCAATGTCCCCGGCGTGGGACACGTCGTCCACCAGATCGTAGACGTGCACCACGTTGCCCGCGGCGAAGATGCCGGGCACACTGGTCTGGAACCGCTCGTCCACATATGGCCCGCCCGTGGCCCCATCCAGCTCCACCCCTGCCTGCCGGGAGACTTCGTTCTCGGGGATGAGGCCCACCGACAGGAGCAGGGTATCGCACGGGATCAACTCCTCCGTGCCGGGGATGGGCTGCCAGTTCGGATCCACCTCGGCCGCCACCACCGCCTCCACCCGACGGTCCCCCCGGATGTCAACCACCGTGTGCGAAAGTTGCAGCGGAATGTCGAAGTCCTGAAGGCACTGCACGTAATTGCGCATCAGGCCGCTTAGGAAGGGCTGGATCTCCAGCACCCGCTCCACTCTGGCCCCCTCGAAGGTCAGGCGGCGGGCCATAATCATGCCGATGTCCCCTGAGCCCAAGATGACGAAGCGCTCGCCGGGCATGTAACCCTCCATGTTCACCAGCCGTTGGGCCGTGCCCGCGGTGTACACCCCCGCTGGCCGCGTTCCAGGGATGCCCAGCGTGCCTCGGGGCCGCTCCCGGCAGCCCATAGCCAGCACGATGGCCCCGGCCTCGATCTCCAGGATGCCGTTGCGCCGGTTGGTGGCCGTGATGCGCCGCCATCCACTTACCTCCAGCACCGTGGTGTCCAACAGCGCCTCTACGCCCAGCTCGGAGGCCCGGTCTATGTAGCGCTGGGCATAGGTGGGGCCGGTCAGGTCCTCCCCGAAGACCTCCACCCCGAAGCCATTGTGAATGCACTGGGGGAGTATCCCTCCTAGCTCCTCTGCCCGTTCGATCACCAGCACATGGTGCGCACCCCTCTCCCGGGCCCCGATGGCGGCCGCCAGTCCCGCCGGCCCACCGCCGATCACTGCTACATCGCGACGCATCTCTTCACCAACTCCGAGCCCGGTCCCTTCTTGGTGACCTCCAGAGGCGAGATACCCAGTTCGCGGGCCAGGATCTTGATCGCTCGAGGGGTGTCAAACCCGCCCTGACAGCGGCCTGTGCCGCAGCGGGTGCGCCGCTTGATGGCATCGTAGGTGCGGGCGGGGACGGGCGCGTGGATGGCCCTCACGATCTCCCCTTCGGTCACCATCTCGCAGCGGCACACGATGCGCCCGTAGCGAGGGTCCTCCTCGATGAGAGTTGCCTGCTCCCGGCGGGAGAGCTCGCTGAAGCGCGGAGGCCCGGGGCGAATGGGATTGTACTCCCACTTCTCCTCCATCTCCAACCCATGATCCTGTAGTGCCTCCACCACCCACTGGGCGATCGCGGGAGCGGCGGTCAGCCCTGGGGACTCGATCCCCGCCAGATTGACGAACCCCTGCACTTCCCGGGGCACTTCCATCAGAAAATCGCCAGTGGAGCCCGAGGGCCGCAGCCCGGCGAAGACAGCAATGACGTCGCGCGGCTCCAGCGAGGGCACCAGCTTTCTGGCGCCCCGCAGCACCTCGGCCAGCCCCTGGGCGGTGACAGCACGATCCCCTTTGTCCTCGATATTGTGTGCGTTGGGGCCGATGAGGGTGTTGCCGTGGGTGGTGGGAGTGACCAAAATGCCCTTGCTGATGGGGGTAGGGCAGGGGAAGAGGACGGTTTCAACCACGCTCTTGGCCTTGTCGAATACGTAATACTCCGCCTTCCGAGGCCTGATGGTGAAGCCATCCAGCCCGACCTGGGCCATGACCTCGTCGGCATGGAGCCCAGCGCAGTTGACAACCCATCGGCAATGGAAAGTACCCCCCTTTCGCCCCTTTCTTCTTCCACGGTTGGTGTGCACGCCGACGATGCGTCGACCTTCCTTCCTTTCGCTTGTTTCTTCTTCCCTTTCGCCCGTTTCTTCTTCCACAAAGCCCAGGGCCTCAGTCTCCAAAAGCAACCTCACCCCATTGGCCACTGAGTTCTCGGCTGCGGCGATGGTGAGCAGGAAGGGGTCCACGATGCCTCCGGTGGGGGCCCACAGGGCGCCGAGGGCCTTAGGGGTGAGGGCCGGCTCCGCGCGGCGCACCTGGTCGCTGGAGACGATTTCCAGCCCCGGCACACCGTTACGCTGACCGCGCTCCCGCAGCTCCTCAAGCGTCCGCATTTCCTCCTGAGAGAGGGCTACCACGTAGTCCCCCTGGCGGCTATAAGGGACATTCAGCTCTGCGCAGAGCTGGGGATAGATCTTATTGCCCAGCACATTGAACCGGGCTTTGTTAGTGCCGGGGAGAGGGTCGTAGCCGGCGTGGACGATGGCCGTGTTGCTCTTGGTGGCTCCAGTGCCCACATCGGAGGCTTTCTCCAGGAGCAGGACCCGCAGCCTGTAGCGGGACAGTGCCCGTGCAGTCAGGCAGCCTACCACACCAGCACCGATGATGATCACGTCATAATAGTCCATAGTCCGCAGTCCACAGTGTATAGTCCACAGTCCGCAGTCCATAGTCCAGTCCGGGACTCAGGACTGTCCCGCTAAGGACTTAGGACTACCGCTCCTCCACCCACCCCCGTGCCCTCTCAACAGCCCGCTTCCAGCCAGCGTAGCCCACCGCCCGTCGCTCCTCATCCCACTGGGGCTTGAAGACGCGATCCAGCGCCCAGTTGGCCCGCAGCTCGTCAAAGTCCCTCCACAGCCCCGTGGCCAGCCCGGCCATGTAGGCCGAGCCCAAGGCCGTGGTCTCCTCCACCACGGGACGCACCACCTCTACCCCCAGAATATCAGCCTGGAGCTGCATCAGGAAGTTGTTGACCGTCGCGCCTCCATCTACCTTCAAAGCCCGTAACTTTATCCCCGAATCGGCCTCCATCGCCTCCAGCACATCCTTGGTCTGATAGCAGATGGACTCCAATGTAGCTCGCACCAGGTGAGCCCGGGTGATGTAGCGAGTCAGCCCCACTATAGCTCCCCGGGCCATCATATCCCAGTAGGGGGCGAAGAGGCCGGAGAAGGCGGGCACGAAGTAGATGCCGCCTGCGTCCTTCACCGAGTTGGCGATTTCCTCCGTCTCGGCCGCGCTTTGTATAAGCCCCAGGTTGTCCCGGAGCCACTGCACCGCCGCGCCAGTTATGGCGATGGAGCCCTCCAGGGCATAGGTGGCCTTCCCCGGCTCGGTGGCATAGGCCACCGTGGTCAGGAGCCCCGAGGGGGAGGGGACGATCTCTGAGCCAGTGTTCAGCAGCAGAAAGGAGCCGGTGCCGTAGGTGTTCTTGGCCTGGCCAGGCGTGTAGCAGGCCTGTCCCACCAATGCGCCCTGCTGATCCCCCAGATCACCCGCCACGGGGATGGCTACGCCCAGTGGACCCTCCTTCGTCGTGGTGCCGTATACCTCGCTGGAGGGGCGGATCCGGGGCAGCATCTCACGGGGGATCTCCAACAGCTCTAGGAGTTCCTGGTCCCAATCCAGGGTTTGGAGGTTCATGAGCATGGTGCGGGAGCCATTGGTGACGTCGGTGACGTGGACGCCTCCCTGGGGGCCTCCGGTGAGGTTCCAGATGAGCCAGGTATCAATGTTGCCGAAGAGGGCCTGGCCGCGCTGAGCCTTCCGCCGGAGGCCAGGAACGTGGTCCAGCATCCAGCGGAGCTTGGGGCCGGAGAAGTAGGTGGAGATGGGAAGGCCCGTCCTGGCCCGCACCATCTCCTCCAGGCCATCGGCGATGAGCTGCTGGCACAGATCGCGGGTGCGGGTATCCTGCCAGACGATGGCGTTGCACAGCGGTTCCCCTGCGCTACGCTGCCAGACGACTGTTGTCTCCCGCTGGTTGGTGATGCCGAGGCCTAAGATGTCCTGGGCCGCGATATTGCCCCCCGCCAGGGCCGCTTGTACCACCTCTTGCGTCTTGGCCCAGATCTCGGCCGGGTCATGCTCCACCCAGCCGGGCTGAGGGTAGATCTGCCGATGCTCCGCATATTCCCTGGCCACGACACGGCCCTCGCGACTGAAGACCATGAAGCGGGTGCCTGTCGTCCCTTGGTCAATGGATGCTGCGTAGCTAGCTGCCATAGAGCTTGATCCCTTCCCTAGTCCACAGTCCATAGTCCGCAGTCCATAGTCTGGAACTCACGACTACCCGACTTAGGACTAAGGACTTAGGACTGAGGACTATTGTGGTAGGTCTGACGGAAAAAAGTGTACAGTTTGCAGGCGTTGGTCAATGGGTCGGGGTTCAACTCCTGATGGTCGGCGTACAGGATGAAGGGGTACAACTGCTCCCCGCCCAATCCGCCGTGGCTGGCCACCTGGTTCTCAAAAGAGATCACCCGCTGGGGCGGATGCGGCTCCCAGGCCCCAAGGAGGATGAGGTCGCCGCTGTGGGGGAAACAGGCCATCTGGCGAAGCTCCTCGGCGGCCAGTGATGCATCGGCCAATGTAGCCAGGGGATCCTCCCCCCTTATCCGAGCCTGCCTTTCGTTCAGGGTCAGTGTACCCTTAGGGCCCATGACCACCACATCGTCCCCTTCCCGGCCAATCACCAGCCCGATACCAGGATGTTCCACCAGACGGGGCAAAAGCTCGGGGTAGAGAAGCGCAATTTCGCTGAGTTCCATGCGCCTGGGAGTGACGTTGAAATAAACGTGAGCCAGTGAACCCGAGCTGCGCACGACGATGTCTCTCCGCCGGCTGAGGTCCCAATCCTCGGGCCAGATAGGAGGCATTCGAGTGGCCAGGTATCTGCGGGCGGCGCGCACGATGCGAGCACTGCGCGGCGAGAGATTGGCCTCGATGGATTCCAGCTCCTCCAGGATCACGCGGGTCTGGTCCACGCTGGTCCTCTTTTCGGCCTCCCCAGGCCGCTCATCCCACACCTCCCGGCCAGTCTGCTGGGCGATGAAGTCGGCCAGGGAGCAGCCGAAGGCCTCCTGAAAGGATTGAGATGGGGTCAGGCCGTGATCGGACAGGATGTACAGATCGTAACTGCGCCGCTGGTATTTTCGCCTCATCTGGTCAATCTGGCGAATCTGGGCATCAATCCCTTTGAGCACCCGCAGGGCCTCTTGGTTGGTGGAGCCGAAATGGTGGGCCACCTCATCGTAGCCATAGTAGTTGGTATAGATAGCCGGCACGCCCCGATAGATGTCCAACATGCAGGCGAAGGTCTGGATCTCACGGAACACCACGTTGACGATCACCTGGGACAGGGAATACAATGCCTGGGGGCGGCGCAGCTTACCTTTGCGAAGTAGCCGCCAGATAGACAATCCCACATCGCGCAGGTATTCCCACATTGAGAGCCCGATCATACGCCCTACCCGCAGGGGGTTGAGACAGAAGAGCAGGAGCAATCCCACGCCCCGGACGCTCTCGAAAAAGTGATGCCGGTTGAGGGCACTGACGGTGAGCAGGGAGAGACGGGCTCCGCCATCCATGATGCTCACATAGCTGGAGCCTCCCTCCAGGATGCCCTTGCGTCCGGCGGATATGCGCTGCTGCATGGCCTGAGCGTGATGGGGTATCCGACACACAATGGGCTGCCCGGTTTGCTTATCATACCAGCGGAAGGAGGGGATGTCAAAACTGTTGCCGAACATCAGGCCCGCCTGCACCGCAGGAGTGGTGCTGGGTACTCCACAGCGCCAGCGCCCCAGCTTCAGCTCTCCCCGGCGACAGAGCCGAGTCAGGTAGGGCATATAGCCCCCCTCCGTGGCGGTCAACAAATCCTTGTAGGACAAGGCGTCAATCTGGAGGATGATAAACCCCTGTCGCGTGGGCGCCTCCGGCGAGGGACTCATTCCCAGTTGATGGGAGAGGGTCTTATATTTGCGTGTGTAATAGAGATCATAGAGCGAATCGGCCAGGTCTATGATCCTCTGCGACATCCAGGCCATGGGGACCTCTCATGCAGCCAAAGTCACAGCCCCTCTGTTCCTAAGCGCTAACCTAAGCCCAGAGCCCTATCCACGAGCCGCAGCCGAGGACAGGTGCGGCAGCCTTGAGTTAGCGCACATGCTCCCTCTCCCTCCCCTGGGGGCCTATGCCTTGCCCACACAAGGTGGAATCGGCGGTGGATGGGAAGGCATAGGTTCCCCTCCCTTTCAGGGAGGGGTCAGGGGAGGGTGGAATCCGCGCCAATAGCCACAGTGGTGCTGGCATGCCACATCGCTCCAAGGCCATTGGCCCATCCCCTCCCAGCCTCCCCCTCACAGGGGGAGGAGATTTACGGCCCCAACAATTTGTGGGTGACACACAGTCTATGGGAACAGCAATTCTAAATATAGGGCATACGACGTCCCGCGAGCGGCTCCGAGGGGGCCATGGGAAACCAGATCAGCCAGGGGCCAGTTCCAGTTGCCGGTACATGAAGGCGAGCAGTTCGTCCCAACTAGG
>Ga0209979_1004492_pt1 | contig 11510 bp, 16 predicted proteins | sample AnhtaG_FD_183114 | JGI IMG/M metagenome (GOLD analysis project Ga0209979, IMG submission 183114) | Deep subsurface microbial communities from Anholt, Denmark to uncover new lineages of life (NeLLi) - Anholt_01485 metaG (SPAdes) (version 2) | ecosystem: Environmental > Aquatic > Marine > Oceanic...
TCCATTCCATAGAAAGAGGAAGGGATGGCGTAGTCAATATAATGCCTTTTACCTGTATGCCAGGAAATATAGCCTGGGCTTTGAGTACTCAGATAGAAGAAGAGTATGCTAACTTCCCTATTCTTAACTTATCCTATGACGGTTCTCATCAGGCTAACTATTTGAACAAGATAAGAACATTTGTCTTCCAGGTGGAGACTCATCACAAACGAAAGGCAGCAGAGAACAGGAGGTAAAATTGAGAGCGCTGATAATATATTCAGGATCCACAGCAAGAATGAAAGCGATCGTGCAGGCCATCTCTTCGGCCATTAGAAAGGGAGGGAATGATGTGGACGAGGTGAAAGTAGGGCAAGGACAAAGTATAACTAGCCTCTATGTCTATGACCTAGTCTATATAGGTAGTCCGGTTCTGGGATTCTGGGGAGGTAAATTTCCAGAATCACTTGCCTCATATATTAAGAGCTGCAGCGGATTGGAAAGCAAGAAAACAGCTGCTTTTGTTACCCCCAAAATAATCGGAACAACCAGAACCTTGAGAAGAATTATGAAAGTATTGGAGGAGAAAGGCTCCATAGTCATGGCTTTTCGGACTATCAAGAGTCTACCCGAAGCGAAAGACTTCGGAGATATACTATCCAGAATAAAAAAATGACCCTGGACAATTTAAGGAGAATGATTGAGGAATATAAAGATTATGTTCTCAATATTAACTATCCTGAACAAGAAATCCTGAAGATGTTGACTTTAAGGGATGAGATAGAGAACCTTCTTCTCAATTTGGAAAAAAGAGGAACTGGCCTAGAAGCGGATAAAGTAAGACTGGAAACCTTTGATACCATCATAAGAAAGAAAATGAAAATGGTCTATAGAAAACTGACTGCTTCTCTCAATCCCCTACCCTACCGAGAGGAAAGAAAGATTCCCCGCTCCCATTGGTGGTGGTATCTGGATGAGTTACTTAGAGAAAAAAGAGTTCGAGCCAGAAAAAGATGGCTTATCAGAGGAGGAATAGCTGCTGTTGCCCTGCTGGCTGTCTATATCATTCTTACCAAAATTGTCCCCCAACCAAAACAATCAGTTATTTATCAAGAAAAAGCACGTGAACTTTACCAGGAAGGTGAATTAGATGAGGCTATCAACGTCTATAAAAAGGCTCAAGAATTGGATCCTGACGATAGCACCATTCCTTTAATGCTGGGAATAATCTATGAGGACAAAGAATTGCTTGATAAGGCAAATAGTTACTTTGAACGTGCCAGGCTATTATCTTCCCAAAAAATAGATTTCTACAACTCGCGTGGAATGGTCTATTTTCAAATGGGTAAATTAGACAAGGCTGTTCTTGATACCAAAAAAGCCCTAGAGCTCAATTCTAATAGCGCCTTTTCCCATTTTCTCTTAGGAAGTATCTACGAGATGGAAAATAAAATTACTGAGGCTATTCTTGAATACCAGATAGTCTCTGATTTAGACCAGGATCCCCAATTGACTGTCATGGCCCGCTTCAAGATGGGAATGATTATGCAAAGAGGCCCCTTGCGCTCCTTTGAATAAATGATGAAGAAGAGCAAATCACATTTATAAATAAATGAATGGTGGATTAATGCAAAATATAAGACCTGTGTGGTTGGAGATTAATCTTGACGCTATTGCTCATAATGTAAAGAAGATAAAACAAATAGTTGGCAAGAATACCCAGATTATTGCTGTAGTCAAAGCAAATGCCTATGGCCACGGGGCAGTTGAGGTATCCGAAACACTCCTGGAAAACGGCGTTACTATGCTGGGGGTAGGCGTTATCGAAGAAGGAATAGTGCTACGTGAAGCAGGTATTAAAGCACCCATTTTAGTTTGTGGACTCACTACAAATGACCAGCTTGAACCTCTTGTTATGTACAACCTTTCCGCTACTGTTTGTAACCTCACGGCAGTAAAAACCTTATCCAGGATAGCAAGTAAGAATAACAAAAGAGTGCCTGTTCATATAAAAATTGATACTGGGATGGGACGATTGGGGATCCCTAGTGAAGATACTCTGAATTTCGTTAAGGAAATAGGTAAAATGAAAAATATAGAAATTGAGGGTATTTTCACTCACTTTGCCGCTACCAACGAGGAGAATGGAGTTTATACCAGAAAGCAATTTGAGAAATACAAAAAAGCACTTCTTGAGCTAGAAAGAGAAGGAATAAATATTCCTCTCAAGCATGTAGCCAATAGTGCCGCTATCCTTAACTCATCCTGCTTTCATTTGAATGCAGTAAGACCAGGTATAATTATCTATGGATTGTTTCCCTCACCCAAAACTAAACGGACAGTCCAATTAAAACCAGCAGCAGAACTTAAGACTAAGATTGTCTTTTTGAAAGAGGTTTCCGCTGGCGAAAGCATAGGATATGGAGGAACTTATACCACGACCAAACCTACCAGGATAGCTATCTTGCCTGTAGGATATGCCGATGGCCACTCCTGGCTTCTCTCTAATAAAGGAGAAGTCCTGGTGAGAGGAGAGCGGACTCCGGTAATAGGAAGGATCTGCATGGATTTATGCATGATAGATGTGACTCATATTGGGGGAGTTCAAATCGGTGATGAAGTGGTCCTGTGGGGAAAACAGGATTCGGAGATGATATCAGCCGAAGAGGTAGCCCAAAAAATAGGAAGTATTGTTTATGAAGTTATCTGTATGGTGGATAAGGAAAGGGTGCCTAAAATCTTTACAAAGAATGGAAAACCCTTTAAGGTTAAATCCTTGCTAGGAAATACTTTGCTTGCTGGATAAAAAAGCTAATATACTGCTGGGAAGGCGTTTTTGATTAGCTTAATATGGTTGGCTCTATTATTATCCATCAAAATACTTACCACATCAAAGCGACAATTGGTATCTTTTATCCTCCGATGAGCAAGATAACCCAAAGCTAGTTTGCTAAGTCGTCGTCTTTTATCATAAGAGAGAGCTTCTTCGGGCAGGCCAAAATCGGTGGAACAGCGAGTCTTCACTTCCACAAACACTATACTCTCATCTTCTTTTGCCACTATATCTATTTCCCCCAGACGGCTGCGATAATTCTTTTCAATTATCTGGTAGCCCTGCTTTCGTAAAAATTTTGCTGCTATTTTCTCTCCTCTGTTTCCTAGTTTCTTTCTTGTATCTACCATTCCTCATTCTCACCGAAAAACAGCGCTCGTTCCTGCGCTAATAGGAAACGCCTTTTAGAAGCCTTATTCGCCAGGGAGGCCAGTAGAGGAGAAATGCTTGCCCAACAATATTTTCAGCAGGCACAAACCCCCAGAAGCGACTGTCATCACTGGAGTCTCTGTTATCACCCATCATAAAGAGAGAATCGGGAGGAACTTTTATCGGTCCATATTCATCACGCGGAAAGCCTCTATTCCAGCTATCAGCATGAACAATGTAGGGTTCATCCACAAGCTTTCCGTTGATATAGACCTTCTTCTCCTTGATTCTTACTTCATCGCCGGGAAGGCCAATAGCTCTCTTAACAAAATTCTCCTTAGGATTTAAAGGAAATTTGAAAACAATTATATCTCCTCTATCTACATCATCTAAATCATAAAAAAGCTTATAGGCTATAATTCTATCCTTTATCTGAAGATTTGGTTTCATAGATCCGGTGGGGATCCAGAATGACTGTGCAACAAAGGTAATTATTACAAAAGCGAGGAAGAAAGCGATAACTATAGTCTCCACAGTCTCCTTTGCCCAGGATAGAAACTTGGCTCTTTTTTTCATCTTCCCACTTTATTCCTCAAGTAAGATAAATTAGCTCTCCTCGCTTTTCCTTGCTTAACTACCTCTATTTTCTTTATTAAGGGCGAGTGCAAAGGGAATATTCTTTCCACTCCTATGCCAAAAGAGACTTTTCTTACAGTAAAAGTCTCCCTTATTCCCCCTCCTCTTCTGCGAAGAACCACCCCTTCAAAGATTTGAGTTCTTTTTCTCTTTCCTTCGTGAATGTCAAGATGTACAGCCACTGTATCACCGGGACGAAACTTGGCGATATCCTTCTTCATTGCCTCTTCTTCTATCTTTTCAACCTTAGCCTGCATTCTAACCTGCTCCTTTTCTCAATGTTCTGTCCGTGCTCTCTTGATCTGCTCTAGCATTTCTTCTTCTTCTCGGCTAAGCTTAGCTGTCTTTAACAAATCAGGACGTTTTTTAAAGGTGTTTTCTAATTTCTTTTTTTTTCGCCATTCTCTAATTTTCTGGTGATTGCCAGATATAAGTACTCCCGGTACCTTCCATCCTCTAAACTCAGCCGGTCTGGTATAGTGAGGATAATCTAGAAGTGTTTGATAGAAGGAATCTTCACGTATCGAATCTTTGCATCCGAGAACCTCCGGGAGCATTCTAGCTATTGCATCTACCATAACTATAGCCGCTAGTTCTCCTCCGGTGAGAACAAAATCACCTAAAGAGAGCTCCTCGTCTATGAGATGCTCCCTCACCCTCTCATCAACTCCCTCGTAATGTCCGCATATAAAAATTAAGCCCTCCTCTTGGGCCAATTCCTTGGCTTTTTCTTGAGCAAAGGGTTGACCCTGAGGAGACAACAGAATAACCTTCCAAGAAGATCTTTTCTCTTCCTTAACTTTCTCCACTGCTCGGAAAAGAGGCTCTGGTTTCATCACCATACCTGCCCCTCCTCCATAAGGAAGATCGTCTACCGTTCTATGTCTATCACCAGTGAAGTCTCGTAAATTATGAAGATTAATCTCCAGAATTCCCTTTTTTCTTGCTCTTTTAATTATACTTTCATCAAAAGGGCCCCTAAACATAGAAGGGAACAGAGTTATAATATCAATCCGCATGCTAGATTCTTATTTTGTCTCCTCTTTTGTCTCCTCTTTTGTCTCCTCTTTTCTCTCCTCCAAAATCTCTACCATTACTCTCTTCTTTTGCTTGGCTGCTGCTGCACCTACAATTGTCCGTAGAGCATTAGCTACTCTACCCCCTCTTCCTATCACTTTGCCCATATCATCTTTAGCCACAGAAATTTCCAGCAAGATAACTTTCTCTGCTTTTATTTCCTGTACTTCCACCTCATCCGGAGAATCCACTATCTGCTTGATGATGTACTCAACTAATTCCCGCATTTCAACCTCCTTCTGGTAGTAATCAGACCGATTTCATTACTCGTATCTAGTATTGATTATATCTATCGCACCGTATTACACAATACACATCACTATTTACCTATTTCATCTGGAGAAAGAATAGAGAAATTTATCAGTAATTTTTTTACTGAATTACTGAGTTGAGCTCCTTTGTTAACCCAGGACAAGACCTTTTCTTTATTTGCCTCCACCTTCTTCACTCGTGGATCATACCATCCCAGCTTTTCAATAAACTTTCCTTTTGGCGAACAACGAGAGTCTGCTACCACTATACGATAGAAGGGGACCTTGTTAGCTCCCATTCTTCGCAGTCGAATTTTTGTTGCCACCGAGTTCTCCTTTTTGACTGTTTTTCAATCTGAGTATTGCTTTTTCTGGATCGGATGCATTGAACACAGCTGTACCGGCTACTAAAATAGAAGCCCCTGCCTCTATAACCCTGGCTGCTGTATCCTGATTAATCCCTCCATCTACTTCAATTTCTAAAGAGAGTTTTCTCTTCCTAACAATTTCCCGTAAATCTCTTATCTTAGGAACTACAGAAGAAAGAAGACTTTGTGAACCAAATCCCGGATTAACTGTCATCGCCAGAACTACATCTACTTCAGAAATAATATACTCTAACTCTTGCAAAGAAGTAGCAGGATTCAAAGCTACTCCCACCTTCGGTCCTTTTTCTTTTATAATAGTAACTAACCTATCCAGATGTAGCGATGTTTCTACATGAACAGTAATTAAATCTGCACCCGCATCAATAAAAGGGTTAATCCATTCTTGAGGATTATCCACCATCAAATGTATATCAAAAAGAAGATTAACTTTCTTCCTCAGAGAGGCAACCAACCCAGGACCAAAAGTTATATTAGGCACAAAGTGCCCATCCATTATATCAAAGTGAAGACTATCTACTTCTCGTTCTATCCTACTTATTTCCTGGTAAAGACAACTAAAGTCAGCAGCTAGTATAGAGGGTGAAATCTTCACCCTGTTCGTTACTCTTGTGTCCTTATTCAACTTCCTCTGTTTTAACCAATTTATTATCTATATATACTTTAATCTCTCCCTTTCCAAGTACTCGAGACACAATCAATACCTTCTCTCCTGGTTTTCTTTGCCCATAGTCTATACCTCTTTCCCCCCGGCTATCTATAATTACTACTCGAACTTCCTTGTTCATCAGCCCAGGAGGAACTTCTACTGTAGTCATTATCCATTCTGCTTCAGGAGATAAAGAGTGTTCTTGCTCATAAAACGTACTCACTGTTAACTCAATGGAGGTTTCGGAATCAATCATAGTGCCTGGAGAAGCTGATTGATAAAGAACCGCTCCTTCTTCGCCTAAAGAAGGAGACTCTTTTATTTTCCCAATTTTCAAGGATAACTTATCACAGAGCTCTCTTACTTCCTCAATTTTGCTCCCCACAAAGTCAGGCATATAAAATTGAAGATTTTTAGCTCCTAAACTTACCAGGATGTTTATCCCCCTCTCTACATCTGTCTCTGTCTGCGGAGAAGGGTCCTGAGAAATGATCTCTTCTTGAGGGAGTTGGGTATAGGAATAACTCACTATACCAATTCTTAATCCCCTTTGAGCAAGATAGATATTTGCTTCTCTTTTCCTTTTTCCCACAAGAGAAGGAGTTATTACTGATCGTGCCCCCCCACTAACAAAAACTCTAATCTCTCTGTCTTTATGTACCTTGGTTCCCGGAGCAGGAAATTGAGAAATAATAATCCCTTCAGCAACTTGAGAAGAGTATTTCTCACCCATTAACTTCAAGGATAAATCTTGCTCTCCCAAGAGAGCAAGAGCCTTCATCATCTCTTTACCCACAACAGAAGGAACCTCTATTTTCTGAGGAGGCACCAATATCCTTAATGTCAAAAAAACCATGCCTAGTGATAACCCCACCAAGCAAACAAAAATCCCCGCCGCTTTCAGTAGTGATTTTAACCACCGAAGCAATTCTACTCCTCTAGCCCTTTCTTAGCCTTTTTTGCCAATTCTGAAAATCCAGACGGGTTGCTTATAGCTAATTCGGAAAGAACTCTTCTGTTCAGATTAATATTAGCTTTTCCCAATCCTTTAATGAAAAGAGAATAGGAAAGTCCCTCTTTACGGACAGCCGCATTGATTCTGGTAATCCAAAGCCTCCTAAACTCTCTTTTCTTTCTCTTTCTCCCCTTATAACTGGCAGAAAGTGCTTTTTTTAAAGCCTCGCTAGCCAGAACATAAAGCTTGCTCCTTCCTCCTCTGTATCCCTTGGCAAGCCTTAAAATCCTTTTTCTCTTTTTAGTATGGATTATGCCTCTCTTAACTCTAGCCATTAAAACCCCCACCTTTGCTTCGTATCTCGTTGTTCGTATCTAGTATCTCGTAAAAATACTTTAGACATACAACTACCCTTCATAAGATTTCCACTCAGCTTCTCGTTAGGGTATAGGATAAAACCTTAAAGTTATAGTCTTTAGCGTTCACTGTACGTTATGCCATTAATTTCTTAATTCTTCTCACATCTTTTTTATTTAATAAAGTGCTTTTCCTCAAAACTCTTTTCTTTTTGGAAGATTTCTTTTCTTTTAAGTGTCCCGTACAAGCCCTATTTCTTTTTATTTGTCCTTTCTTCGTTGTCTTGAACCGTTTCATTGCTCCCCTATGGCTTCTAACCTTTGGCATCTACCTCTCCTTCTGATTTCGGTTCTAGTAGTCCGTTTCCTAATTAACTTTACAATGGTTTGTCATTGCGACAGGAAGAAATATAAGGATACTTTAAAAACGCTCTACTAATTATATCATTTATCTAGCTTAGGCACCAAATATTGCTCTACAACCCTACGGCTTATAGATGGTCTGGTTTCAGCTTTTCCTACTTCTTCTATTTCCTTACTGGCCCGTTCCAGAATTTTTTTTCCTTGCTCCTGGTAAATCATCTCTCTTCCCTTGAATCTAAGAGAAAGCTTTACCCTGTATCCCTCTTTTAAGAACTTGCATACTTTCCTTACTTTTACTTCAAAATCATGCTCTCCAATCCTATAACTTAATCTTACTTCTTTGATAGTATTGACTGACTTCTTTTTAGCCTTCTTTTTTCTTTTTTCCTGTTGATATTTGTACTTTCCGTAATCGAGAATACGACAAACAGGAGGATCAGCTTGAGGAGCTACCTCCACTAGGTCCTGTCCCTTCTCTTGAGCAATTCTTAAAGCTTCCTCCCTGGAAAGAATACCCGCTTGCTCCCCTTCTTCGTTGACAAGTCTTACTTTTTTCGCTCTTATCTGACTATTTATCCTGATCTTACCCTCCCTTACAACTAGTATATCGTATATCCTATATGGTGAGTCTTCGATTTACGCATTTCCCTTTCGATATACTATATACGATATACCATATACGAATTTCTATTCACTAATTGGTGCCCAGTGCTGGACTTGAACCAGCGACCTCTTGCATGTCAAGCAAGTACTCTAACCACTGAGCTAACTGGGCTTGGAGGCGGCACCCGGATTCGAACCGGGGAATAAAGGATTTGCAGTCCTCTGCCTTGCCACTTAGCTATGCCGCCTGGATTATTTTCCTTTAGCCTGATTTGATTACTGCTCTAGATCGTTTCCGGACGATTCTTCCTCTACACTCACCTTTAAAGGAGTCATCCTGCATTCTCCATTAAAAAAAGCCCCTTCTGCAATAGTCAAATCGGAAGCCTTTACCTTCCCCTCCAGGCTTCCTGTCGGAAAAAGTTCTACTTTTTCCTGACAATCAATATTCCCTATAACTTTACCACTAATATTTATCGACTTGGCTCGAATATTTGCCTTTATTAAAGCATCTTTTCCTATGACAACATCTCCCTCAACTTCAATCTCTCCTTCAAAGTTTCCATCGATACGAACACTTCCTTTGTCTTTTAGGGTTCCTTTAAATTCTGTTCCTTCCCCTATGATACTAGCAGTTTTGACCTTCTCTTTATCGCCAAACATCTCTCATCTCCTTATTTCAAGATTAAACCTACTTCACCTCTCCCAGGGGCTCCACCATTAACCCTAAAGGATTGACGGTTTTTCCTTCGGACCATACCTCGAAATGCAAATGCGGTCCCGTACTGTGACCCGTGCTACCCACTCTTCCTATGACTTCTCCCTTATCCACCCATTGTCCTTCTTTTACCACAGTACGAGAAAGATGACCATACACCGTTTGATATCCATACCCATCATTCATCCTGATCATTAAGCCGTAGGCAGTTTTCCACCCAGCAGAAACAACTTTCCCCTGAGCAGAAGCTCTCACTTCTGTGCCCCAGGGCGCTACAATATCAATGGCTTGATGAATCTCTCTCTTCCTGGTAACAGGATTTACTCGTGAACCATAGTCGCTACTAATCCATCCCTGAACAGGAAAAATATTGGGAGTAGAGGCAAATAAATCTTTCTTCTGGCGAACAATCTTTTCTACTTCTTCAAAACCTCTCCCACGTCTTTCAATCTCATTTTCCAGAAAAACAGCACTTTCCTCAATTCTCTCAATTAAGCGAATGGGAAGTAATTCTTGGTCACCTACTTGCATGACTTCTTCCCATAGAGAATAATCCTGCGGACCCCCCTTGCCTAACTCTTTACTTGTCTCTGCGCTTCCCCCCACTCCAGCTAAAATCCTTAACCTATCCTCTAATTTTTTTAGTTTCTCCATCTCCTCATTAAAATTGCTGATCTTCTGAGCCAAAGAGAGGATTTCCTCCTTCTGAGTTTGATTTGTTACCTCCAACTCATCAAGCCGAGCTACTTTATACCTCATCTGCCTATAATCATTAATAAAAAAAGACAAAGATAAAAAACCTGCCACTATTGCTGTCAGAACTAAAGAAAAACTAATCTTCGAAATTGTGATCTGTCGCACTCCCCTTCCTGAATGGGGAACCAGCATCAAGGTGAAGATTTCTCTTCTTTTTTTCTTTTTTTCCATTTTCACCTCCTTTGAAATCTTTATTATTTTCTTTCCCTATTATTCTATGCCCCGCCTTTCATCCTGTGAGTGGCATTAATTATAGCACAGAAAAGAAGAATGTAAAGGTCTCCTCTTATATATTACTCATAGGGACTTAAAGAATAACATCTTATCGAGTGTTTGTCAATACAGCCAATTCGTTGGTCTGTTTGCTATAGGAGAAAAGATTTGCTACAATAGAATCGTATCTCGTTGTTCGTATCTCGTATCTCAATGCTCGATGCTCGTTTTGAATCCATCCTTTGTCTTTTTCTTTTCGAGATGCGATTCACGAAATAATAGATACGAATCTTCCTGAACCTCCAGATGATGAAAAAAAACAAAGAACTTATTCTTTATTCTCATTGATGGTAATGCTTTGCTCTATCGAGCCTTCTACGCCCTTCCTTCCTTCACTAATATTGAGGGAATACCTACTGGTGCTGTCTATGGATTCATCCGCATGCTCATAGGGCTTCTGCGTAAGGAAGAACCCCAATATATAGCCTGTACTTTCGACAAAGGGAGAAAGACTTTTCGTCATCAGAAGTCTAAAGATTATAAAGCAAACCGACCAACAATGCCGGAAGAGCTGGTAGCTCAGATTCCTTTAATTAAGGAGACGCTAGAAGCCTTTCGTATACCTGTCTTTGAAGAAGAAGAATATGAGGCGGATGATTTACTGGGAACTCTTGCCAAGAAGGGAGAAAAAGAGGGACTTAGGGTAAAGATTCTTACTGGGGATAAAGATCTTCTACAGCTTGTTTCTTCTTCAATTTTTGTACTTAGACCAAAAAAAGGCATCAGCGGAACTCATCTTTTTAATGAAGAGGAGGTAAAAAAAGAGTTTGGCATCTTCCCCTCTCAAATAGTAGATTTTTTGGCTCTGGCTGGCGATTCCTCTGATAATATTTCCGGAGTTCCTGGTATCGGGCCGGTTACTGCTAAGGCATTAATTCAAGAATTCGACAGCTTGGAGAATCTGCTTGAAAATCTGGAGAAACTTCCTCTTAAAAAACGAGAGCTTATAGAAAGATACATCTCCCAGGCAAAACTGAGCAAGGAATTGGCTGCTATAATGACCTCTGTTCCTATTGAAATGAACATTGAGGAGCTTAAAGTAAAGGAGCCTGATAAGAACATACTCTTTTCACTCTTTAAAAAACTTAATTTCAAGGGGTTAATGAAGGAATTCGCTTTACAAAACCCCCAGAAGGCAAATTATGAAGATTACAATGAGATAGCCACTTGTCAAAATCTGGAAGACCTGGTCTCTAAACTTAAAAAGACCTCCTTTGTTCTTGCTGTAGAAAAAAGTGGAAACCTGGAAGGAATAGCTTTTTTCCTAAAAGGAGGAGCCTCTTACTGGCTTCCTCTAGAGCAGACA
>Ga0209979_1004493_pt1 | contig 11509 bp, 9 predicted proteins | sample AnhtaG_FD_183114 | JGI IMG/M metagenome (GOLD analysis project Ga0209979, IMG submission 183114) | Deep subsurface microbial communities from Anholt, Denmark to uncover new lineages of life (NeLLi) - Anholt_01485 metaG (SPAdes) (version 2) | ecosystem: Environmental > Aquatic > Marine > Oceanic >...
CATAAGTGTTCATCTAGGTCATCGAAGGTTTCAACCAGCACCCCGTCAAGGTAACTGCCGATATCAGTCTCTCTGACGATTTCTAATATATCCTGGAGGCTAGATACTTTTGACATCCTATTTATATGGTTGGAGGTTACAAGTCTAGCCTCCTCACCTTTAAGGTATGCTGATAAAAAGGGATATCTTGTGTCGAGCAAAGTTAAGCTCCTACAAACCTTGGAATAGTTCCTTACCTATCTCAGGCAATAGCTTGGGTAGTAACATTTCAAGCCTGGTATCATAGGTATTATCTATCCTGATTTTTCCATCAATGTCCTCGGCTATAACCCCGCCAGTGCCGTCAAACTCCCTGATTTCCGTTATCCTGTCGGCTAGCTTTTTATCTCCCTTAAGGGATTTTCGCACAATGCTTACATCTTTAGGCGAAACATAGATTCTGGCTTTATCAACATCAAGCGTATTGATAGCCTCCTTAATCAAGTTCAGGGGTGAACTTTCATCACTTGAGATTCGGGACAATGTTTTTTTCACCCTGCTGATTATCTCATCGATTATTCTGGTTCTGGCCAGTAATAACTCTTGACGAGCTGTTATAGAAGACTGAGCCAGGATTCGGGTAGCTTCCTCTTTGGCTTCTTCTATTAGCTTGCCTTTCTCTTCCTCAAGCTTTGCTTCCTGCTGCCTTTTAGCTTTCTCTACCCTTTCCCGTGCCTTTCCCTCGGCTTCCTTTATTATATCCTGGGCTTCTACTCTTACCTTATCCAGAATAGCTTCGCTTATTTTCTCTATTCCCTTCATAAGACACCCACTACATAAGCCCTAACATGGTTAGTGCCATTATACTGAACACCAGTCCCAGCACTCCCAGTAGCTCGACGAACACGGCTAGCATCATGCTACTGGTAAATATCTGCCCTTTTGTCTTGGGCAGGAGTGAGATACCCGAGGCGCATACGGAGCCTTGGTATATTGCCGAGAAAAGTTCAGCCATAAATCCTATGAGCCCAATACCAAGCACAGCCATGCCATCGGCGGCTGTTTCTACATTAGGAACCACTGCAGTTATAATGAGTATTAATATTATGAGCCCATAGAAGCTCTGCGTCATTGGCAGTGACGATAGCACTATAACATTCCTGAATTGCCCTGGATCCTCGGCTAAGGTAGCTGTTCCCGCCGATGCTGCTTTAGCTATACCTATTGAGGAGCCTACCAAGCCACCGATTAGGGCTAAAGCACCACCCAAAGTAGCTAATGAAGTTGCGTCAAAAATCATTCATATACCTCCTTTAGATTTATGTTTATATGGGTGCAGATATCCGCTTCTTTAATTTGAATGGACTATACTCCCTGCCTCCCCCTTCATAGAACTTGAACAGGAACTCCACAAAGCATAGTCTAAGAGAGTGGATAAAACCAGTAATAGCTGTAAGAACCAGGTTAAGCGTGTGCCCAAAAACGATGATTAGAACACCCATAATGCCACCAATGATAACGCCGGTCATGCCGGGTATCATCTCGCCGAATAAACCGGCCAGCATGTTAAAAGTGGAAGCGAGATAAAATGTGGCCAAACCTACCCCAGCTAATCGGCAATAGGACATAACATCACCCAGAAGTCCGGTGACATCAAACAGCCATAGAATAGCGCCTAAACCACCACTCTGGACGATACTGGAGGTAATAACTAGTAAGAGGCCGGCAGCCATACAATATAGCAAAATTGAATAAATTTGCGGTGTGAACCCCGGTAACTCAAGGCTTAGTAGGGAGTTAAGGATTGACGGTATACCAAGCTGGAGGATAAACAAGCCGATTTTATTAAGCACTAATCCCTTGTTCCTCTCCTTCACCCCTTTGATGAGTGCCAGTAAATGACCTATATTTACATGGACGAAACCTATCCCCAGGGCTATGACTATAAATGACACGGGGTCTTGTAAGGCTTCTTTAACTCCCTGGACAAGAGCTAAATTCTCAATTCCGAAAAAGGTGTAAATATCTCCCAGGTATTGTCCGGTAAGCAAGCCACCAACCAGAGCCACCCCACCACAGGTATAAATCAACCTCTGGAAGAGCTTAAAGTTATCTGAATGAGGGTCATCAACAAATTTACTCAGGAGAAATTTGCCCAGAAGCATAATGCCCAAAGCATAAATTACATCACACACCATAATGCCGAAGAACAAAGCAAAAGAATAAGCTACTATGGGTGTGGGGTCCCATTCCCTATACTTTGGGGTGGCAAACAGATTTACAATGGTCTGGAATGGCTTAAGTCCTCTTAAATTCTTCAGCTTAGTAGGAGGTTCCTCTAGTTGTTCTGGCTTCCTGGTATCAATAAACACATAGTCTATGCTCTCTTTAACTTCAGAGATTGCCGACTCAGTATTGCTCTCCGGAATCCATCCTTCAATTAAGGTTACATATTTGGCTTCACTAGCTTTTTCTAAAACGGAGAGCCTTTCATTTTCTGCTGATAACGCTTCCCTCAAAAGGGCGAGCCTATTTAAGTCTTCTCTAGCTTTACTTTGGAGTTCTTCACGAAGCCTTGTCAATTCCTCTTCAAGACTACGAATTTTACTATTGGTTATTTCAAGGAAGTCCCTCAGGGTTAAATCTTCATCTGGTATCTGCAGAATTTTACCTCCGGTATCGGTAACTCTGGACTCTATAGTTTTTTGGTCTTTAACCTTAGCCACCGCGTGGAAAACGGTTTTACCTTCTACAGCGGCAACAACATTTTCGAATAGGTAGTTTTTAAGTTCATCATATAAGGTTTTATATGCCTCATTAGAAAGGACGAAGACTCTAGAAAAAAGGTAGTCCCCAGAGAATTTTAAGTCGCTTAGCCTGAGGTCAGTTTGTCCCGCCAGAGGCTCAAGATACCTTTTTAGTTCGGCAAACTGTTGAACCTCATCGTTGAGTTTAACGATTCTCTCGTGCAGCTGGTTAATCTTGTTGTATAGTAATCTTACTTCGTTACTAATCTCACTAAAGGGTCTAGTGTATATTACTTCAACATCTTCTTCCAGAGATACCCGCTCTTCCTGTGGTATGTAACTCAGCACATCGTCAACGAAGGTTAATAGCTCACTGACTTCCCTGTGTTCAAGTTCAATGGCTGCTTTATCTACCGGCTTTAACTCTTTACCTTCCTCAATATGAAGCACCCCGATTCTATGCAAAGTTTTGAGAGTCTTCTCTGAGTAATCCTTCATTGTCATTACTCTAACTTTGAGCATAGACTCAGGGTTATTGAGGATTAGAGGTATCATCCCAACTCTGCTCCGGTGATATTACTCACTATACGCTCGGTAATTTTGTCCACCTTATTACCGGCGGTAGCTCTAATTTCAGAAGCTTTCTGCCTGGAATCTTCGACCTTTTTGTCAGCCTCTTCTCTAGCCTTGTGTATAATCTTCTGGCATTCAGCTTTGACTTCATCCATAGGTAACTCAGAGGAGAGAATTTTGTTAGCCGCCTCATTAGCTTTAAGAAGAATTTCGTTAGCTCTGTTCCTAGCCTCTTCAAGTATCCTTTCGGCTTCAACCTCGATAGTTTCTACACTACTTGTCATTTCTTCTGCAGACATAGCCCACCTTTTCAAAAATTTTTGAGAAGTTATACCTCAGAAGAGCTTATTACTTCCTTTATACGCTGTGAGTTAGTCTTCTCTTTGAACCGTGTTATTCCTGGTGAACAACGATTTCAAGGTCAAATTATAGCGTAATCTTCCCCTAAAGTAAAAGGGACTATTCCCCACTCAAATAAAGGTTCAGCCTGAACCTATGCCTTTGAATAGAGCATAAGCGCCAAAGATATAGAGCCCGATTAAGGCGGGGGTATACCAACTAAAGACGATGAAGGTCTTACTCTTCTGCCGAAATCGGCACCCAATAATAACCAGGAGACTCATCGCCATTATAACTCCAGCCGTGGTGAGATGAACGCTTGACACCGAAGAGAGAATAGGCCCTTGACTGTAGAAAAGGTCAACTGTAAACAAATGAGCAACATCAAGCATATTAGCCCCTAATATATCAGCCACTGCCATATCTATGGCACCCAGACGAAGGGCAGCTACAGTAACTGCCAGCTCAGGCATTGAAGTGCTGATTGCCAGAAATAAGCTCCCGACAAAGCTGGCACTCCACTCATAGGTATTAGCAATCTCATCGCCAATGAATGAGACCCATATCCCGGCGCCAATAACCGCTGCTGAAGCCAAGGCGAACTTAAACCATACTGTTCTTATAGGTACTTCCTGATACTGAGAGGGAGTAGCTTCAAGATGCTGTACTGCTTGGTTACGCTCAAAGCGGAACATCCCCCACACTGCTACTAAATATACTATGAGGATGACAATACTGGGGACGCCCACCCACCCCAAGGCTAATCCAGAAAGCCCTTCCCCGGCAAAAATACTGCCGCCGGCAATGGCAATAAGCAATATCCCCATTCCGGCTAGTGCTATATGTCGTAACTTTACTTCGCTTAAAACTGGGGTACGGCGATGCAATATATCTAGCAAAGCTAGAATAGTCAGGTTGAACATGCAACTCCCGAACAGGGTGCCCAGTGCCAGGTCAGGAAGCCCAACCAGGGCAGCTGAGCTCACCCCGGTAACCAGCTCCGGTACAGAGGTAATGGCAGCCAGGAGCACCAGACCTATCCATATCCCGCCCAAACCTGTCTTCTCAGCAATAACATCCCCATATCGGGCTAGCTTTGTTCCGGCGAACAGGATGATGACAAGGCAAGCAAGAAACTTTAACCAAACCAGAGTTTGAGTTAACAATGTACTTAAAGGATACTATATCAAGAGCAAGCTCGTAAAGATGTAGCTGATATAGTGGGGTGATGTGGTATAATTTACTATAGGCGGGGAGAGGTGTCCGAGTGGTTTATGGTGCCGCTCTCGAAAAGCGGATGGGGCTATGCCAAGCAGTGATTTGCTGTGACGCACAGCCCCATTTTGTATCTAGCGCAGGGCATAATCAGGGACAAACTCCCACGCTTGGATAGCCTGCTAAATAACATAGCTGCTCAGCTAGAGGCAGCTTGACTAAGGCTACCAGGTGACTATGCGGGAGTCCCAGTGCTCCACCTACCCTTAAGCAATGAGCATCTAACAAAATAGCGGATTGTTACCCTACCCCTGGCCGATGCTACATCCCTCTCCCTTATCGTAAGTACATTCCGCAAGGCCACGGGCTTATCTACTTTTTGCGGTATTGACAAAGTAAGTACCTAGACAGCCAATATGTATGTAGGTTATTGACAAGAGTTTCAGTATTCTGTTTTGTAGAGCTATTTACTCAGCAGTTGGTTCTGAGCTGATTAGGTGCTCTGGAGGGCTGCTCTGAACCGAGAGATTACGCTGGAGGTCTGTGTGAAAGGAAAGGGTGGTCTCTCATTGGCCGGCACAATTTTCAAGCAGACAAAGACGGGCCCTACTTCATTCATAACAGATTCTAGATTGCTCTCCAAGCTGTCAACATCTTCAAAATCGTGTACATTGGCATACCCAGCTGCCTTGGCGAAACCTGGGAAACTGATTTTCCCGACACAAGGAATAGGTTGACCCCCGGATGTACGGTAGACCTCGTTCTCAAACACAAAGTGAACCAAGTTTGGAGGAGCCATATTCGCGATAGTCACAAGACTGCCCAGGTTCATCAAGAGGCTACCGTCACCATCTAGCACAATGATTTTCTTGTCAGGTCGAGCTAAGGCCAGTCCTAACCCCATAGACGAAGCCTTCCCCATAGCTCCGCTGAACATCAGGTCCAAACCTGGATTGGTGGATAACTGAGGCCATTCGAAGTTAGCCGTCATAGTAGCAATGACGACGGCGTCGCCCCGATGCCGTGATATAACCTTTTGGGCTTCAAAACTATCAATCAAGGTTATTCATACTCCTTTGCAATCAGGATCGCCACTGGTTTCTGGCTATCATGCGCTTCTTTAAAGGCAAGAGAGACCCTTTCGACATCTTCGTTCGTCTCCACCAAATAGTGTCTAACTGCCCAAGCATTTAGGATCGGTTCAATGAAAAGGGCAGCCGAATCGGTTATAAGAGAGTTTCGCCGCCAGCCTCGGTAGGTGATGAGTAGGAGCAGGGGAAGTTGGAGATCCAAGCCCAAACCTCTGACGGAGTCCCCTGATTCAAAGAAGCCAGTGTTCTGATGCAGCACCACGGGGTCTTTACCCCCTAGCATAAGTCCAGTTGCAATAGCTATGGCCTCTCCCTCACGGCAAACCGGAACTACAGTGAAATCGGGCCGGCTTGTGAGGGCTTGATACAAGAATTGGCCCTCAGCGTCAGGAAGACAAATGACGTGAGTTACACCGCACTTCTTAAGCTCCTCAAGGATTCTGTCAGCTGTCAATGATGCCTTTTTAATGGCTAACGTTCGCCTCACTTTTTTGTATGAACGATAAACTATTCCTTCCCATAATGTCAACAGTCTTTTTGGAGTTGCACATTTTGGCTTATTGTGTTCACTTGAGGAGATTGGACTAGGTTCGACCTTGGTTGACCTAGTACCTCAAAGCCGTATCTGGTTGGAGCTTTGACCATCTCCTTTCCTGTCGATGAGGACAAGTTGGTGGCATCGCAGCCCTCTGTATGACATTGTCAAGGGGATGTTATCGCAGAACGATAATGCCGGGGGAAAGGAGATATGAGGCTAGGGTCACTAAATTAACTCCATTGCCTTGAGCCTGATCCACATTGATACTTCCGTAACCTGAAAAATTTCGGCCATTTGTTTCAAGTCATTGACCTCTGTCCACTTTTCCTTAACCCACCCCTTGGGCATCAGGATACAGCCGGCGAAGTAGTCAGCCAGCATTTCATTAAATAGACCCTCCTTGATTCCCCGTTTCCTAAAAACAGGGGTGGCGCTAGAATGGGCTAGGATATGGAAAGCCTCATGGAATAGAGTCACTCTTTGCCTGGCCGGTTTGTCTTCGTTGTTAATGTGTATTACCCATCCGTCCTCCAGATGCCAGAGGGCACCGTGATAGGCTTTCAGTGGCAATGGACGGACTTCTATACCAGGACTAATATCAAACTGCCTAAAAAGCTCTGTTATTACCGGTGGCTGGGTTAATTTTGCTTTCTTTACATATTTGTTTGCCAGTGCTTCTACTAATTGGAATATTCGCCCGCATATCCATTTCCGCGGGAAATTATGCTCAAATAGACCGCGGAAAACATCTAACTCACTATCATCACCGCTAGAACCGATGATAGCATGAGTACCATACAATCCGCTGAACATTTCTTTGTTATCACTAAAGCACCACCCACCATGTTGTCTGGTCTTGCAATCATCATACAACGGGCAGGTAACACCATCGCCACTGCTTATATAAGACCACAGCTCGGATTCCCACTTAGGAGGCTTTTCTGCCCTTACTTTCATATCTTTTTCTCCTACGTCGCTCGATTAAATCCTCAATCATTGTAATCAGGTCTTCATCCAGCTCGGCAGGATACTTGCGGCGGGCATACTCACGGAACTCAGGCCACTCAGGAGATTCTACCTCAGCTACTCTGGGCAGGTGACCAACAACGGAAAGAACCTTCTCCAGAGGCACACCGCTATATTCAGCCAGCCTCCGGCAAGACTTGATGCTGGGAACATCCGCACCGGAAAGCCAGCGGCTAACGGTGGCATGGCTAACACCTAAATCAGCCGCCAGTTGACTGGGTAAGCGTTTGCGACGACGCATTACTTCCTTCAGAAATGAAGCTATAGGGACTTCTTGTGTGCTCATAAGAGCATTATACACAACCACTCTATCGTTTGTCAATTGGCGAAAATGGTTCACCATGGATGGCTCTCCTCCAGCTTGAACAGAAGGGCAGATAAAGGTCAGACCTTGAAAAGCACTAACCTGGGTCTTGACAAACAGGAAAAGCAATAGTATTATTGTCCGCACAGGAACAATAAATGTCCGCATAGGTAATATAAGGAAGCGGTTAGAGGTCAGGAGCATAGTCGATGAGGTTCTGCCCCGGTGAGAAATGCATACATTATGGCAAGGCCACCAAGTATCCACGCAAATGCTACTACGAGCCTCAGTGCTGGAAGGGCTACCTGGATTTAATGATAGCTGTAATAAGACTCAGATTGTCAAGGAAAACCTAATAAGGGAGGTGACGATATCAGAGAAGATAAGGAAAATTCAACCTCAAAAAATAAAGGAGAAGAATCTTGAAAAAGAAATTATTGAGTGTCCTGCTTGTCTTAGTGCTGGTACTGAGTTTTAGCCTGGTGCCAGTGGTGCCAGCGGTGGCACAGGAACCAGAAACACTCAATGTTATGCCGATACCGATGGAGCTGAATTTTGCTGGTGGCGTGTCTGAGTGGTCAACGACCATGAGCCATACAGGGAGTAACTCGATACATCTAAAGACCACCTCCCCCACTGCTGGTGCTGAGGCAAGAGCTGTTATTAGAGCTTCATCGGTAGGTGTGGACACCTTGGCTGATATTGATTCAGTCTCTTGGTGGGAGTACCTCGTGCAAGGGTATCCACCTCATGTTGAAATTTACCTGGATATTGACGGAGATGGCTCTCCGGAGGACTGGCTAGTTATTGAGTATGCTTACAATACCAGCGAGGGTGATGTCCGTCCCGAAGGTCAGCCAAACTATGGTGCAGAAACTGGAGCCTGGTATCGAACTTTTAGCGATGACGGGAATGGTCCGGTAGCGATTGACGATAATGCCTATGCATGGCTCAACTCTCAGGCTGCCGGTCCCGTCGGTGGGGAGTTTGGTGCCGATGGACATTACGGCACCACTCTGGCTGACTGGAAAGCTGGCCAGACTGTTCCTGAAGTCGGGGAGATTTCGGCTTCTACAGTTGTTACTCACTTTGTTATAGAAGTGGATAACTGGCGTACTCCTTTGGTGCAGGCCGATGTCTACGTTGATGACGTTGCTTTCAACGTCAACGGCATAGCCTACTTTGGTTCTATCCAATATGCCATTGATTCTGCCCAGCCCAACGACACCATCAGTGTGGCGGCGGGGACGTATGTTGAGGACCTTACCATCCCGGGTGCTAAAACCAATCTGGAGCTCGTGGGGGCTACTGGCGCTAAAATTAAGGGCGTCCTAGAACAAGACTGGCCAACGCATACACCAGCCATTAGCATTACGGCCAGTGGAGTTAAGATTCACGGTTTTACCATTGAGAGTCCAGATTATTCAAGGACAACGGGCAATCCTCATTCCAGTGGCATTACAGTTGGGTCGGCGAATGTCGAGATTTACGATAATACGTTTGTCGCGACAGATGACGGTACCGGTAATAGTCCTGGCTGGTGCACACTAATTGAAACCTATGGACAATATGGGGGAGATGTTTCTGGCCTCAACATTCATGACAACACCTTTACCTCTGACACGGGAACTGATAAAGGTAGCGAAGGGATTTTCATTAACTATAACCTAAATAATCCCACCCCGGCTGGTACCGTTACCATTGCCAATAATACTTTCGGCGGTCAGCTCTTTCGCGCCATATCTACAGAGCGCTCGAAAACGACTATCAGTGGCAATACCATCAGCTCTAGTTACGCACCAAACCCTGCCTTCAACGCTGCCCTTAGGGGTATAGATGTGTTTAGTTCTGGTAGAAACCTTAACATAGATACGGTTGTGATTACTGATAACAGCGTGAATGGCTTTTGGCAGGGTATCCGTTTAGGCGATTCAAATAGCGACCCCGCAGATGTCCTGACCAATATCAGCGTTACCAATAACACAGTGGAGATGAATACCACAGGCATTAGGGTTTACGTAACTGCCAATGGCGTGATGGTCAACTACAACAGCATTATTGGCAACACCATGGGGGTGCAGAACGGCGATAGTGTTAACACTCTAGATGCCACCAGCAACTGGTGGGGTGATGCCAGCGGACCAAAACAATCGACGACCAACCCCAGTGCCACAGGCGATGAGGTTAGTGATTATGTAGGCTACACCCCTTGGCTTGATGCGACTTATCCCGGTGGAAGTGAACGAGACCATAATGTTGAGAACATCACTCAGGTCACCACACATAACTCCATCCAGTCCGCCATCGATGCTGCTAATCCAGACGACACCATCAACGTGGCGGCGGGGACTTATAATGAGGATCTTACCATCCCGGGTGCCAAAACCAATCTAGAACTCGCCGGGGCTACTGGTGCAACCATCAAGGGCATGGCGCTGAGTGAGTGGGATGTCTCAACTTTGCCCAACATCGACATACTGGCTGATGGGGTTAAGATTCACGGCTTCACTATCCAAGGGCCTGAACCATCTGGCACGCTTTTTGCTGCTGGTATGATTATTGGAGCCCAAGATGTTGAAATCTACAACAACGCTTTTGAGGTAAACAATGCCAGTGATACAAATGCAGATGATGTCTGCCAAGGTATCGTGGCATACAATCAATTAGCCATACCCGGCGTTGATATCTCTGGACTCAGCATCCACGACAACACCTTTACCCATCGTGGTACGGGGACCATAGGCTACGAAGGAATCTACATTAACCGTGACGCGGGTACAGGTACCATCACTATTGCGGATAACGTCTTCACTGGAGCCATCATTCGAGGTATAACTGTTGAACGCTCCAACGCAACTATCAGCGGTAATAGCCTTATACCAACCGTAACATCCTGGGCATGGACCGGCGTACTGGTAATGGACATTGGAAGTGGTGAAGCGCAAGATTCCATCAGTATCACAGGTAACACGATTGAAGGATTCGTTAATGGTATTAAGTTGGGAGACAGCGGTGGTCTCCAGACATTGACCAATATCAGCATCACCAGCAACACGCTACAGGGGAACGATACAGGCATTTTGGTTCGTTCTTCGGCTGATGGGGTGGTGGTCAACAATAACAACATCGTGGGCAACACCGACTACGGAGTGGATAACATCGATATTGCTACTCTTGATGCCACCAACAACTGGTGGGGCGATGCCACCGGTCCGCAACACGCTACCTTAAACCCTGGTGGTCTGGGCAATGCCGTAAGTGACAATGTTACTTTCAGCCCGTGGCTACCTCAATGGTACTCACCTGCACCAGCACCAGCACCAGCTCCACCTCCTCCACCCACCATAGATACGGAATTGTTCGGTACGGAGGCAAGCTTCGAGACTAATAGCGATGGCGAAATACAGGAAACAATAGTAGCTACCTCTGAGGATGAAAATGTAACCATCACTATAGAGGAGGGCACCATTGCCCTGGATATAGAGGGTGAGCCACTGGAGACTCTGACGGCAGCCGTTGACCCAAGCCCGCCTGACCCGCCTGAGGATGCCCATGTGGTTGGGCTAGCTTATGACTTCGGCCCCGAGGGCGCCACCTTCGACCCGGGAATAACATTTGAATATACCTATGACCCTGATGCTTTGCCTGAGGGGGTGGACGAAGAGGACCTGGTTATAGCTTTCTACGATGCCGAGGC